>Ga0181574_10002161_pt1 | contig 18153 bp, 13 predicted proteins | sample 101ome_24_FD_145600 | JGI IMG/M metagenome (GOLD analysis project Ga0181574, IMG submission 145600) | Coastal salt marsh microbial communities from the Groves Creek Marsh, Skidaway Island, Georgia - 101410AT metaG (spades assembly) | ecosystem: Environmental > Aquatic > Marine > Intertidal zone... | reverse complement strand
GCTGGTCAGCTCTGATGAACCCTTCAAGCAGCTGTTGATGCTCGGCATGGTGCTGCAAGACGGTAAAAAAATGTCCAAGTCCGCAGGTGATGCTGGCGATCCGCAGAAGCTTTTGGATCGGTACGGAGCGGATACTGTGCGCACCGCAATGATGTTTGCGGCACCGCCCGATCAATCGTTTGAATGGAGTGAGGCAGGTCTTGAAGGGGCCATGCGCTTCCTCAAGCGACTGTGGGTCCTCGTGCATGAACATGCTGCGGAGATGCCGTTTGATGAAGTTGACGTCAGTCAACTTTCCGAGCCGGCGCGTGACTTGAGACGCAAGGCTTACGCCACCCTGAGTCGTGCAGATGATGACTATGGCCGCCGCACCCAGTTTAATACTGTGGTGTCCGCCGTGATGGAACTGTGTAACGCGATCGGTAAATTCGAGGGGCGTAGTGCCAACGACCGAGCCGTAGTGGCCGAATCTTTGCGCATAGCGGTATTGGTCATCTCGCCGATAGCGCCACACATCAGTGAGGCGCTGTGGAAAGCACTGGGTGAGGAAGATTTACTAGTTGGCCGGCCCTGGCCTGAGGTGGATGAATCCGCGCTGGCCATGGCAACATTTGAACTCGTCGTTCAGGTTAATGGTAAAGTTCGTGGCAAAGTGCAGGTTTCTGCCGACACCCCGAAGGAAACAATTTTGACGATGGCGAAGGCAGAGGATAATGTGGCGCGACATATAGAGGGTAAAACCGTGCGCAAAGAAATTGTTGTGCCGAACAAACTGGTGAATATCGTTGTCGGGTAATGCGATGTCCGTTGGCTTTGGCCGTCTGGTATTGCGGTGCTCACTGGTGGGCATCTTCTTAACCCTATTGAATGCTTGCGGGTTTCAGCTGCGTTCCTACAGTTTCAGCGGAGAACTCACCAGCTTTGCAATTGTTGGCAGAGAGCGCATCGAAGTCGCCACCGCCCTGCGTGCGCAACTCACACAGGCCGGTTTGATAGAAATGGAACCGTCGCAGGCAGCCCTGGTTTTGGATTTAATGGATCAGCGCCGCGATCGCCGCAGTGCGTCCACCTCGGGTGGTGGGCGTGCAACTGAATATGAAACGAGCCTGGCGGTGCGGTATCGAATTCTGGACACAGCGGGGACGGAACTTAGCGCACCAACGTGGATAGAGCGCCAGCGGGTTTATCGCATCGATCAATCGAATATTGTGGGCAGCAGTGAAGAGCGGCTGCTGCTCGATCGAGAACTGGTCAACGATATAGCCGGCCAGATGTTGCGCGCGATGGAGGCGGTCAGTCGCCGTCTGCAGGACACATCCCCAAGCCCTGATGCAGGTTAAATCCGAAGATCTTTCGACTTCACTGCAATCGCGCCTATATCCGGTTTATCTGATATCAGGGGACGAAACCCTGTTGGTTGAAGAATGCTGCGACGCCATTATCTCCGCGGCAAGAGCGCAGGGGTTTACAGAACGCTCCCTGCATTATGTTGAGACGGGGTTCCAATGGCACAACCTCACGAACGATGCGGCGAGCCTGTCTTTATTTGCAGAAAAAAAATTACTCGATGTGCGTCTGCCGGTTAAAAAATTTGATCGCCAGGCCTCGGAAGCGCTGCGGGCGTGGGCAGAGGGCGTTGAAGCAGGTTCCCTCAGTGACACTATATTGTTGTTGCGTACCACGCGATTAGAACCCCGGCAGCGCAGCAGTGCGTGGTTTAAAGCGTTGGACAAAGTAGGCGCGATGACGTTGATCTGGCCGATGTCCGCCCAGCAACTGCCGCGTTGGTTGCAGCAGCGGGCGCGGAATTTGTCGTTGTCTATGCAGGGCGACGCGGTGTCCTATCTGGCGGACCGGGTAGAAGGCAATTTGCTGGCGGCTGCCCAGGAATTGGAAAAGTTGTTATTGATGGAGCTGCCCCAGCCGATCACACTTGAGGTGATGGTCAGCAGTTTGGAAGACGGGGCCAGATTTAACAGTTTTGATTTGCTCGATGCCGTGATGGCAGGAGATGCGGTGAAAGCGGCGCGTATCCTGGCGTCCTTGCGTGATGAAGGTGTGGCACTATTTGCGATTCTGGGTGCTTTGACCAGTCAGATACGTCGTATCAAGTCACCTCAGGGTTTGCCGCCCTCGCGGCAGCGGTTGTTACAACAGTTTGCGACCCGCATCAAAGATCCGGGGGTTGTGCTGGCAGAGTGTGCAGTGATCGACCAGCAGGGGAAAGGCCAACTATTGGGCGAAGCCTGGGTGTCTCTGGAAAACCTGCTGTTACGATTAGCCGGTGCTCGGAGTTTGCCGTTGCCTCGACAAGATCAGCGCTACTTATTGCGATAAATTGACCTCCAGTGTCAGATTGGCTTAAGCTCTCGGGCTTTTAGCCAGGAACAGAGTGGCAGCGTTGATATCAAGACCTCTCTTATGTGTTGCGTTAGTCATGCTCACAGCCTGTGCTGATCGGTTGGAACCCGAACCTGTCGACCAGTCGGTGCGCCCGGCGCGCATTCTGCTCGTGAAAGATGCCGCACAAACCCTTGAATACCAATTCGTAGGACGAGTGCAGGCGTTAAGCACGGTGGATATGACGTTTGAAGTCTCCGGGCCCTTGCGTCAGTTACCGGTTCGCGAGGGCCAAACAATCTCCGCGGGTACGTTGGTAGCGGCTCTGGATACGCGAGATTTTGAGCTTGCAGTGCGTGAAGCCGAGGTTGAACTGCAACTGGCCCGCCAGGATTTAGAACGGAAGCTGAAAGTGCTTAAGCAGCGTAGCATTGCTCGTTCTATCGTTGATGACGCCAAGTCCAGATACGACCTGCAGCAAGTGCGATTGGAACAAGCGCGGGAGCAGCTGGATAACGCCCGTCTGGTAGCGCCGTTTGAAGCATTCGTTGCGCGCCGGTACGTCGACAATTTTGTGACGGTGCGAGCTGGAGAGAAAATTCTGCGCTTGCATGATCCCAATCGCTTGTTGGTGGTCGCCAATGTGCCTGAAAGCCTATACGCCACGGTTGCGCAAGAACAAGTGCTCAGTATGCATGCTGAGTTTGATTTTGCGCCGGGCCAGCGGTTTACATTGGCGCCGTACGAAAATCAGGGTGAAGCGGATCAATTAGCGCAGACTTATCAAGTGTCTTTAATCATGGATCGTCCAGAAAACTGGAACATACTGCCGGGCATGACCGCCTCGGTGAAAGTTCGCTTGCGCGATCCTGCGCGGCAAGCAGCGCGGTTGCTTATACCGGCCAGTGCGCTGGTTAATGACGGGGCCGGGCAATTTTTTGTTTGGGTGTATGACCGCGAAAGCGGACAGGTGGCTCGCCGTGAGGTTGGTGTGGGAATGCCTTTTGAGCAGGGTATCCCGGTCATCAGCGGTCTCACGGAAGGCGAGCTGATTGTCGTGACGGGTGCCTCGCAGCTGTCGGAGGGCATGCAGGTAAGGATGCTCGGTAACAAGATCAGTCAGCTATAGTTGAATGAGTAATATTGCTCGACTCGCCATTGAAAAGCCTATCTACACGTGGCTTTTGATGCTGTCGTGTCTGTTTGGCGGGGTGATCGGGATTGATACCGTCGGGCGCCTCGAAGACCCTGCATTCCCCCTGAAGTTTGCACTCATCGTCACCACCTATGACGGTGCCTCTGCTGAAGAAGTTGAGTTAGAAGTCACGGACGTGATTGAAGCCGCGCTGCAAGAGTTACCCTACGTTGATGAAATCACCAGCAAATCGGTACCCGGTCGCTCCGAGATCCAGTTGCAGTTATTGGAACAATACGGTGAAGCGGACACGCCGCAGATCTTTGATGAGTTGCGCCGTCGGGTGATCGAGGCTGGTTCCAGGCTACCGCCTGGGACTGGCGTACCGCTGGTCGAGGATGATTTCGGTGATGTGTACGGCATTATGTATGCAGTCCACGCCCCCGAGTATTCACCGGCTGAAGTGCGCGATATCTCGCGTTTTATCACTAAACGCCTCAAAACCGTTGATGGTGTGGCAAAGATACAGACTGCAGGCGAGCTATACGAGGCGCTGTATGTAGAGATTGAACACAACAAGATGACCCGCCTGGGGTTACCTGTGGAGGCGCTGTTCTCAAGTATTGCAGTGGAAAATCAGGTGACCCCGGCCGGATCTATAGCTTATGACGGCAGACGGTTACGCATCGCTCCGCAGATGGCTTTTGATAGTGAGCAAGCGCTGCGAGACATGCCAGTAGGGGGGAGCGGCACCTCTGAGATGATCCGATTGTCCGATATAGCGCGCGTTGTGCGGCAACCTGTAGAGGTCCCGCCTCAACTCATCCGCCATAACGGGCGACCAATTTTTACCGTTGGGGTCTCCGTTACAGAAGGTCAAAATGTCGTCAAAATTGGGCGAGCGGTTGATCAAGAAATGGCCAATGTGCTCGCCGAGCTACCACTGGGTGTTGAGGTCGACGTGATCTACGCACAACATGACGTGGTTGATGAAGCCATTCAACAATTTCTGCGCAATCTCGGTATGTCAGTCGCCACCGTGGTGCTGGCGTTATGTCTGTTCATGGGTTGGCGTGCGGGTACAGTGGTGGGTGCAGTGCTGCTGTTGACGGTGCTGGGTACGATCTGCCTGATGTCCATGTTTGGTATTGAATTGCAGCGTATCTCATTGGGTGCGTTGATGATCGCCATGGGCATGTTGGTGGACAATGGAATCGTTGTGGCGGAAGGCATGGTGATTGGCGTCCGGCGGGGTTTGAAGCCAGCAGATGCAGCGTCGGAGTCTGTGGGTCGCACCCAATTTCCTTTATTAGGTGCAACCATTATCGGCATTGTTGCTTTTGGGCCCATCGGATTAAGCGATGATGACTCGGGTCACTTCCTGGTGTCATTGTTTCAAGTGGTCATGATTTCTCTATTGTTGAGTTGGCTGTTGGCGATCACCGTGGTGCCCTTGTTGGGTAAATACTTACTGCGGGCTACAGAAGGCGTGTCGGAAGAAAAACTCTACAGCGGTATATTGTATGCGCCGTATCGGCGTTTACTTGATTTTGGATTACGCAGGGCATGGCTAACCTCACTGGTGATCATGATGATTACCGTGGGCTGTATTTGGTCGTTTCAGTATGTAAAGCAAGGTTTTTTTCCGAATACCAATTCGCCGCTTTTCTACGTTGATTATCGCCTTCCCGAAGGGACCGATATCCAGTCGACCGCTAAAGATGCTGTCGAGTTGGAGAAGATGATTGCCGCGCTTCCCGGAGTTGAGCGGGTCACGACGTTTATTGGCCGCGGCGCAACTCGGTTTACAACCATTATGCAGCCAGAGCAGCCAAACACGGCGTATTCCCAATTGGTGGTGCGGGTGGCAGACGTTGGGCAGATGAATGAGTTGATGTCCGAGACAGAGCAGCTGTTAGGCGCAAGTCGCCCCGATTCCGAAGTTCAGGTCAGTCGCGCTGAATTTACACCGAGTGGCAATTCCAAGATCGCCGCTCGTTTCTCCGGACCGGACACGGCGGTATTGCGTGATCTTGCAGCCCAGGCGCTGGTGGTTTACCTACAGCATGATTTGCGTGACCGCAAAACTAACTGGCGCCAACCGGCTTTGGAGTTGGTGCCACATTTTGATGAAGAGCGCGCCCGACTCGCGGGCATCACGCGTACAGATTTGTCCCAAGGTTTGGCTTACGCCACGTTGGGTGTGCAGGTGGGTCTGTTTCGAGACGGCGATAAACTTTTACCCATTGTTGCGCGCGCGCCTGAGTCGGAGCGTGGAGATCTTGAAAATTTGATGGAACGATTGGTTTGGAGTCCGAACCAAGGTCGTCATATTCCGATGTCGCAGGTCGTCTCGTCATTCGAGTTGCAGGCAAATAACTCCATGATTCATCGTCGCGATCGGTTTCGCACTATTGAGGCACAGGCCAATCAACCGCTTGGGCATAATGCGAGCCGCACATTAGACCGAGTTAGGCCTGATATCGAGGCAATCGCATTGCCTGCGGGATATCGACTGGATTGGGGTGGTGAATTTGAGGCTAATGCAGAGGCCAGCACAAGTCTGACCAGAAGTATTCCGACTGCGCTGGGATTGATGTTTTTTATTACGATATTGATGTTTGGGGCGTTGCGTCAGCCGGTGGTGATCTGGTTGACGGTGCCGATGACTGTGTGCGGTGTTGTCCTTGGCCTGTTGGCAACAGATCTATCGTTTACCTTCCCATCTTTTCTGGGGTTTCTGAGTCTTTCGGGCATGCTGCTGAAAAATTGTATTGTATTGATGGATGAAATTGACAAGCGTTTTGCAGAACACGGTATGACGCGGCAGATTATGCTGCAAGCAAGCGTCAGTCGCTTGCGGCCGGTGATGTTAGCTGCCGGAACGACCATTGCCGGAATGTCGCCTTTGTTGGGTGATGCATTTTTTAAAGAAATGGCTGTATCGATCATGTCTGGTCTGGCATTTGCTACACTGTTGACACTCATCGCAGTGCCCGTCTTTTATCGGGTAGCGCTGGGTAAAAGAGTCGCCGAATAATCGTTTAGCCGCCGCTCGTGTCAGCAAGCCAGTGTTGAAATGGAGATTGAGACTCTGTGGCGCCTGACGGAGGGTGCGTTGCAATATTTGGGCTGCATTTAAAGTGAATATCAAAAGGTTGATTGATGGTGGAGAGCCGATGGACGTGAGCACAACAAAGCGGCTGATGGTGATTTCGATTGCGGTGCTCTTCAGTATGCTGACGGGCCAAGTCAATGCCGCGCAACCCGGGCAGTTGATTAGTCAGATCGTGTTGACCGAAAAAGGTGAAATGATCGGGCGGGTTGAAGACCTCTCCGTTGACCTGGCGACTCAGCGGGTCAATTTTGTCGTGGTTTCGATCGGCAGTTTTTTAGTCGAAGATAATTTGATTGCGGTGCATCCGCAGGCTTTAACGCCCGCTGAGGATGGCGGATACTGGGTCGTCAGAGGCATTGACCTTGAAGCGGCTCAGCGGTTTTCTGCACAAACCTGGCCCGCTACGGTAGAGGTGCCGCAGGGTGGTTCGCCTGCGCCTAACCCCCAGACAGGTGGTCCAAGTGGCGCCGCGTCCGAGCCTGACATAGAAAACTCGTCGGTGGTTCGCATGGCAACCATTAGCGATGGTCTTCGCACAGCGACAGTGCAAGCCGGTGCTCGACCATCCACCCTGGACTCCAGCGCACGGCAGAGCGAAGACGGGGCACCGATAGCCTATAAGCGCTTCACTGATGGCGCGCTGCCCTCCTACATGGCCGATAGTGAATTCGAAACCCTCGATGAGGACTTCGATGGGTATCTGAGCCGCGATGAGATTGGCGTGCGATTGCGCCGAGCCCGAGATTTTGACGAATTTGACCTGGACGATAACAACGGTATAGATCGATTTGAGTTTCAGTTGATCAAGGAAGAATAATGCCCGGTTGAGCATTGTTGGACAGCCGCGTACGCGCACGCTGTGTAATGGTAGAGTGCGTCATAGAGCCCGTAAGCAGTTCGATATTGTTCGGGCCCGCCCGCCGGCATGGAGCATTAGTGTACGAATTGCGAGCGATTGATCATAAATAACCCAGCGGTTGTTTATTTTTTTCTTTAATTGAGAGGGCTGTACCGTACAATAACGGGCTTGCCTGATGTAGATAAAGAGTTAGATTTGTGAAAGAGCAAGCGGCCGATGGCTTAGATAAGAGTTTAGTACCCGACACCACAATCAATGTGCGGGAGGTGTTTGGAATCGAGCAGGATCTCGCCGTACCTGCGTTCAGTGAGCGTACTGAGTACGTGCCGGCCATTGATGACAGCTACCGTTTTGATCACGACACCACGATGGCGATTCTTGCCGGGTTTGCGCATAACCGGCGCGTTATGGTGCAGGGGTATCATGGCACCGGTAAATCAACCCATATCGAACAGGTCGCGGCGCGACTGAATTGGCCCTGTATCCGGATAAACTTGGACAGCCATATCAGCCGAATCGATTTAGTCGGCAAAGATGCGATCGTATTGAAAGAAGGCAAACAGGTCACGGAGTTCCGCGAAGGCATTCTGCCTTGGGCCTTGCAACACCCGGTGGCGCTGGTATTCGATGAGTACGATGCGGGCAGGCCCGACGTGATGTTTGTTATCCAGAGGGTGCTTGAGGTAGAAGGTAAGTTGACTCTGCTGGACCAAAACAAAGTCATTACTCCGCACTCTCACTTCCGTTTGTTTGCAACCACAAACACGGTTGGACTAGGCGACACCACGGGCCTGTATCATGGCACCCAGCAGATCAATCAGGGCCAAATGGACCGGTGGAGTATTGTTTCCACTCTTAATTACCTCTCCCATGAAGCGGAAACAGATATCGTGCTCGGGAAGGTGAAGTCCTATCAAGCCTCGGACGCAGGGCGACGCATGATTGCCAACATGGTCAGCGTGGCTGATTTGACTCGACAAGGATTCATCAATGGTGACGTTTCCATTGTCATGTCACCACGTACCGTGCTCACTTGGGCAGAAAACACAGAGATTTTTGGCGATGTGGGCTTTGCCTTCAGGGTCACTTTCTTGAACAAATGTGATGAGCTGGAACGGCCGATCGTTGCTGAGTACTACCAGCGCTGTATGGGTGATGATTTGGGCGATGCGACCCAAGGCATTTCGTTAAAGACTTCTTGAGTGAAACAACCCGGATGTAACCCGCAGCCATGAGCGAAGCGGATAGCCCATTAGAACCGTTTAAACGCGCCACAACGGCCACGATGCGCGCGCTGGCCGAGGATGACGAACTCGAAGTCACCTTTGGACCCGGCGCCCCATCGGCTCGTGGCAATCGAATTCGTGTGCCACTGCCGAGCATGGGCAGTAGTGCTGATGAAATAAATGCGGTCCGGGGTGTGGGCGACCAGTTCGCGCTAACGTTTCGTCATCACGATCAGCAACTACATGCGCAGTACGCGCCCAACGGTGGTCCCGCGCAGGAGATGTTTCAGTGGATTGAAGACGCCCGGGTGGCTGCGATAGGCAGCCAACGTATGGAGGGAGTCGCGCAAAATCTCGATGCGCACCTGGAAAGCCAATGTCAGCAAGCAGCATTCGACACCATAACGGCAGAAACTGAAGCGCCGTTATCGGTTGCCGTAGGTTTGCTGGTCCGTCAGGAACTGACGGGGCGCACGCTCCCTCCCAGTGCAGAAAATGTGGTGCGTTTTTGGCGTGATCATATTGAAGCGCATGCGGGTGAACACATCGGGCGCCTGAAAAATACCATCGATGATCAGGCCAAGTTTGCCACCGTGTGCCGCACGATCATTGCCGATCTGGGGCTGGCCGCAGACCTGGACCAACCACCTGAGGGGGATACCAATCAGGACGACCTCGAAACCATGGACGAAAATCAGGAGGCGGAATCTGATTTTTCGCCCGAAGATGTGGCCCTAGATGATGAATCGATGGGCGATGAGAGCGTAGATGGCGATGCCAGCATGGTGGAAATGGATGCTGACATGGATATGGACGAAGCTGGCGCTGAGATGGACCCCGATGAAGCGCCTGCACCTGCACCGGATGAAGCAGGACGCATCGACAAAGGGTTCAATTATGCGGCGTTCACCGAGCAGTTTGACGAGACTGTGCGTGCTGAAGAGCTGTGTGACGCGGAAGAAATGATTCGCTTACGCCAGCTGCTGGACCAGCAACTGGTGTCTCTGCATCATGCGACTTCAAAGTTGGCGAATCGTCTGCAACGGCGTTTGATGGCGAAACAGAATCGGACTTGGGAGTTCGATCTGGAAGAAGGGGTACTCGATGCGGCGCGTCTGACTCAAGTCGTGGTCGATCCCGTGAATCCGCTGGCGTTCAAGCAAGAAAAAGAAATGAAGTTTCGAGACACCGTTGTGACCTTGCTGATCGATAGCTCAGGTTCCATGCGTGGTCGTTCGATCACGATCGCCGCGATGTGTGCAGATATTTTGGGCCGCACCCTGGAGCGCTGCTCGGTCAAGGTGGAGATTCTTGGCTTTACCACTCGCGCCTGGCGCGGAGGGCAGTCGCGAGAAAAATGGATTAACGACGGTAAACCCTCAAATCCTGGGCGTTTGAACGACCTTAGGCACATTATCTATAAGTCCGCGGACGATACGTGGGCTCGAACTCGCCGACACCTGGGGCTAATGATGCGCGAGGAGTTGCTTAAGGAAAACATCGACGGTGAGGCGTTGATCTGGGCCCACAATCGAATAGTGACCCGTCCGGAAGACCGTAAAATACTGATGGTGATCTCTGATGGTCTGCCGGTCGACAATTCCACGTTGCTGGTCAATCCGAGCAACTATCTCGAGCAGCACCTCAAATATGCGATAGAGACTATCGAAGATCGTTCTCCTGTGGAGTTGGTGGCCATTGGCATCGGACATGATGTAACGCACCATTACAAGCGTGCGGTAACCATTACGGATGCAGAGCAATTGGGTGGTGCCATGACCGACCAGTTAGCAGATCTGTTCGAAATAAAGAATTAACCTCGCTGCACATACGGTAACTCAATAGGCGCAAAGCCCGATAGCGAGCCATTGGGCCGCAGGGTTCTGGTCCGGAAGGGGCCGGACCAAAACAAGTGCCTGAGCGGCGGGTTTTAGCCGCCAGCGTAAGCGCCGGCATAATCCCCACCTGTGTTGACTGAGCGATCGTGTTGTCTGTCGCGTTGCCTTGGGGGCGCGCGGCGGTTGTCGTATTTGCCTAGTTCGTCATTCATCAGGTCAACTGCGTCGGCGTTCGCTGCAGCTGGATCGATTGTTTTGTTCATGGCGGCAGCGTCTTGCGCCTCCACGTGTTCCGCGCAACGCCTCAGATAAAAGCCAGCCAGCGCCAGCATAACGCCGCAAACGGAGCCAATCAGCGACAAAGACCCAAACCAGATCAGCGCAACCACCCCCACCATATCGCGCTTGACGTCGGTTGCGGATTCCATGCCGTAGGCGTACATGGCTAAGCGATAAATCTGATTCTGATTGATCAGATGATTGATCTGCGACTGCAGAGTGCGTTGCTGGTTGCGCAGAGCAAAGATCTGTTCGTCGATGGTAAAAGCCTTTTCGGTGAAGATCAGCAGTTCCGCCATCTTGGTGGCTTCGTATTCATCGATTGCGGCAACCTGCTGGTCGCGCGTTTGGGCAAAATAGCGCTTCTCGTTTGCAGCGTTTCGCACCGCGCTCTGAACTTGCTGGTCGACCTCAGCCTGGCGTTCATTGAGCAGAAGCTTGGTGTCTTCGATACGAGCGTTGAGGTCACTCACCCGGCCTTCGTACTTGCTGTTGACGAATGCCAACTGGTCTCTAAGTTGAGCTTCCATCGCTGCCTGTTTTGCAATAGCTTCGCCCCCGAGATAGCCAGAGGTAACGGCCGCAATTTGCGCTTCTTTATCTTTGATGAGCGCCCTGTATTTGGACTCCACGCTGCTGCGGGTGAAAAAATTGGCGTTGCTCCGCGCGGTATTGAACTCTGTCTTAAGAAGAGTCAGTTCGCTTAGCAGACGGGTTCGCTCATCTGAACTGCCGCTGATGTTGTCGAGCAATAGCGTTGAAAAACGCTCTTCTACCGCAGCGGACTCTGCTGCCCATTGTTCATAATAGGTATCACGTGTTTGCAGCAGGCGGTCGAGTTGGGTCTCTAATTTTTCCTGAAAACTGTAGTCGAGGCCCTTGAGTGTGCGCTGTAGGCGGCGTTCAGCGCGTTCGGCGGAGAGCTTATATTCGCTATCGACCTGGCTCTGTTGGGTTTCGATCTCGCCAGTGAGTTCCTGCTCATCGAACTTGACGATGTAGCTGCGTCTTTTTTCGAGTAGCTGGATTTCTGATTCGACATTTTCGATGCTGTTTTTCTTGTCGTCTATGGCCCGATTGAGATTTGAAAAATTTCGTTCAAAGCCGTTAAGCATCGTTTCGAAGGTGATGAGGCACAGGAAGGTGACAAAGCACAGGAAAAGGATTCGCCACAGGGGGTGTTTGACGTTCATGAAGGTGTATGTCAGCGGTATCTTGCATACCTCAACCACGGCAATCAGTAGAAACGGCAACGCAGCGACAAGGATCGCCGGTAGACCAGCAAGCAGGCCGCCATCTTTGCTGTCGCCAAAAGAATTGAAGGCTGAGATGGCGACGACCATGGAGATCGTCAGACCGATCAGCACGGCAATAATTTCTACGGACCAAGCGAGGCGTACCAGGAACGTCGAATTTTTCGACACGTTGGTTTTGGAGAATAACATGTGAGTGGAGCCCTATTGCATGACTAGTCATAGAGTCGTGATGGCAGGAGCCGTCGTTGTCTCCTGAATAGTCGCAAAAAGGTTAGCGCGAGCGTTCCGAGGGTGGGTGTGTTGTGGCGCACAAAATTCTTGGGTCGGGGGACGTTATGAGAGTAACTTGAGAAGCAGCTCTTGTCAGCGGTGTGTGCCAGCGCACAGTCTCAGAGCGATGGCCAAGTGAAGTGGACGAGGGTAGGCCAGTGAGCTGGAGGTGTTGGGCGCTCGAACCACAGCAGCGCCGTTAATGTCTGCCAGCTGGATAGTCCCGGACAACGCTCTGACCTTAAAGCTTGGGCCCGGCGTCTCGTTGCAGGCCGCGGACACGGGGGCGCCAACCATGCAGACGCCCCTCAAATTTGTTGCCTCGGATCAACGAGTGATGGCTTGCATGCGCTTGATTTCGGGTGGGCCACCCATCTTGCCCTTGAAGCCCGCGCCAGCCGCTGCGAAGTGCTCAGATTTGCCATGCGCATCAAGGGCTTCCTGGCTTTCATACAGCTCCAGTACCCAATAAGCGCCCTCTTCATCCTTGCACAACTGATACATCAGGCACCCGGGCTCATTGGCTTTAACAGCATCCATCAGGTCCAAGAAAACGGTTTCAAATTCTGCCGCGGCCTCAGATTTAACATTTAGCTTTGCGGTGACTCCAATCATAATGACTCCTCGTTTTAATAAACTGCCATCCCGAGCATGCGGCGGATAGCAACAGAGCAGACAGCATAAGGAAGGACATGCATCGACGCAATTTGTTAGATCAGTTGCAAGCGTATCGCCTGCGTCACCCGGACGAACAGAAGACGGTGGAGCGTTTCATCGACTTTGTGAGTGCGGAATCACGCTGTTTTGAGCGAGATTGTTGGGCGGGCCATGTGACTGGATCGGCCTGGCTGCTTGATCCGGCGGCACAGGCGGTGTTGTTGACGCATCATAAAAAACTCAATATCTGGGTCCAGTTAGGGGGGCACAGCGATGGAGATGCGGATACCCAAGCGGTAGCTTTGCGTGAAGCCCAAGAAGAATCTGGGCTGGCGGTGAAGTTGCTGGAGCCAGAGATATTTGACCTCGACATTCACCCTATTCCCGCACGTAAAGGGGATCCACAACATTTCCATTTTGATGTGCGCTATGCCATGTCTGCTCACAGTCGCGCGTTCACTGTGAGTGAAGAGTCTTTGGCTCTGCGTTGGGTGCCAGTGGTTGCGCTAGATGCCTTTAGTCAGGAGGTGTCCATACTGCGCATGCGAGACAAATGGTTAGCGCGGTGTCAATAAATCGACTGACGCTCATTTTGAAGATGTGGTCGCGTCATTACGTTGCAGTCGCGGGATGTTGCAGTCGCGGGCCTGTGGGCTGCTTAAAAAAACGATAGCTTGTAGGTCGGGGTGTTGTACGGCACTTTTTCTGGGTAGAAAAATATCTGGTGGTTGTGTTGTGTGGCCATCGCTCAAATTTATTGTGTTGAGGCGCGCTGATAATTCAGTGTTGAGCGTTGACACGCCAGTCGATCCACACTATAAAACACGTAGGACCGTGCAGAATTGGACGCGAAGGGGCTAATTTTGCGCAGGTTTAACAGATCGCTGGGGAAAACGTAAAAACAGCAGCGGTAAAAAATCAGTAGTTGGAGGGGAAACCATGTTCACACGTGCCCAACGTGTCGGTGGAATTGTGCTCGGCGCAACGCTTCTAAGTTCTGCATTCACAAGTTCGGTATTTGCTGCGGAAGGGCGGCAGATCGAAGAAGTTGTGGTAACGGCAGAGCGTCGTGAATCGTCAGTTCAAGATACCGCTATATCAATCACCGCGTTTACCGGTGAATTCATCGAAGATTTTGGTCTTCGTAACCAAGAAGACTTACAGAACTATATTCCGGCGACGACCATTCAGCCTTATGACTTGTCTGTTCGCGGGATTGGCCGATTGTATCGCGCACTTGGGGGTGACCCAGGCGTTGCGACCTACTTTGATGGTGCCTACTCCGAGGACTTCGGTATCGCCTCCACAGAAGGGGGGTTGTTTGACCTAGAGCGAATCGAAGTACTGCGTGGTCCACAGGGCACGTTGTATGGTCGAAACGGTATCGGCGGAGCCGTGAACTTCATATCGAAGAAACCGACTGATGAGTTCCAAGGTGAGATCAAAACCATCTGGGGCTCGTATGAGACCAAAGAAGTTTATGCTGTATTATCTGGCCCGATTATCGATGGCTTGCTCAATGGCCGCGTGACGGGTGTTAAGCGTAGTCGTGATGGCTTCATCAAAGAGTTGGGCGACGGCACGGATACAGCGGGTAATCCGGTATCCACGGGTCGTAATCGCGACTTGAATAACTACGGTGATGAAAACTACGCATTGGCTCTGGAATTCACACCCACAGAGAACCTGAGCATTTTAGTGCGCGGTAATGAGCGTAGTTACCGACGTAACATGTCCGGTGCAGTAGGTGCAGGTTCCCTAATCGTTTCAGAGGCGGCGGGTGTACGCGATCCGGTAACCGGTGGTGAGCGCTGGACAAGTCTGCCTCAATTTGGCTGGCGTCAAGTGCAAAACCCAACTGGGGGAGCCGCGTGTGCCAGTGCGACGGACCGATCAGTAGCAGACTGTATTGTTCCTGTCGGACTTGTGCCTTACATTAACGGCACGGGTGACGGGCAAGATGCTCGGGGTGTTTATACGTTTAACTTTAATGGCATTACCCGTTATGCCCAGCCTGTTGTCGCGGGCGTTGATGGCGCTGGTGACACGAACGCTTGGCAAAACTATGCTTATGGCGCAAATTCCGGCCAGGTGAGCCGATTTAACCGAGCGACCAAAGGTAGTGGCGCTGAAATTCCCTCAATGGATGGGGATGACCTGGAGGTCTGGACCAGCGGCTATAACGATGAGTTTTTTGACCATCAAGGCGCATACGCGTCCGTTACCTGGGACGTGGCAGAAAACCTAACCATCAAGTACATTGGTGGTTATACGGACTATTTTTATGACCGTACGACGGAAGATGACCGAGGTGGCACCGAGCACGATCTGCAGTTCTACGCGGCACAAGAAAATGAAAACTATCAGCACGAAGTCCAGTTCTTCTGGGATATTAACGAAGACATTAATATCACCGCTGGACTGTTCATGTATGAAAATGACATCGACCAGCAGCTAGACTTCTACTACACCGATTCCTGGACCAAGTACACCGATAACAATGTGGATACGATGTATGGCGCATTACCCGGTTTGTATGCCGCCTTTTTCCCTGGAGAAGATGGTGCTGGCGCGATGGTGAACGAACGTTCGGCTCAAAATGCGCTCAATGCTGATCCGAGCCTCAATCAGGTGGGTCCCAATGACAGCAGTGCTGTCGTGCGTCGTTTGCAGATTAACTCTCTGTGGCAGGGTGATAACCTGGGTACCACCGGTCGTGTAGACCATGGACCAGTATCCGATGGCACAACATTCATCTGGGATACGGAAAACCGCACATCGGCCAAGGCGGTGTACTTCCAGGGCGAATGGCAAATCAATGACACCTGGGCATTAACCTTGGGTGCACGCTGGGCTGAAGACAAGAAAGAAGCTGAGGAAAATCTGTTAGCGTACGCTGAAGCCGACGTGCTTTTCCTGTGTGATGCCTTTAGCCCTGATCCTGCTCTGTGCGGCGATGGTAATGGCGACGGCGTTACCACGCTGGCGGAGTACAACCAGAATATTACCGGTGCACTGGATGCTTCGGGTAACCTGGTGAACTTCGATACGTTGCGTGCCGGGGGTGTGCCACTGGCCGCCTCTATTTACCGCGAAATCGAGCGAGATTTTGACGATGTGACTTGGCGTGTGAACGTTGACTGGACCCCTACCGAAGACGACCTGATGTACTTCTCAGTAACCACCGGGTATCGCGCTGGGGGCTTTAACCTCGGTTTCAACGCTCCGACGGCGGACTATGATAAAGAAACGGTTACCGCATATGAGATCGGTTATAAGGGTCAAATGCTTGACGGTACGTTGCAGGTTAATGCCAGCGCTTACCTGTATGACTATGAAGGCATTGCGCTGCAGTTCACCGAAAATGGTGGTTTCTTCGGTCAGGGCACCTCGGTAACGAATGGCCCCGATGTAGAAACCATTGGCTTTGAGGCGGATGTATTGTGGTTGGCTACAGATAACATCACGTTAGGTGCGAACTATAGCTACACCGATGCGACCTATCAGGATGGCGCGGGTGAAAAGGCGATTATCGACACCACAAATCCTCTAGCGCCGCAACCACTCTATAGCGCCGCCGAACTGTCCATCAATATTGATGGTGAGTCTGTGCCGAGGATACCAAAGCACAAGTGGACCATTTGGGCTGAGTACACGCACAGCTTGGGAGACAACGGTAAGATCGTTGCGCTGACGTCTTTGAACTACACCGATGAGTTCATTGCGTTTGCATCCCCACGCGTTGAATCTCCGCTCACGGTGTTGCCCGACTATTATCGTTGGGATGCCCGGGTGACCTGGAATAGCGCGGATGAGCGCTGGGGTGTGTCTGCGTTCGTGAACAACATCACCGACGATATCGGTATTCGTCAGGTGAACGTTGAAGATCAAAACCAGAACTTCCGTTATTCAGTCGAACCTACCAACCCACGCATGGGGGGTATCGAGGTTCAGTACAAGTTCGGTGCGTTCTAAGGTCGCATAGCAACTTGTTGTTCGAGATAAGAAACCCCGGTATCCAAAAATATCGGGGTTTTTTTATGGGTGAGCCATGCCCTGGAGGCCCACCAACCCTTATGTTGGCCGCCAACCGCGTGAATTCTTTGATTGAGGTTCAGTCTCGGTTCACGTAATGTGGGTGTAGTTCTGTCCAATTTCGCTTGTTTGAGTTTCTGTGTTGATTGGTCGGTTCGAGGGTTGTGTGTCTTCAGGGACAGTAACAGCATAAAAGATCAGTTAGTTTAGGAGTTTGAGTAGTGAAGAAGTTGTACGTAGGCAATTTGGCCTGGTCGGTAACCGACGAAGATTTGTCTAACCTTTTTTCCGAGTATGGTGGCGTTGCATCAGCAGTGGTTATTTCAGATCGCGAAAGCGGTCGCTCGCGCGGTTTCGGCTTCGTTGAGCTGGAAGACGGCGCCGACCAGGCGATCGAGGCCTTAAATGGCCAGGATTTCCAAGGTCGTCCCTTACGCGTGAACGAAGCGCAAAGTAAAGATCGCGGTGGTCGCGGCGGCGGTGGCGGCAATCGCGGAGGCGGTCGTCCGTTCTAGGGCTGCGTCTGCGAGATCGTTCGCAAACTTAAAAACGGGGTGTGCATGTGAAGCCACCCCGTTTTTTTTTGCCTGAATACACAACTGATTTCTAGGCGAATGCTCGATAGGGTATCGGTTTAAGCAGACCGTTGAACGAGTGGCCCATAGCCCTGAGCTCCACCGGAAGGAGTTGATTCGGAAACTAGTATAAGTGACAGGCGACCTGACGAGGTCGCTGTGTCGCCTCATCGACAATATTTTTCATTTGCGGCGTTTCTGTCTGGCACTGCGCGTGTGCCTGCGGACAGCGATTTGCAAATCGGCAACCTGCTGTAACATTGACCGGTGACGGAATTTCGCCGCTAATGGTGGTTGACGTTCGTTGCTTTTCTTTGTGGGGATCAGCTTCGGGGTTGGAGGCGATCAAAATCTGTGTGTAGGGATGTTTTGGATTAAAAAATACATCATCAGCCGGGCCGATTTCGACCAGGGACCCTAAATACATCACCGCCATGCGGTCGCTGACGTAGCGGACCATGGAAAGGTCGTGGGCAATGAACAGTAAGGTCAGCCCCATTTTTTCTTTTAAATTATCGAGCAGGTTAACGACCTGAGCCTGAACCGATACGTCCAATGCAGAAAT
>Ga0181574_10002147_pt1 | contig 18207 bp, 17 predicted proteins | sample 101ome_24_FD_145600 | JGI IMG/M metagenome (GOLD analysis project Ga0181574, IMG submission 145600) | Coastal salt marsh microbial communities from the Groves Creek Marsh, Skidaway Island, Georgia - 101410AT metaG (spades assembly) | ecosystem: Environmental > Aquatic > Marine > Intertidal zone... | reverse complement strand
GTTTGCAGGTTCGAAAGATAGGCGTGCAATCAGAGACTTTGTATATGATGGCTTAAGAATAAAGCGAAGTGCTCTTTCTAGAATAAAGGCTCCTCACTCTGGTAGAAACTGGGCATTAGGGGTTCTCGTGGAAGCAAATGAGGATTTAGAACAATTCTTCAACGATGAAGCTTATGGGAGCCCACGTCTAACGTCAACTGAAAAGCTAGCTATAAAAGAAGCCACAAAATATAATAAACCACCAGACGTAGAATTTAATTTACCGGCTTTTCTTTGGCCTATTTGGAAAGCTGACCTGGGAGAGGAGGCTGTTCCTGTTGCTAAGCGTTTATGTAAAAGGGCTCCAGCGTTTCTCCGAGTGAATATCGAAAGAACTACAGTAGAAAAAGTCCAGAAAATACTTAGCGCGGAAGGTATTCATACTGATAAGCACCCCTCAGTAATTACTGCTTTGAAAGTAACCAATGGTCAAAATAAAATTAAGAGCTGCATTGCCTATAGAGATGGTTTAGTTGAAATTCAGGACGCATCCAGCCAGGCTAGCGTTACTGATCTGCCGGTAGATAGTAGTTTAAAAATTTTAGATTATTGTTGTGGTTCTGGAGGTAAATCTCTTGCTCTACATTCTTGGACTACTGCAAAAATATTCGCTTATGATGCTTTTCCGGAGAGAACTAATGATTTGCGTGCCAGAGCAGAAAGAGCAAAAGCAAAAATACTCAACATCAGTAAACCAATAAATGATAGATTTGACGTAATATTTTGTGATGTTCCATGCTCGGGTAGCGGATCATGGCGGCGAGACCCGGATGGAAAATGGAAGTTAACTGCAAATTCTTGGCAAAACCTTCTAAATACACAAATTCAGATTCTTAATGAGGCTAAAGAACTTCTTACACCGGATGGGATCTTAGTTTATGCTACTTGTTCTGTGCTATCCACCGAGAATTACAAGCAGCTAGAAACATTTTGTGATGCTTACCCTGAGTTTGAAATAAAAAAAGCTCGCCAGTTCTTTCCGTCTGATCTTGGGGATGGGTTTTTCTACGGATTTTTGAAGAAAAGTAAAAAATTTTCTTGATATGTTCTTTTTTTGCGTCCATAAGAGAACATTATAAGAACAAACGAGTGATTGCTGTTTCGTTTTCACTATGAAATAAAGAGGTATAAACATGGCAGAACTTTTATCAATGAGCGACAAAAAAGACGACGACAGACAAAAAGCATTAGAAAGCGCTTTGAGCCAAATTGAACGACAATTTGGGAAGGGTTCAATTATGAAGCTTGGCGATGAAAATGCAATTCAAGAAATTGAATCCACGTCAACAGGTTCATTAGGTTTGGATATAGCTTTAGGGATTGGTGGGTTACCTAAGGGTCGGATTGTTGAAATATATGGTCCAGAGAGTTCTGGTAAAACAACCCTTACATTGCATTGTGTAGCTGAAGAGCAAAAGAAGGGAGGCGTATGCGCATTCGTGGATGCTGAGCATGCTCTTGACCCACAGTATGCGAAAAAGTTGGGGGTGGATCTAGATGAGCTACTAATTTCCCAGCCTGATACAGGTGAGCAAGCTCTTGAAATTACAGATACATTAGTACGGTCTGGTGCTGTTAGCATGGTTGTTGTTGACTCAGTTGCTGCTCTTACGCCCAAATCAGAACTTGAAGGCGATATGGGTGATAGCAATGTAGGTGTGCAGGCACGTCTTATGAGCCAAGCAATGCGGAAATTGACCGGGTCAATTAGTAGATCAAATTGTATGGTAATTTTTATTAACCAAATTCGCATGAAAATTGGTGTAATGTTTGGTAGTCCCGAAACTACAACTGGTGGAAATGCCCTTAAATTTTATAGCTCTGTTCGATTAGATATAAGGCGCATTGGTGCTATTAAGGATAGAGATGAAGTAGTTGGGAACGCAACTAGGGTAAAGGTGGTAAAAAATAAAGTAGCGCCGCCTTTTAAGCAAGTTGAATTCGATATTATGTATGGTGAAGGTATATCCAAGAATGGAGAACTTTTGGATTTGGGCGTGAAAGCGGGTGTTGTTGAAAAATCAGGAGCTTGGTATAGCTACATGGACGAGCGTATTGGGCAGGGTAGAGAAAATGCTAAAATTTTCTTGAAGGAGAACCCTAGCATAGCCCTCTCAATAGAAGATAAAATTAGAGCTGCTCACGGCTTGGATTTTGATTTGCAGCATGATGCTGATGGTGAAGTTTTAGAAGCGTAGATTTAATATAAAAACTCGATCAAAGGGGTAGCTTTTATGCTGCCCTTTTTTTTGTTTTAAGTGTTCGTTATGGACAATACACGAAGCAATCATTAGAGCTAAAAAAAATATGAGAGAATATAATGCGCACGCTAAATGATATTAGGTCTACATTTTTAGATTATTTTAAAAGGCAGGGACACGAAGTTGTCCAATCTAGTCCATTGGTGCCCCGAAATGACCCCACATTGATGTTTGCTAATTCTGGCATGGTGCAGTTTAAAAATTTGTTTACTGGGGTAGAAACAAGAGATTACAAACGCGCTGTAACCTCTCAAAAATGTGTTAGAGCAGGTGGTAAACATAATGATCTTGATAATGTTGGCTACACTGCTCGTCATCATACTTTTTTCGAAATGTTGGGTAACTTCAGCTTTGGGGATTACTTTAAGTCTGAAGCAATACCATTTGCATGGGAACTGATTACAAAAGAATTTGATATTCCTAAAGAACGACTTCTTGTAACTGTTTATCATACAGATGAGGAGGCTGCGCTGCTGTGGAAAAAGGTAGCAGGGCTTCCCGATGATAAAATAATACGAATTTCGACTAACGATAATTTTTGGATGATGGGGGCCACTGGGCCATGTGGACCATGTACAGAAATATTTTTTGATCATGGTGAGAAATATTGGGGTGGCCCACCAGGCTCGCCTGAGGAAGATGGTGATAGATTTGTAGAAATTTGGAACCTTGTATTTATGCAATATGAGCAGTTTGAAGATGGGACAAGGAAAGATCTTCCTAATCAATCTATTGATACTGGTATGGGCATCGAACGCGTAGCGGCTTTACTGCAAGGTACAAATGACAACTATGAAACTGACCTTATTAGGGCCCTTATCGAAGCATCTGCGGAAGCGACGAGTTCAAAACCAGATGGAGATAACTCAAATCACCATAGAGTGATAGCAGATCACCTGCGGTCAACCTCATTTTTAATTGCAGACGGCGTAATGCCTTCCAATGAGGGCCGTGGCTATGTATTGCGTAGAATAATGCGGCGTGCGATGCGACATGCTCATTTGGTTGGCGCTAAAGACCCTGTAATGCATCAATTAGTTCCATCCCTTGTTGGGCAAATGGGAGCAGCATATCCAGAATTAGTTTCAGCTCGGGCATTGATAGAAGAAACACTATTGAATGAAGAAACAAAATTTAAGCAAACTCTGGAACGTGGACTTAAATTATTGGATGAAGAGCTTGATGGTTTACCCTCGGATGTTCCATTTCCTGGCAAAATTGCTTTTAAGCTTTATGACACTTATGGATTCCCTTTGGATCTGACGCAGGACGCACTGCGAGAGAAAGGTCGTGTGGTTGATGCTGACGCTTTTCAGGTTGAAATGGACGAGCAGAAAAGAAAGGCGAGAGCAGCTTGGACCGGCTCGGGAGAAACGGCGGATACTGCAGTATTTTTTGATATTTTTGATAAATATGGAGCTACTGATTTTTTGGGTTATGATACCGAGTTTGCGCAGGCTCAAGTTATTGCCATCGTTAAAGATGGTTTGTTGGTAGACAGTGCTGCTCAGGGTGATAGTATTCAAGTGGTTTTTAATCAGACCCCGTTTTATGGAGAAAGTGGTGGTCAGATCGGTGATACTGGCCAGATTAACTTTAAAAACGGTGCAGCCAATATTGTTGATACTAAGCGCTCTGCGGGTATTTTCGTTCATTTTACAAAAGTTACTTCTGGAATTTTGTCACTAAATGACCCCGTAGAGTTGGAAGTTGAAAATTTGCGTAGATCGTCTATTCAGGCCAACCACTCAGCGACACATTTATTACATGAAGCGTTGAGAATTAAATTAGGCCACCATGTGGCGCAAAGGGGCTCACTCAATGCAGCGGATAGATTAAGATTTGATTTTAGTCATTCTAAAGCCCTTACTAAAGGAGAGTTGCTTGAAGTTGAACGTTCTGTAAATTTTTATATACGCCAGAATACAGAGGTTACTACTAGGGTAATGTCTCCTGATGATGCCAGAGAACTTGGAGCCACGGCTTTATTCGGGGAAAAGTATGGTGAGGAAGTTCGCGTTGTTTCAATGGGTTATAATCAAAAAAGTGGTAAGGGCATTGATGGAAATGGATATTCTCTAGAGCTATGTGGTGGAACCCATGTAAAACGCACTGGGGATATAGGAGCATTTGTTATTTTGTCTGATGGTGCCAGTAGTTCTGGGGTAAGACGTATTGAGGCTTTAACTGGCGAAGCAGCTATGGATCATCTTGCCAAACAGCAAAATTACCTGTCTGATATTGCAATTGAACTAAAGTCTGGCTCATCTGATATTCTTTCTCGAGTAAAAAGCCTGATGGCCGAACGAAAATCTCTCGTAAGTGAGGTCGCGCAGCTCAGAAAGGATATGGCACTGGGGGGCAGCTCTTCGGGACAAGATGAGTTGAAAAGCGAAGATCTTTCTGGCGTGAATTTTTTAGCGAAGCAATTAAATGGTATACCTGGCAAGGAGCTTCCGGGCCTAATTGACGGTTATAAACAGAAGCTTTCTTCAGGTGTTATACTACTTATTTCGGAAAACGACGGAAAAGTTGCAGTCGCTTCTGGCGTTACTAAGGACCTTTTGTCTAATATTTCTGCCGTAGATATAGTTAAAACTGCAGCCAACAAGCTCGGAGGCAAAGGCGGCGGCGGCAGGCCCGATTTGGCACAAGCGGGTGGCTCTAGTATGGATGGAGTTACAACTGCTATAGACGCTGTCAGATCGTTAATTGTCTCAAAATAAAAATACTAACTTAAAAGCAGGGATCCTTACTTTTAATTATTTCGGGCCTGTCTTTTCCGTTCATGAGAGTCCAAATATCTTTTTCTTAATCTGATACTTGTGGGCGTTACTTCAACCAATTCATCATTGTTAATATAAGATATGGCTTCCTCAAGAGAGAATTTTATATGCGGTGTTAGCCTAACTGCTTCATCTGATCCTGATGCCCTGACATTGGTCAGTTTTTTGCCCTTTAGTGGATTTACCTCTAAGTCGTTGTCACGAGTATGCTCTCCGATAACCATTCCCTTGTAGACCTTAGTTTGGGGACCAACGAACATTTTCCCCCGCTCCTCAAGGTTCCAAAGGGCATACGCCACGGTGTCTCCATCTTCGATAGATATCAAAACGCCAGCGCGCCGTCCCTCTATGCTTCCCTTGTATGGTGACCAACCACTAAAGACCCTATTCATAATACCTGTTCCGCGTGTGTCAGTGAGAAATTCTCCATGGTAACCTATAAGGCCTCGGGCTGGAACCTTGGCAATTAACCTTGTTTTGCCTACTCCGGAGGGCTTCATTTCGACTAAGTCGCCCTTTCTTGGCCCCGTTATCTTTTCAATCACGGCGCCTGTATATTCATCATCTACGTCTATCGTTACCTCTTCTATTGGTTCTAATTTTTGGCCGTCTTCCTCTTTCATCAATACTTGAGGTCTAGAAATTGAAAGCTCAAAGCCCTCGCGACGCATATTTTCGATTAAAACACCCATTTGCAGTTCGCCGCGGCCAGCGACTTCAAAGGCATCACCGCTGGGAGTGTCTTTTATTTTAATGGCTACGTTACTCTCAGCTTCCTTCATTAACCTGTCTCTAATTACGCGGCTTTTAACTTTGGATCCCTCTCTGCCTGCAAGTGGACTGTCATTTATTCCAAAGGTAACAGTTATTGTGGGCGGGTCTATCGGTTGAGATTCCAATGGCGTCTCAACTGCTAGAGCACAAATTGTGTCAGCAACGGTTGCTTTAGTCATTCCGGCAAGGGATACGATATCTCCGGCGATACCCTCATCAATATCCGCATGTCCTAATCCTCTAAATGCCCTTATTTTACTTACTCTAAATTGTTCGATTTTTTGACTAGATCTGCTGATGGCTTGAACTGTAGACCCAACTTTTATGGTGCCACTCTCAATGCGACCAGTAAGGATCCTGCCAACAAAAGGGTCACTTCCCAGTGTTGTTGCCAGCATTCTGAAATCATCTTCAATGTGTTCAGCCTGTCTTGGGGGAGGAACATGATTAAGAATAAGATCAAACAGTGCGTTTAAATCATTTCGTGGTCCGTTTAAGTCGTGATCCGCCCAGCCAGATCTCCCTGAAGCATACATGTGAGGAAAGTCCAATTGATCATCGTTTGCGCCGAGATTAGCAAAGAGGTCAAAACACTCATCTAACGCTCTATCTGGCTCAGCATCACCTTTGTCTACTTTATTTAGAACAACTATTGGTCTAAGGCCTAAATTAAGAGCTTTTGAAGTGACAAATTTTGTTTGGGGCATTGGCCCTTCGGCAGCGTCTACAAGTAAAACTACACCGTCAACCATCGATAATATACGCTCCACCTCTCCGCCAAAGTCCGCGTGACCGGGAGTGTCAACAATATTTATTCGATTACCTTTCCACTCGACAGAAGTTGCTTTAGCTAAAATAGTAATTCCTCGCTCTCGTTCGAGGTCATTACTGTCCAAAGCACGTTCTGTAATGGCCTGATTTTCTCTAAATGCGCCAGATTGTTTTAGTAATTCATCAACTAGAGTTGTTTTTCCGTGATCAACGTGTGCAATTATTGCGATATTTCTTAATGTCATTTAGGGAGCCTGTTCCATATTTTAGGGCCACCTATATTGATTTTTATAGAAATACCACCCGTTAATGTGAGGATGTTGAGGAAAAAAGGTGAATTACCACAATTCCCAAAATGATCATTGTAAGTCCAATGATCGCAGCACTGTCTAGTTTTTGCCCAAACACGACTAATCCGACTATTGTAATAAAGATTATTCCCAAACCAGCCCAAAGTGCATAAGCGATACCAACTGGAATATATTTTAATGTTATTGATAAAAAATAAAATGCCAATGCATAGGAAATGACTACTGTAACACATGGCCAAAATTTCGTAAATTGATTGCTGGCCTGAAGTGCTGAAGTTCCAATTGTTTCAGAAAGTACCGCCGCTACAAGGAATAAGTACTTCATCCGCCCTCCAAATTAACGGTTTACCCAAATTCGACTTACTAAATTTGTAAATGAATATTAAATGCTGATCGAATTTTACTGTCAGTGCCCGCATCTAATGCGCCTGGTGAATTTTTACTTAAAATTTCGTTCTTTTTTATAATTGCTTTCTCCAGTAAATCCGGTTTTCCAAGTTCCAGCCACTCCTTTGGTGATGTTCTGTCACCTAAATCTGGGTATATATATTCGGTTTGCATTAGGTTTAATGTCTGTTCTGAGCCTAGATAATGTCCCGGACCATCAAGACAGGTCGCGCGGATAACATCCAAGCTGACAGTGTCTTCTGTGACTTCAATGCCTCGAACACATCTAAGAGCTTGACCTATAAGGTCATTACCTAAAATTAAACTTTCTAGACAGAAGCCTAATAAAGATGCGTGCATTCCAGCTGCTTCGTAAACCATATTCAGGCCTGAAAGACCAGCCATAACATTGGAAGTTGCCTGCTCCCAACCAGCTTGCATATCGGGCAGTTTTGCATCCGCTATACCGGCAGCAGCGCCACCTGGCAGATTGTAGAATCTATGCATCTGGGCGCAGCCCGCGCTAAGTAAGGCCTGTTCTCCGCTTCCACCCGACATCGCTCCTGTTCTTAAATCTGACACGAAGGGCCATGTTCCAAAAATTGCTGGGAAGCCTGGAGCTATTGAATTTACATAAACAAGCCCGGCTAAACACTCTGCAACGGCCTGAACTATCGCACCAGCAATTGGCGCAGGTGCGGTCGCGCCAGCTTGTCCTGCCGACAAAAGAAGAACTGGCATACCGCCCTTGATACATTCTTCCATGACTTTACAACTCTCCGTCGCAAATTTCATAGGCGGTACAACAAAACAATTTGAATTAGAAACAAATGGCCGTTCTCGCCATTTTTTTTCTCCACCAGCCATCATAAACAGCATTTCAAGAGCATCTCTCGCATAATCTGGCTCTGTAAACGATGTCCCAACATGTTTTGTCGTGCCAGTACAACAGGCATACACAGTATTTAAGTCCATTTCCTTGTTATCAATTATATCACGCGCGACCATCGGTCTTTGAACGAAATGAATATTATCGAGTTCGTGAGCTATTCGTGCAGCGTCATGTAAATCTTGTATTGTACTGTCTCGGTAGTTTTTACTTTCTAAATCGACCAAGTGTACAGCAGCACCAGCAGTTCCATAGTGAACTCTAGTGCCTGTTAAGTCTAGATCGTAGGTAGAGTCCCTTCCAAACAGAATGATATCTCGCTTCGCAATTGAAAGCATATCTTCTACGAGACTTCGAGGAAATCGAATCCGCCCGTCATCTCCAAAAGTCGCACCTGCCTTCAACATACTCTCTTTGCCGCTTTCGGGAACATCTCCTAGGCCGATAGTTTCCAGCGCATCCAATGCGGCAGAATGAATTCGCTTCTCACCAGCCTCAGTTAATGGTCTGTATGTGTTACTTTCCATACCCGCTCTTACGGGTTGTAATTCTTTTGAAAGAGGGGCTGCTCTTGCTGCTCGCCGTGCATTTCTACCACCCGACCGGCGGCTATTTTTGTCTGTCATTTTCAAGATCCTTATTAATAAATTTTAAAGAAACTTAGCTATGACGGTCTGCCTCTAGCGGCTCTCCCCCGATTTGCCCCGATCGTAATAATCACCAAATATATTTTGGACCTTTGATTTTGCACAAATCCTAACCTTATTTAACAATTAAGATTAAAACATTTATTGTTGCAACGATCTATCCCAATTACGACCAATGTCGTTTTTATTCAAAGACCTAATCTAAGTCGATAATTCGTATTTTTACTGCTAAAGTTGCAACTATTGTAAAATTAATTTGGCAAAGTAGCTTCCATGCTTTTTCGTTCTGTGTTTTTACTTTTTGACTGATTGCGGTCCACTATGGGTTATGAAATGTATTTTTTGCGTCTAGTTCGGAATTTTCTGATTATAAGTTTATGTGCCAGCTACGGTAAAGCCGATGTTATTTCAGACCTCTATGATGCACTTCACATGGACAGGATAAATGAAATTATTCGTTTAGAGGGCATACAAGATGCGGAGGGTACTGGTGAAGCGTATCTGCCTCCAAATTCTGTAGATCGTTTCGTGGCTCAAGCAAAATCTGTTTATCAACTGGAGGCGATGGAAAGAGATTTCAAGCGTCTCTTAACTCAAAACTTATCCATCCCAGATGCAAATGAAATATTATTGTTTTATCAAAAGCCTTTAGGGAAGGTTGCTTCAGAATTGGAAGTGAGCGCTAGAATAGCTATTTCTGATACGCATATAGAAGAAATGGCAAAAATAAAACTTAAAGAAGCTGTGAAGTCAAAAAACAAACGTCTTGATGAAATAGAGTCTGTTATTAGGACGTTGGAGCTTGTTGAACAAAATTTAATTGGTGCATATGCCGCTCAGTTTGCTTTTATGTATGAGCTTTCAAAGCTCGGTGTCATTGAACTCAGTAAACAAGAGATGATAGATTTAATTACTAACGATGAAGAAAAACTTAAAAGTGAAATTCTGGAGTGGCTAATGGCCTTTTCTCACATGGCGTACACGCCTATGAGCGATAAAGAGTTTAGCGATTACAGTGACTTTTCAAAATCAGAACTTGGTATAGCACTAAATAAAGCTCTTTTTTCGGTTTACAATGAGATGGCGAAGGATCAGTCGCAGCGTCTTGCAACTATACTGGGAGAATTTATGAAATCTGAGGATTTATGATTTAAAATAATTTTCGAAGTGTTGACTTCGTCATGTATTACTGTAATAGCGCATGGGTCGGAATAATTGCCGATTAACAACGCCGAAGGGCGCGCAGTTTTAGGCACAACAAAAGTTGTAAACGTTCTAAAGAAGAAGGCCGAATGACGCGAAGAAAAGGATGATAAAATTGTTTGCTGTAATAAAGACAGGTGGTAAACAGTATAAGGTTCAGGCCGGTGATATGCTCAAGCTCGAGAAGCTTGCTGCGCACGCGGGAGACAAAATACAGTTTAATGAAATTATGTTGCTCGGCGGAGATAAAACGGTGGTGGGAACGCCTCTTGTTAATGGTGCTGCTGTGCAGGCGGATGTTATTGATCAAATAAAAGGTGCTAAAACGATTAAGTTCGTGAAGCGCCGCAGAAAACATGGCTCACAAAGAACACGCGGTCATCGACAACACTTAACGCTGGTGCGTATCACTGACATTTTAGCGTCAGGTGCTGAAAAATCTGGAGTAAAGTCTGCAATAGGGGCGCGTTTGGGCGCTGATGAAATGGAAAAGGCTCCGCTACAAACTAAACCAAAGGCAAAAGAGGCCGCTAAAACTGAAAAAGAACAGAAAAAGGCTGCGCCAAAAAGTAGTCCAAAAGCAAAGAATGTTGAAAAGTCAAAAGCTGCTCCCAAAACAAAAATAGATGATCTAAAAGAATTGTCTGGAGTAGGTCCTGCGCTTGAGAAGAAGCTTAACGCAGCAGGTATAACATCATTTTCGCAAATAGCTGCGTGGACAGCTAAAGACGTAACTGCTATTGATGAAACGCTCTCTTTAAAAGGAAAGATAGATAAAGAGGGTTGGGTTAAGCAGGCAAAGAAATTGTCTAAGTAGGAGGACGGATAGAAATGGCTCATAAAAAAGCAGGTGGTTCGTCACGTAATGGTCGAGACTCAGCCGGTCGCCGGTTAGGTGTAAAAATATTTGGCGGTCAAAAGGTTGTCGCGGGTAATATCATTGTGAGACAACGCGGAACAAAAATGTTTCCTGGAGAAGGTGTTGGCATGGGTAAAGATCATACTATTTTTGCAACTGCCGAGGGCAAAGTTCAATTCAAAAAAGGCTTGAAGGGTAGGACCTTTATATCAGTTTTGCCGGTCGCTGAAGCAGCTGAATAGTAGTCCGACTAACGAGTGCATTTTGGGATCGGCTAACCCCGATCCCTTTTTATTTATATTTGCGCGAACAATATTATGATTAACTTATCTTTTATACCTTTTGCGTTGTCGCAGGTTGCTACTCCTGGCCCGGCAAATATGGCTATGATGGCGACTGGTGCACGCTTTGGCTTCAAGGCGGCGCTTCCTTTTGTGGTTGGGGTAATTTTAGGTAAGCAACTAATTATATGGCCAATTGGATACGGTATTATGGAGTTTGCTGCTCACGTACCACTTCTTTTTACGATTTTAAAATTTTTGTCTGCGACATATATCATTTGGTTGGCGTGGCGCGTCGCCAATATGCGTTTGACATATAATGAGGCTTCAGCAGAAGTGCCTGGCTTTTGGGCTGGGGTCTTGGTTCACCCACTTAATCCTAAGGCATGGGCAATGATCCTCGCTGGTTTTACAAATTTTATAGATAGCGATACGCCCACCTTTTTTGCCACACTGTACATCGCGTTTTGTCTATTAATTATTCAGATCATTTGTCATCCAATATGGACGTTATTTGGAGATCGCATCGCGACGCTTATTGCTGGAAAAAAATACGAACGTTTCTTTATGTGGTTTTTAGCCTTGGTAACTGTTATTTTTGTTTTGATGGCTCTAATCGCTTGAAATGTAAACCTTAGTCACAAATGGCTACACGAATTTACAAATAAATCTCTTTGCCAAGTTTATCTGATCGAGATCTTGAGCATTTAAGGCAAAGTCGCTACTGAACGTGGCAATTACTAAAAGAGTTTTCAGGGAATGAAATTTCTAGATTTAGCAAAAGTATTTATTAGATCAGGGTCGGGAGGCGCTGGAGCGATAAGTTTCAGGCGTGAGAAATTTATTGAATACGGTGGCCCGGATGGGGGCGATGGCGGACGCGGTGGTTCGGTCTGGGCGCAGGCAGCCAACGGTCTAAACACCTTGATCGATTTTCGATACCAGCAGCATTTCTTTGCAGAAAATGGTAAGTCTGGAATGGGTAAGCAACGCTCTGGAGCAAGTGGTGGAGATAAAATATTAGTCGTTCCCGTTGGAACTGAGATACTTGATGAAGATAAGGAAACAATAATAGCAGATCTTACTGAAATCGGTCAGCGCATACTTTTGGCGAAGGGTGGAAATGGTGGCTTCGGTAATTTGCATTTTAAAACTTCAGTAAACCAGGCTCCACGTAGATCTAACCCTGGTCAAGAAGGGGTTGAGCGGATACTCTGGCTTCGTCTAAAATTAATCGCTGACGTTGGTCTTCTTGGGATGCCCAACGCAGGTAAGTCTACTTTTTTAGCTGCAACATCTAATGCAAGACCTAAAATTGCAGATTATCCATTCACCACGCTAACGCCTAATTTAGGTGTGGTTGGGGTAGATCAAACAGAATTTGTGGTGGCAGATGTGCCTGGTTTGATTGAGGGAGCTAACGCCGGTCGTGGCTTGGGCGATTTATTTTTAGGGCATATTGAAAGGTGTTCTGTTCTTTTGCACCTAGTTGATTGTACTTCGAACGATCCAATCAAAGATTATCATACGATTGTTAAGGAGATTGAAGCTTACGGTGCTAAGTTAACTTCAAAGCCGCGTCTTACGGTTCTGAATAAAATTGATGCTCTTGACGAGCAGGCAAGGCTTCTTCTTGAGCAGGAATTTACTGAAAGATTGAATTCCGATATTTTAGTAATGTCAGCAGTAAGTGGTGAGAACGTTGAAAACGTATTGCGAGAGCTTAAAAAATTCGTAATTAAAGATAACGGCGAGAATTCGATCCAGAGCGAGACTGAAAGGGATGACTCACCATGGAATATTTAAATGGTGCGGCGAGGGTGGTTGTAAAAATCGGGTCGTCTTTGTTAGTGGATGATAAAACAGGCTCCATAAGATCTGATTGGCTACAATCACTGTCTGAAGATATTAGGGATATGCAATCTAAAGGTCTAGAAGTGGTAATAGTATCTTCTGGTTCTATTGCTCTTGGTCGAAAAGTGCTCCGCTGGTCGGAGAAATCACTTTCGTTGGAACAATCACAAGCTTCTGCTGCGGTTGGTCAAATTCAGCTTGCGCAAGCCTATCAGGAGGCACTTGCGCAATATGGTATTAGGACGGCTCAGATACTTGTCACACTTGAAGATAGTAAAGATAGGCGGCGTTATTTAAATTCTCAGGCCACTGTAGAAACGCTTTTAGAAATGGGTGTTGTCCCAATCGTAAATGAAAACGATACTGTGGCTACAGATGAAATAAAGTATGGTGACAACGATCGTTTGGCGGCTCAGGTCTCAGTAACTATTGGAGCTGATCTGCTTATACTCCTGTCAGATGTAGATGGATTTTACTCAAGCAATCCAATGACTGACGCAAATGCAAATCATTACACTACAATAGAAAAAATAACTCCTGAAATTGAGGCAATGGCAGAGGATACAAAGTCGAAGGTCTCAAAAGGAGGTATGAAAACTAAGTTGTTAGCTGCAAAAATTGCAACAGCAGCTGGCTGCGATATGATTATTGCAAAGGGAACAGGTTCTAATCCTATTTCTTCAATGGGCAATATAAATAAAAAAACACTATTTAAAGCGCAGATTAAGGATCCTCAAACGGCTCGAAAAAAATGGATATCAACAATGAAGCCCGTTGGTGAATTAGTAATTGATGAAGGTGCGGTCAATGCGCTTTTTTCTGGTAAAAGCCTTTTACCGGCTGGAGTTTTAATTGTGCGAAAGGACTTTGAAAGAGGTGATGCCGTATCAATTTTGAATACGAAGGGTGAAGTTTTGGGGCTTGGGTTATGTGCGTATTCTAGTGATGAGGCGAGTTCTATAATGGGTCATCAGACTAGTGAAATAGAAGAAATTCTTGGATATGCTGGTCGAGGCGTTATTGTGCATCGCGATAATATTGCTTTTTAATCGGAGAAGTTTCTATGGCTAGTATTGATAAGCAAATGCAACTTTTAGGCTCGCAGGCTAGGGCAGCTGCGGAAACTCTTGCTTTTTCGACGTTTGAACAGCGGTCCTTGGCCGTTTCAGAGGGTGCGAAGTCTATCTCAAATCAAATCGACTTAATTTTATCAGCAAATGAAATTGACATGTCGAATGCGCGCGGCCAAGGATTGGACGATGCAATGTTAGATCGTCTATATTTAGACAGAACGCGCGTTGAGTCCATCGCAAGCAGTCTTCAAGCTATCTCTGAGTTACCAGATCCACTTGGCAGGGTTTTAAGCCAATGGGAGCGGCCATCTGGTCTCAAAATCAGGCGTGTAACGACTCCCCTTGGAGTTATTGGGGTAATTTATGAAAGTAGGCCGAATGTAACCGCAGATGCTGGTGCTTTGTGTTTAATGGCGGGCAACGCAACGATCCTTAGAGGGGGATCTGAGAGCTCTTATTCTTCAAAAGCAATTTTTGACTGTCTACTCTATGGTTTGCAACTGGCAAACTTACCTGTCTCATCGATTCAAATGGTGCCTACTCAAGATCGTGAAGCCGTAAAATATTTGCTACGCATGACGGAATTTGTCGATGTTATAGTGCCTCGTGGTGGAAAAGGTCTTGTTGGTTTAGTTCAAAAAGAGGCTCGGGTTCCTGTTTTTGCCCATTTGGAGGGAATCGTTCATATCTATGTCGATAAGATGGCAGATGCAAAAAAGGCCTTAGATGTTGTTTTGAATGCAAAAACAAGAAGGTACGGTATCTGTGGTGCTGCTGAATGCCTGTTACTTCATCAAGATATATCTCACGAATTGGGTGTTGAAATAATAAACTCACTTAGTCAGCAAAACGTTGAATTGAGAGTTAGCCCAGAGTTTTCTAAAATAAATGGTATAAAGTTAGCGACGGACGACGATTGGGGGAGAGAATATCTTGCCCCTATCATGGCTGTCAAACAGGTAAAGGATATAAGTGAAGCAATTCAACATATTACCATGTATTCTTCAAGTCATACGGATTGTATAATTACTGAGGATATTTCCGCAAAGGATCTTTTCTTTTCGAAAATAGATAGTGCAATAGTTATGTGCAACGCGTCTACTCAGTTCGCTGATGGTGGAGAGTTTGGTTTGGGAGCCGAAATTGGGATTGCAACTGGCAAAATGCATGCAAGAGGACCGGTGGGTGTAAACCAGTTAACTTCTTTCAAATACTTAGTTGAAGGTAATGGTGCTGTCCGTGATTAAAAATAGTGTCAATTCTTTTTATGAGTTTTATTTTGGCTCTATATTTAAATCGTGATTTGTTGATCTGAAATCTAAAAAATGTTTGGAAGCAAGATATGGTGAAAGAGAATATTGATTTAAATCCTTTTCTAGAGCCCGGAGCCATTGTTTTCAATCCAAACGCACCCGAGTGGGGAAACGGCCAAGTGCAATCAAAAATAGGCAATAAAGTTACAGTGAATTTTGAAGATATGGGAAAGTTAGTTATCGATGGATCCTTAATTGCGTTGGAAATGGTAAATTGACTGCTAATATTGTGTGCTTATAAATAGTTCTAAGCGCCCTTTCTATAAGTTGAAAGATGTATAATTTTTGATGTGGGACAAATACAGTTTTGAAAACTTCACGGTACGGCTCGCTCGCAATTTGAATGAAATTAAAGCAGCTCAACGACTAAGGTATGATGTTTTTATTGAAGAGATGGGAGCAACTTCTGAACTAGTTGATCATAATGCTCGTTTAGAAATCGACAAGTTTGACGAGTATTTTGATCATCTACTTTTATTTGACCGCAATAAACGGGAAATAAATATGGGAGTTGTGGGTGTTTATCGCTTGTTACCAGACCATAAGCTTCCAATATGTGCGGAGTACTATTCACAGGAAGAGTACGATCTAAAAAAGTTAAAGAATTCGGGCAGAAAAATTATGGAATTGGGACGATCTTGTGTTCATAAGTCCTATCGTGGAGGAACAGCTCTGACGCATCTGTGGACTGGGCTGACAGAGTATGTGTACCAAAATGGTATTGAAATTTTGTTTGGCGTTGCAAGTTTTCATGGAACTAATCCGTCAAAAATTGCGCCTTCGTTAAGTTTACTTCATAGTAAATATCTTGCTCCGCCGGATCTGATGGTAACGGCAAAATCACCAAACAAGCAAAGGATGGATTTAGTCGATATGCATAAAGTCGACCGTGTCGTTGCTATGAAGCAAATTCCATCATTAATAAAAGCGTATCTTCGGATCGGTGGCTTTGTTGGGAAAGACGCTTATATAGATCACGCATTCAATACAATAGATGTATGTATGGTTCTTGATATTGAGAGGGCGAATTTGAAAAAGCTGTCCGCATATAGAAAAGAAACTTATTTTCGATGAGTACTTCGTGGCGAGGCAGAAAAGAACCAACAGCTGGAGAGCTTCTACTGGTAAACTGGGCACTCGTTCTTTTGCGTGGTATTCCAGTTGCCATCGTTGTTTTCGGCGGGCTAATCCTTCACACAGTTTTGCGTATTTTTGAATATCCATTTCTGGGCTCTCGGCGGCCGCTCACACAATATGTTACGCAGGTCGTATGCAAGACATCGTTATTTCTTCTGGGTATTTCAATAACTGTTGAAGGTTTCCCCATGAAAGAGAGAGGAGCGGTAGTTGCTAATCACTCATCTTGGCTCGATATTTTTGCTTTAAACGCGACACAGAAAATTTATTTTGTAGCGAAATCTGAGGTTGCGAATTGGCCAGGAATAGGCTGGTTGGCCAGAGCTACTGGCACAGTATTTATCCAAAGAAAAGCACTTCAAGCTCATAAGCAAAAAAATATCTTCACTGAAAGGTTGCTGGCTGGTCATAAACTATTGTTTTTTCCTGAGGGTACCTCAACAGACAGTTTACGTGTACTGCCATTCAAAAGCAGTCTATTTGCGGCTTTTTTTGAAACTAATGTGCCTCGAAACTTATTTATTCAACCAGTTACCGTGATTTATCATGCACCTATGGGCTCAAATCCATGGTTTTACGGTTGGTGGGGAGAAATGAGTTTTGGTGCTCATTTAGTACACACACTCGCAAGTGCCAAGCAAGGATGGATAGAGCTAATATTCCATAAGCCTCGAGCGATTGCCGATCAGCAAAACCGAAAGCAACTGGCAAAACTACTAGAGTCAGACGTCAGGAGTGGTCATGTACACCACGGTAAGTTTGATGAGTTTGATTAAATCAGGTTTCATTTAAAATTTTTTCTAGAGCTTTGGATGGGTTCTCTGTATTCCAAATTTCATCTCTAAACGCAAAAAAATCCGCGTTATTCTGTATTTGTCTAACCAGCTGCGAGGTCAGGCCAGTTTCTGCAATTACAGGAAATTCTATCATTTCACTCCACCATGCAAACAAGTCAGGGTCGGCATGTTTCCCATCTCCCAAATCTCCAGACATAGGGCCAAAACTAACATAATTCGCGCTTGCTTCTGTAGCATTAATTCCATGATGTTTAGATTGAAAACAGTAAGCTCCAACTATGAGATCTTTACCAAGAACTTTTCTGGCAGTTCGAACCGATTTAGAGCCATCCTTTAAATGCACTCCATCAAGCCCGAATTTTTCAACTAACATAAAATGGCTATCTATAATAATTGGTATGTCCCGCTTATGACAAATCTCTCGTAACGTGTCTGCTGATTTACCAATAAGCAGTTCATCTCTCGATGACTGCTCCAAGCGAATGCACGCCACCTCATGATTATCCAGAATTCGTTTCAATGTTTCTGAAAAGATCCTTAGTTCAAATTCAGAGGGTGTAATCAAATATATTTTTGGATTATTATGGTTTATTTTTTTACTAATTGGCATTCGTCTTAAAATTCAAAATTTGCGGGAATATAAAGGTTTTAATCTTTCCACTTCTATCCTAAGTCTTTTGATAAGAACAGGATTTAAAATATGCATGCAAGTAACAAACAACCAGCAATAATTTTGGTAAAGCCGCAAATGGGTGAAAATATTGGATCAGCAGCGAGGGCAATGTTAAATTTTGGATTGGAAAATATGAGAATTGTTGCTGCAAG
>Ga0181574_10002141_pt1 | contig 18233 bp, 13 predicted proteins | sample 101ome_24_FD_145600 | JGI IMG/M metagenome (GOLD analysis project Ga0181574, IMG submission 145600) | Coastal salt marsh microbial communities from the Groves Creek Marsh, Skidaway Island, Georgia - 101410AT metaG (spades assembly) | ecosystem: Environmental > Aquatic > Marine > Intertidal zone... | reverse complement strand
AATCTCGAGTGCCGAACATTGGCGACGTGACGGCACAGTTCGCGGTGTTCGATGGACACATCACGTCTTTAGCGGCGAAGTACGCGGAGAAGCACTGGTTGGAGTGCGTGTTTGAAGCGATTGAGAAAGAGAGGGAAGAGAAAAGGAGGGTGAAGGCGAAGAGTTCTGGCGGCAGCCGCCGTGGGTCCGGGGACAACAGGCGGCGGAGTGGGAGAGAGAATCGTCTTCCTCGAACGAGGACGGTGAGAATGAGAACGCGGAGATTGATTTCGAGCTGGAAAAAGCGTTGATTCGAGCGACGAGGGAGTTGGAAAGAGGGTTCAAAGAGCACGGGGTGGAGGAAGGCGACGACGGCGTGCAAGTAAAAAGTGGCGGGTGCTTTGGGATGTGTTTCGGAGGGAAACAGAAAGTGCCCACGGGTGGGACGACCGTAACGAGCGCTTCTATTCAGAGAGGATCAGATACAAAAGAAGGAGATGCGACGTTTTACATCGTCTGCGCGTCGTGCGGAGATTCCGGAGCGCTTTTATTGCCTCATCCGAACGAACACGACCCGGACGATCGAGAGGTTAACTTACGCGCGCACAAGCGCTTGACGCGAGAACACAACGCAGACGATCCTTTAGAAGCGGTTAGATTAGTGCAAGCCGGATGCAGACTCGGGAGAATGCAAAGAGCGGATGGGAGGGAGATTGGTCCTTTGAGAGCGTACCCTGGGGGTTTTGCGGTCTCCCGAGCGGTGGGTGATTTCGCGACTCCCGGGATTACGTGCGAACCAGAAGTGACGAGGGTAAAAATACCAAAGACGGGCGCTCGATTACTTGTCGCTAGCGACGGGGTGTTCGCGGCTCTTTCTGATGGCGACATTAGCGAGATTTGCGCAACCTTGAGTAGCACTAAGGATTGCGCGGATAAGATCATACAAAAGGTGTTGGAGTTAAGAGGAAGACACGACGATATCACTTTATTAGTCGCCGATATTCCCCCTCCAGAGCAGTACATGCAATTGTTCAAAGCCACGAAAATCCCGGATAGATTACAAGTTAGCGTCGCGAGAAAAAAGAAAACGAAGATGGAACTGATGCAGTTAATTATCGACGAGCAGAAAGAAGCGAATCGTAGCGCTTCCGCTGGCAACGGTAAGGTCGATGTCTCCTTCGACCGAGTCATCGGTGAAGACGATTACGTGCTTCAAGAGGATGATTTTTTTATCGATGATGTTGCGGATGATATTACTGTCTACGGTTTTCGAGGTACTCGACAACAAACGCTCGTATTTGACGAATACCAAATCGGTGCGTTGTTGGGAAGAGGCGCGTTCGGATCCGTTCGAATCGCCGTACGAAGAGAAACCGGTGAAGTTTGCGCGGTGAAGTCGCTTCTCAAAACCGTAGAGTCAAGGAAACAAATCATGAACGAAATTGATACCCTGCGCATTGTCAGTGGGAAACACCCGAATCTACCCATTTTACGCGGGGTATACCAAGATAAGTCGAGCGATCACGGGATATGTTACATAGTCACTGAAATTTGCGGCGGTTCCTCCTTGTTCGACGCGATTGCGCGACGCAGATGGTTCGATGAGAACGATTGGCGGGCTATTGCAGCACAACTGTTAGGTGCGGTGACGTTCATGCACTCGTTAGGTGTGTGTCACCGCGACATTAAACCTGACAACATCATGTGTAAAGACGTATGGACGAGGGAACCGAATAGCGTCCCACACATAAAACTCATCGATTTTGGCTCTGGGATATTCTGCTCCGCCGGTGAAACGCTGAGAGGGATGCACGGAACGAAATTTTTTGCCTCTCCAGAAATGTGCACCGATATGCCGTACACGAAGAAAACGGATTGCTGGAGCGTCGGTGTCGTGTTATTAACTTTACTCTCTGGCTTTCCAGATGGACCGGCGATAACGCAAGTCTGGCACAACATGATTCGCGGCATCTTCCCGAGATTGGACGACTCGACGCCTAGGCACTTCGTGAAGTTGATCCGAGCGTTACTCACGGTCAACGCGATCGAGCGACCTTCGTGCGGAGAAGTCTTAGGCGTCGCAGACGATTGGTTGCGTTTCTCGTGGTCAACTTTAGAACGTTCAAAGTCGGTCGCCGGAACCAAGTATCGTCCGATCCAACCACAAAAATTGAAAATCCCAAAAAATTTAACTGGAGACGTCGGTAAAAAGATTAAAACGGTCAACTATGATTTCACTGATAACGAAAGTAGGAGCGGAAGCAGCGGTGGTGGACAAAGTTCCGGACGCAGTAGTTTTGAAAATCATAGCGTTGACAATTTTGGAAGACATTCGCCGATTTCTGGTAAGAAGTACAACGCCGGTTTACTCACGGCTGAAAATTTAGCGCTTCTTGAGAAACGTGTCATGAAGAGTCCAAAATCGAAGAAGTTACTCACGATGAACGAAATCGAGGAAGGATCCGAGGAAGATCACGAAGAGAGAGGTGCTGCATTTTTGACTTTGAGTGATTTATCCTCCTTGGACGAACGACCAAAGAAAAAATGGCACTCCGAATCTGGCGCTCGATTGAGAAATTCGGTGAAAAGGATTGCGGCAACTGTTTTAGCGACGGAGTACGAAAAGCACGTCGCGAACGTGCTCTCCGTCTGCGCTTCCTCCGAAGAAATTCATAAAACGCTCGTGAATCTACAAAAAATGATTGAGCACGACCCCGAAGTCGCTGCGTCGGTCGCCGCGGGCGGATCAACGGCCACCGTCCACGCTCGAGTGACCGCGAGAGATCTAGAAGATGCCACCAGAGCCGCTGGTGCCGGCGAAGTCGCCGCGCAGTTAGCGACATTGAGAAGATTCCACGAACCTCCCGGTCAAACGTTGACGCTGGACATCGAACCACTCCGCGACCTCGAAAAACTTCACGAACGCCACGACCACGTCTTCCGCGCCGTCAACGCCGCCGCTGATTCGAGAATACGCATTCGCGAATACACTCGAATGGATAACGATATGCGATCGCTCGTTCAGTCCGACGTACACACGGAGATGGTCATGGCCATGCTCGGTAAAGGTGTCATGAGCGAGAGCGAAAAAAGTCGACAAAGTTTAGAGGGTCCGAAAAAGAAATGGATTACGGAAATGCTCGACGATAGCGTCCATTCTGGTGTCGTCGGTAGAAAGAAAAAAACGGAGCAGGAGGTTTTGGAAGATCGGCAAGCGGAAGAAGTGCTGGCAATGATTCATCGCTCGTAGCGTTGCGGTATTGCGTGGATGAGTTATGATATTTATACTCTATATTCGTACAGCACCAACGGTATACTACTACATATGTATGCATTCATTGCATTCATTGCCTATAAGATTCTATTTTTCAAATCATCACTCGAAGACGTGCTCTGCCTTTTCAACCCCGACCGGTTTCTCGCACGTCTCCACAATCACCGTTTCCTCCGTCTCTTTCCTCCGTCTCCGGCATCAATGCCCCGACCGTCTTCCTCTCCATCCGCCTCTCATCACCCATCCATCTGTATTTATAAATCGCGCCTTGCTCGAACTCCTTCGCCAACTCCACGATATCACGCTCCGCTTTTTCGTCTTCCAACGAAAACGCCGCCGCAAAACCGTCTTCCCGCCAGTCGTCCTTCGACGAAAATCCAAACGAGCGCCAATACCGCGCCGCCGCGTCGACTTCTTCGCCTTCTCTCCTCTTCTTCACTAAACTCCTCAACTTTTCCTCCAACTTCTCGTTCGCTTCCGCGTTCCGCGCGTCCGACGTTTGTTTCCCGTACGGGTTGTGCGCGGTCAGCGCGAACGTTTGAGCGTTCTTCAACCAACTCGGGAACGCCGACGAACTCTTCGAAGAAGAAGAAGCACCATCACTCCAAGAAGGTTTCATGTACAAAATGCGCTCCTTCGATCCTGGACAGTCGATCCACGCGTCGTACGCGCCCGCCCATAACTCTTTCAACGCGGCAGAAGAAGAAACGTCTTCCTTCTCGTCGTCGTCGTCGTTATTTCCACTCCTCGAAAGCGTCGTTTTTGTCGACCCCGTCCCCATCGTCCGCACCGTCAAAGCGCCAAAGTTCCTTCTCCTCCCCGTTGGGGAAGCAGACGAAAACAGTTGTCCTCCTCTTCCGAAGAGATGGTACCACGCGCAATAACAACACCCAACGGCGGTGGTAAATACGAGACCACTCGGAGAATAATATCTGACGCGAGAAGAACGAGAAGAAGGAAACCCCGAGGAGAAGAGGACGACCGCTGGTTTGGTGCCGTTCGTCGAAGTGGCTGCCCGCATCAAAGCGCACTTTTTTTCCGACGCATTTTTCCAATTTCGATCGAAAGAATTCGTCATTTTTCATAACGCAAAGAGAAGAGAAGAGACACACACGCGCACACGCACGCACGCACGCTCTCTCACTCACACACTCTCACTCTCTGTCTTGCCTTTTTTAAGCATTAATAGTACGTACGCGTGTAACGCGTTGAAACGACACACAAAGAAAATCATCAATCATGCCTGAAGAAGAAGAAGAAGAAGAATTGCTCGATTACGAAGAAGAGGACGTCGCCCCGGCCGAGGCGGCGCCTAAAGCCGCCTCCAACAAGGCGAGCAAAGCCTCGGACGCGGCGGGGAAGAAGAAAGGTTACGTCGGCATGCACAGCACCGGGTTTCGGGATTTCTTGTTGAAGCCAGAGCTGCTGAGAGCGATCGTCGATTGCGGTTTCGAACACCCCTCGGAAGGTAAGGCGAATTTTGAAAAAATTTAGGGGAGAGGAATTCTTCTTCGTTTATTTTGTGTGTAAAGATGTTGCTGCGTTTCCCGACGAGAGGCGACGACGACGGTGATTTGCGTCGTCGCGCCTCTGGTTCTGCTTTTTTATTTTCGTTCGTCGTCGGAGAGTAGAGCAGTTGTTGTTTGTCTCTCTCTCTCTCTCTCTCTCAGAATTCAATTCAACTCAAATTGAATTGGACGAATTTTTTTTCCCCAAATGCGAATTGAATTTAATTGACTGACACATTCCTTGTTTTTTTCTCCCTTTTTTAAAAACTACTACTAGTGCAACACGAGTGCATCCCGCAAGCGATTCTCGGGATGGACGTTCTGTGCCAAGCGAAATCTGGGATGGGGAAAACCGCGGTGTTTGTCATCACGGTGTTGCAGCAACTCGACCCGACGCCGAACGAAGTTGGCGCGGTGATTTTGTGTCACACGAGAGAACTCGCGTATCAAATCTCGCACGAGATGACGAGGTTTAGCGCGCACATGCCGAATGTGAAATGCGCGGTGATTTACGGTGGGGTGAACATCAAGACGCAAAGGGAGGAGTTGAAAGCGAACATGCCGAACGTTATCGTGGCGACGCCGGGGAGATTGAAGGTGTTGGTGCAAGAAGGGACGATCAGTTTGAAGAAGTGCGCGCATTTCATCTTGGACGAGTGCGATAAGTGCTTGGAGAAGTTGGACATGAGAGCAGACGTGCAAGAGATTTTTAAGATGACGCCGCACGATAAGCAAGTGATGATGTTTACGGCGACGTTGAGCAAAGAGTTGAGACCTGTGTGTAAGAAGTTTATGAACGATCCGATGGAGATTTTCGTGGACGACGAGACGAAATTGACGTTGCACGGCTTGGTGCAACATTACGTCAAGTTGGAGGAGCAAGAAAAGAATAGGAAATTGACCGATTTGTTGGACGCGTTGCAATTTAACCAGGTGGTTATTTTTGTCAGCAGCGTGGCGAGGTGCACGGCGTTGGATAAGCTGATGCAGGAGTTGAACTTTCCGAGTATCGCGATTTCTAGAGCCATGTCTCAAGAGGAACGCTTGTTGAGATACCAAAGTTTTAAAGATGGGAATAAGAGAATTTTAGTGGCTACAGATTTAGTCGCTCGAGGTATCGATATCGAGCGTGTAAACATTGTAATTAATTACGACATGCCTGGCGATGCGGATACGTATTTGCACAGGGTTGGTAGAGCCGGTCGATTCGGGACGAAAGGTTTGGCGATTAGCTTCGTCTCGAGTTCGGAAGATTCAGACGTGTTGAGCAAGGTGCACGAGAGATTTGAGGTCAGTATCGATGGCTTGCCAGACGAGATCGACACGAGCTCGTACATGCCTTCGTGATGCAAGCCTTCGTGATGCAATCGCATCGAGAAGAGAGAGAGAGAGTAGTGATTTGTGTCAGAACAAGAGAAGAGGAAGAAAGAAAAGAAATAACTCATTATTGTCCACGAGCTTGAAAACATCAGAACAAAAACATACAACAAAAGAAAATATACATCAAACGAATACAGAAGAAAAGATCTTTAATAACATTATCAGTATTTACTATATATTACATTTACAAGTCGTAGCTATTCATCGTCAAGGCATATTTGCGCGCGCGCCTTGTTTGACGTTTGGAGTGTCCGTACCGTCCTCGTTCGCGCGAGGGACGATGCTCGACTCGGCCAACGAGTGTTTACACGTAGGATTGCAAAAGACGCCCGAGCACGTGTCAACTAACTTTACGTTGGAATCTTTAAATACCCACCACGCCAAAGCGGTGTGGTGATCGATCCCGTCGATGTACACTTCGTCAAAATCATTGTGTGCGTAACAGGCTGGCGCAAACACTCCCGCGTTTGGATGTTCGACAACCATTTTTAACTCTGAGCGCATAACTTTCATCATGTTTTCTGCGTAGATTTCTCGCGCCGTCGCGTTCAGAGACATCAAACGCAAGATGTCGTTGCTCTCTTCTTTTGCATTCATGCTGAGAATGTCCGCGGAGGTGAGCTTCTTGAGCGCAATCTTTTCGCGTTTGCCTAAAGCGTCCTCGACGGAAGGGTTGGACGGATCCGAGGAAAGACCGTAAGGAGACGCGTTATCGCCGACCATTTCAGATAACAAAGCGTCCGTCAACGCTTGCGAAATAAATACGGGTGTTTTGACGTGTTTAAACGCCTCTTCCGCAGAGGCACATTTCCAGTAACTCTCCTCGTTCTTTGAGACGCACGCCCGATTAAGCGAGCGCTTCGCGTGCCAGTATTTGATGTACCTCTCCAATTCGCCGTCGTTTCCTCCGCCTTCCATTTTCTTCAACGCCGCTTTGCGCGTTATTTTCGCTCTCAACGAAGAAGAAGAACCTTCTCTTTTCCCTTTACTTTCTTGTTGTTCATCATCGACGGGTTTTTTTCTCGTAGGAGGACCGGGAACTTTACCGAGATCTGCCGATTGGAGCTCTTCCGAACTCTGCGACTGATGATTCTGCTGCTTCTTCATCTCCAGCAATTCGATCCTATTTTTCGTTCTCTCCACCTCTTCTATGATATTTTTGTCTCTGTTGGCGACTTCACCGTTACTTTCGCGAGCGGCAACTGCTCCTTCTAATACTCGTTCGCGTTCGAGTTGCGACAACTGTTTCTTAATCTCCAACAGATCAATCTTTTTCTTCGTGCGATCGAGCTCTTCCTTGAGATTGCGATCGCGATTAGCCACCGCAGCTTCGGGGAAGTCTGCTACTGGATGAACTTTTGATGATGTCGAAAGCAACGCTCTCCGAACGGCGCCAGTGTGACGTTGAGTGTTGCGTTGTTGTTTCTTGTTGTTTACTAGCGGTTTCTCTTCCGCCGCGCCGCTCGACTCTTTAGTATTACCACTGTTGGACTCTTCCGACCTGTGCGTGTATCTGAACCCGGCAAACGGCGCGGCGTACACTTTTGGCGCCGGTTTCGAACGACGAAAGTTAGTCCACCAATCCGTGCTCTTCGCTGCGCGCTCAATCATGGTGCGCCATCGATCAGCTTGACTCAACACGCCTATCCCGGCGGAAGACCTTCCCGCAATCAACACTTTGTCCGCGTTCTTCATCTCGTGGTTTTCCAACAACGTATCTATGACAGCATCTACGATGTGTCCACCCGAGTGCCACAACCCATCCTCATCGGCCTCGGTTCCTCGTCCTAAAAATGAATCGCCAGAGCAGTAATTCACAACCACCATGTTCGCGTACATGAACGCCGGGTTGTGCGTCTCGTGCAATTCAGTCAACCCGCTCTTGAACTCGTGCGTAGGCGCGGCTAAACTCGAACTCCCCAGCTCTGTTTCCGCTCGTTCCGAACACTTCTGCCCTTCAACGCACTCACCTCCTCCGTTCAACATGATCACCCACGTCCGGTGCGTCGAAAACCCGTCCATCGCCGAAGACGCAATCTCCGCCTCCGATTTCTTCACAAACTTGTCCCCGGACCCGGCTAAATTCTTATAGTGCGCTTTCTTCGCAATCCCAGAGCTCGGGGCGAACGACGCGTAATAGCTCCCCATGGTCCCATCCAAACACTTCGCGTACGGATACTTCGCCTCATCCACGAGCGTCACCGCCACCTCGGCGTGCCGACGAGACTTCCCAATCGCCGACTCGCGTTTCGGGCGCACCTTCACGTACAAATCGCCGCCGAACCGGCGACCGTACGACGCGCCCGTCAACAACGCGCCCGAAATGAACGCCACCGTGAGCATCACGCGTAAAGTGGACGCGTTCATTTTGCTCCTCGCTTTTACGTACAGTTCTTTTATGCTCGTTTGATATTTATCGTAATAGTTATTCGTGTCCTCGTCTTCGTCTTCTTGGTCTCTTTTCCTCCTCCTCCTCGACGAAAATGGGGAAAATTTCCCATCGAGGAAGGACGACATCGAGTTGGACGTCGAGGGCGTTTCCACCCCCGAAGCGTCGGTATCTTCCGAGAAGAAACTCGTCGGCGTCCTCGCGTCTTCTTCCTCTTCTTCTTCCTCTTCGCGGTAAAAGTAATCGTCGTCTTCTTCGTCTTCGTTTTGGCTCGAAGAAGACGGCGACGACGGATGACGACGGTTGTTCGCTGGCAGTAAACGCGTCCGCTCGTCAAAGTCGGTTTGTCGCATCATCATGTGTCTCTCTCTCTCACCGCGGCCTCTTTTTCCTTTTTCCGCTCTTTACAATGCGCAGAAATGCATCTCTCTCTCTCTCTCTTTAGTTTTTTTGCGCGAAACCCCGTTTTATATCCTTCTCGCGGTGATGATGTTGGACCAACAACAACAAATCTCTTCTCTGTGTGATTGTGCGATTTGATTCTCCAAAAGCGCGGACGGAAGAGTGTGTGGCGCGACGAAGTGTTTGCGCGCGCTCCTGCTGGGGAAAAGCGGGAAAAAAAAAGAGGTGAAACCCTAAAGTATTGAATTTTGTCCATTTTTTTTCTGGAAATCTCGGCACCAAACACAAAACATAACATATATATGAAGGTCGCGCTCCCGGTCTCGGTGAAGCGCGCGTTCCTTCTCTTTTTCTGGGCGATAACTCGATACCCGGCGAAACTGTGTTTGCGTCTGCTGTGCGTGTACAAAATCAGACCGAGAACGGAGGAGGAGTTGCAACGGAAAAGGAGAGAGATGATGCAGACGATGCCTTCTTCTTCGTCGTCGACGACATCGACATCGACATCGATATCGATGGAATTGAAACGAGTCGGACGTCTCGACGCGGAGGCGAGGAAACTGAGACGCTCGAAAAATCCATCGCTGAAGATGCAGAGGAAACTGCTGACGCGCAGAAATCCACCGAATTGGATGAAGACGGAACGGACGGACATGAGGGTGCGATTTGAAGCCGCGAGCGCGAAGAGTTTGGAAACGACGAGTAGCAACGAAGAGAAGCACTTGTTCGTATTCGTACACGGTCTGGGCGGCTCGGAGGATGATTTACTCGCGCTCGCGACTGAGTTGTTGAACAGAGATAAGAATAACGTGATATTAAGGGTGACGTGTAACACGCCGATGCGGAGTTTTGATGGAGTTATCGCCGGCGGGGAACGCATCGTCGACGAGGTGGAGTCGTTCGTCGAGGAGTACGACGCGAAGAGGAAAGGACCTCTCGCGAAGATTAGCTTCGTGGGGAATAGCATGGGTGGGTTGTACTGTCGGTACGTGCTGACGAGGTTATACGAGAGAGAGACGAAGACGATTTTAGGGATGGAGATGCACACGTTTTTGACGACCGCCACCCCGCATCTCGGAGTGGGCGAATACGGATATTTCGAGCTCGTACCGGGACCGCTTCGGATGTGGGCCGGTGAAGGATTGGGCCAAAGCATCAAAGATTTAGCGTTGTTCGATGTCGAAGAGACCGGCGAGGGCGCTGATGAAATGCCGCTCTTAGCTCGAATGACAATCGACGACGATGAGAATAACATGTACTTTATCGAGGCGTTGAGCGCTTTCAGAAGGAGATGCGCGTTTGCAAACGCCGCGAACGATTTCCTCGTTTCCTACGAAACGGCTTCGATTAGACATGAAAAGTTATCGAGAAGACAAGAAGCCGAATGGGCGAGTTTGAACACGGGGCCGACGGTTGTTTTCGACGACGTGATCAGATTAGAAGATCGCAAAGCGGGTGGATTAGCGGAAGTACAACCGACCGCGCCGTTGCGCGAACGCATGGAGAAGTTAGTCAAGAAGAACGGTCGCGTCGGTAACGAGCGATGGACTAAATTCATGGAGCACGGGCTTCGCTCTGCTGGGCCGTGGAGACACGTGGACGTGTCGTTTCCGGGACCATTGCCCATCGCGCACAACAAAATTGTCGCGTTACAACGGAACGCTATGACCGCGAAACTCTTCAAAGAAGGCGAAGTCATCGTGAGGAAACAAGCGGAGTATTTGATGAGCGACTTAGATTTGTAGCATGTAATTATAGGTGTGTACATTTTAGAATTACAACAAGAACAACAACAGGAATTTTGCTTTTTAATCGTACTAGTATACATTTTGTTTTATGCGTGACTACGAAAACAACCATCGCTTCGGGCTGTTCGCCCTCAAAGCGTCCGCGATGAGCTTAATCACGAAATCATTGTCTTCGTTTTCGAGGCCGCCGTTTTCGACGAACATCTTCTCCACGCCTCTTCGCAACACTATGGCGTAATATTTCACGCCGTTAACGATACTCGCAACCTCTCTTTTCACGCTCGTCAATTCCTGCGTGTTTCCATATCTCACGTCGTAATCGAACCCACCAATTTTACTCTTGATGGTGAACGTCTCGGGAGAAATCGTGATTATTTTCGTTTCCGTCACCGACAAGACGGCGTCTCTGGCGACGACGAACCCGACTCCCCAAAACGGAACGGAAAACACGGGCAGGAAAAAATTCTGCGCGCCGCCGTGCATCGCTTGGTTCGCTCTCAACGCACCTCTCGTAAACTGCGAGACACAAAAGATCCAAAACGAACTGAAGCCAAACTGAGAGACACTTCTCGCGGAGAAAACCTTCGCCGGCGAGATTTCTAAATACAACAAATTCGATTTGTTATTCTTATACGCCACCACCCTCGAGCCGTACGGTTTCAACGAGGTCACCGGCGCCATGCCGCCGTGCTCTTGCGTCAACTTCGAATCGAAAGCCTCGTTAATCATCTCCATTCGCTTCTGCTCCTTCCCTTTTACTCTCATTCTACCAAATACAATTTTAAACAGCAGGTTCCTGCTATCAAACTCTTCCCCGTCCGCGCCTCGTCTCACGCCGTTCTTCCCCCAAATCGGATGTTCGCCGGAATACAAATCCAACGGAAACACCAGCGCGAACAGAAAAACAATCGCCATCAAATGCGCGTGCGTCACCGTCCATCGTCCAACCTCTTCTAGCTGCTCCAGAAATACCCCAACTTTCCCCATTTTCCGTCGTTTCTCATCCATTAAAAACTCTTTCGCTTTCGGCACCTCTCTCGTCTCCCACCCGCTCGGCAATTTATCCAAGGGCAACTTTTCCAAATATTTCTGCACCGCTCTCCGTCGCTCCCAGTTCGTGATTAACTCGCTCGCTTTCCTAGAATTCGACAAAGGTTCGTTAGTCAGAGGGTCGCGCAGCGGCATGTTGCTTTTTTTGAGCTTTTCGAAGAACGTTTCGATGGATTTCCGTTCGTACGTGTTCCCACTTCCTACTATCAGCACCGGGTCCTTGAACACGCAGCGCGAAATTGGACAGCGGAGGCCTTCGTCCTCGTCGTCCTCGCTGTCGCTGGTCGTTTGGACGAAGGTGGACGCGAAGCTGACGTCAGCGGCGCTCGCCATTTTCTTTTTTGAAAACGACGCGGTTTGGTGATTGATGCGCGCGCGTTTGTATCTCTTGTTCTCTGTCTGTCCGTCCGTGCGCGTTTGCTTTTGTTTTTTGTGGGGGCGCGAAGAGGTCAAAAAACAAGATGAGAGAGAGAGAAAAAGAAAAAAACAAAGCGAAGGAAAATGCGAACGAAGGAGTAGTTCTAGGAGCGTTTAGGGAAGCGCATCGCGCGACGTTCATCGTAAACTCGAGCATAAATTGTTTTCATCGCGCGTGCAAAATTTGACGGCCATTCGTTTTCGTTTCGGCGATTTACGCGCGATGGGGTCAACGCGTCGCTCGCGGATTTTTTATAACTGTAAATTCGCTTTCGCTTCCTCTCTCTCTCTCTGTCGCGCGCGCGCGCAGAACGCGGGTGTCTCACAACATTTCGGTTAAATCCGGCATATCCTCGTCGTCCGAGGAGATATCGTCGAACAATTCGGCGTCTTCGTACTGATCGATTTTCAACATCTTATTGGCGTCGAATGTGAATTTGTTCTCGTCTTCCAACTCTTCGTCTTCGTCTTTCCAGCTGTTGAAGTCGGTTTTGACGTGTCGGAACTTTTCGCGCGTGGCGAGGAGCCTGGGCCAGTGCGGGGTAGGTTTTGGTTTGAAGAGAACCAATTGGATGGTTTTGTCCGTGACGGTGAGTTTATGCGAGATTTGAGTGGAAAGAACGGCGTTGTAGAGTTCCAATTGAATGGCGTGCGATTGCTTTTTACTTTGTCGGCGAGAGAGAGGAGAATGATGGTCGACGACGGAAGTCGGCGAAGACTTACGAGGAACGCCCGCTTGGATCTCGATTCCTTCGCCTTTGATGGCGGTTGAGGTCGTTTCAGAAGAGTGAATCGAAGAATCAGGCGTCCTTGGTTTCGTCACCCTTTCGTTCGCGACGCTCTCTTCTCCCCCGAACGCTTGTCTTTTCAACTTCTCCCCGACCGTTTCCACCGAACAATCATCAATCATCAAAATCCCTTCTTCTTTTCGTCCACCTTCATCTTCCTCGCAATACGTCAAACTCTCGCACGAAAACACCACGACACTCGTCCCCACGTACGGCTCTCCCGCCATCCCGGCGTTCCCATCTTCCATCGCGTCCGAAACCGGGTACGGATTTTCAACCTCCACTCGAATCGAATCCCGAATCGAATTTTTGATCTCAAAAGTTAAAAAAATCCGATCGCGTCTTTGCGCCCAAAGCACCGTCGGCAGCGACGGCGTCGTCGGCGTCGGCGGCGCGACGACGACGACGTTGTCGCGATCTTCGGGTGTCGGCGTTGGTGGTGACGGCATCGTCGTTTCTTTTCTGCTATATCGAGTGCGCGCGCGCTTCCTTTTTTCTTTTTACCACAAAAAAAAAGGCGTTTCATTCTTCTCTCTCGGAACTTAAAAAATGTCTGAAACCCTAAATATCTCACACGGTTTTAAAATCCCGCTTCGTGGGGAAGAAAACGCACAAAAACTTCAAAACCATGAACGACACGGCGGATGAAGCCCGTCGCGAGGACGACGACGACGACGACGATTACGATTACGACGACGACGACGACACGTGGACCACCGTCGTCGCCAAGATGAAAGCGTCGTCGAAGAAACCTTCGTCGTCGTTTTCGTCGAGACCACCGCGAGCGCCGTCGCCGAGTGGTGTGGAAGCGTCGTCGTTGAGGAAAAATTCGAGCGAATTTGAACGGAGTTGTTCGTCGAGCGCGCAAAACTCGAGGAGAAACTCTCTGAGCATCGAGCAACAGCAACAACAACGACAGCGAAGGATCGGTGCGAGAGGAGGAGGAGGAGGAATCGGTGGCGGTGGGATTAAAAGCACGAACTCGTGGGACGCGCTGCGGCAGAGAGATGAAGAGGAAGAAGAGGAGAGCCAGACGGAGGAATTTGAAGACGCGAAGGACAAGTTGGTAAGCGCGGAAGGAACGACGACGACGGTCGAGGAGGAAGACGAGGAAGAGATGAGACGGAAGCAGAGAAAAAAGGAGAAGAAAAAGTTGCGGAGGAAGATGAAGGCGGCGCAGCAGCAGCAGCAGTTGGAACAACAACAACAACAACAACAACAAAAGCAGCAGCAGCAGCAGCGTACGCCGGATGGCGCGACTTTGGCAAAGCAGGAAGGAGAGTCGCCGGAAGAGCAAAATACTAAAACCTCTGAAGCGACGACGACTTCAACGAGTAAACTTGGCGCGAGCAGTTCTCGAGAGGGAGACGCTAAATCACCGAATGCGACGATGATGAGAGAATCGGAGAGTTGCGGGTCGTTGAAGTCGTTAGGTGATGAAGATGAAGAAGAAGACAGTGAAGAGTGGAAGATGGTGGAAAGCAAGAAAAAGAAATCAGGTTCGTCCAACTCGGCGTCGGCGTCTAATTTAGCGAAAATGGCCATGATGCGAAATAATTCAGGGACGACGGAGTTGACGTCGATGTCGTCGTCGTCGCAACATTTGCAGCAGGAAGAGCGTGGAACAAGCGACGGGAGCAAAAACAAGCAGAAAAAGAAAAAGAAGAAAAGTAAGTCGAATAAGAAGGAAGAGAAAGGTGGTTCTTCCTCCGGATATTCGTCCGAACCGGAATCACCTTTAGGCACGGATAGCTCGTTTTCTCTCTCCACGCCGAATGCGAATTCAAGTCAGGAAAACATTGCGCACATACGAACGACATCGATGAACGCCGCGAGTCGATTGAACACGAGCATGGACGCCTCGACCGAAAACCCTCGCGAGAGTACCAAAACGCAGGAAAAGAAGTTAAAAGACATTAAAACAACAACATCAACATCTGATGCTACCATGACAGCGACTAAAAAGAAGAGTGCCATCGAAGAAATTGCTCAGATGGTCACGAAGAACACCGCTTTTGATTCCGACGATTCTGAGGACGATGTCAGCGAACGACGCAGGAAGCAACACGAACGAGAAAAATCATCCACTCGCTTCCCGAGCACGGAAAAACTTATCGTGTTGCCTCCGACGTTGACTTCTTCAACTTCGCCGGTACATCGACCGTCATCGCCGTCGTTGGCGCGTGCAAGGCGTGAGAGCGACGAGAGTAGTAAGATCAACGCGTTACGAAGACAACTGTCCTCGGCATCTAGACAGCAGCAGCAGTACCAACAGCAACAACAAAGAAGCCACCACGGGCATACGCTTTCGTCTGAGCGCACGTTTTCAGAAGATTTACCCTTGGTGCCTGGTCGTTGGGCACACTTTGTAAATAAGTTAGACGAGTGGGTTTATTTCTTCACGGACGTGTTTTGGAAATCTTTAGGCGCATTTTTAAGCACCATTTTGAATTGGTTTCGAGGAGGCACGAGTAAGAAAACCGAAGAGGCACAACGAAGAGCCAGAGCGAATTTGAAGCGCATAAGAAAAGAAAATTCGAGTCAAAACTTAATTAACATGTCGCAACAATCGACCGGAAGAACGCCTACGTATACGAGCGGTTCTGATGCGGGATATTTAACTCCCCCGTATCTCCCCTCGATGCCAGGCGGTGCGAAAGCTCCACGGACGCAACTCAAAACACCCGCGTTGAATGCGAAGAAATATAGCGGCAAAGATCAAAAGGACAACTTTGGTTTGGACAATAGAGCGATATTGAATCCTTATTTGGGCTGTTTTGGCGGAGCTGGCGACCGCGCGCCGAGTTTCCGACGCGCAATTGTCCCAGAGGAGGATCCGTTTGCGCACAACGAACTCGTTTCGTGCGTCGGCTGTTCGAAGACGAACGTTTTACCAAACGCGAAAATTGTCGCCACTGGTGGATGGGATGGGACCATTCGCAGTTGGCGATGGAATCCAAATGTCGGTTTGTCCGGCGGCCACTCTTTATCGGGACACACAGACCGCGTTGAGTTTCTCTCCATCGCTGATTACAGCAACGCCGGCGCGGGCGTCATTCAAAAACCATTCCTGTGCGTGTCTGGTGGTAGAGATAACACCGTGCGCGTGTGGGATTTAGAAAGATCGCGCGAGACTCGTAAAATGTACGTCTTTGACGCTGTTACGTCTGGCGCTGTCGATTGGCAATCGGCGACCATCGCGGTTGGTTCGAGATCCGGCGCTCTTAGTTTATGGGATTTGAATACCGGTCAGAAAAGAGCGAGCATTCGAGGTCACCAAAACGATGTAACGTGCGTCATTAGCTATAACGAACCATCTTTAGATGGCGCTGGTTTATTCGTTTCCGGCGGCGCGGACGGTGTCGTCAAAGTCTGGGATCCGAGGCAAGAAGTTGCCGCAGCGACAATGACTGGGCACAGACGCCGTGTGTTTTCGGTATGCGCCGGGCCTCCCGGAGTTATTTTCGCCGGGGATTTTTCTTCGTCCGTGAAAACACACGTATTAGCGAGGCCGTCCGCGCGACCTCGCGATTTGCCGAACGCACCAAGAATCGACGGGTGTGAAGCGCCCATTTCGGGATTAGAGTACTGCTCGTTACCAAACGCTACGCCGAGAAGCGCGACGAATCAAAGAAACATACAAAACGGCCAACCCGCTGGAGTGTTGGTTTCCACCGCGGCATACTTTCCACCTTCGCAAAAGAGCAAAGAAACTCCGCTGTCTAAAGCCGTTTCGAACATCGCGAGCACTTTACTGTTGCGCAAAACGTCCGCGAACGCTTCGTCGGACCATCACAAAGACCTCCCGGTGCTCGAAACGGCCACCGGCGGCCGTAGCGAAACGTCCGCGTTAGCCAATGCTGCGAACATGCGCGTCCCCAGTTATTACAACGACGACGATGACGACACCTCTAATGATTCTGACGATTCTGACTCTTCCGATGCTCCCCTTGGCCTTCTCCACGTCCGGTGTGTCGACGGCCAAGGCGTGGGCCTCTCGGGCTCTCTCTTCGTCGAGCGCGAAGAAGGCGAAGTTGTCTTAGACTCCGACGTCGATATCAACGGCGGCTACCTCTACTCTTTACCAGGCACAGAAGGTCTCCTCACGTGCGCAGCCATGAGTGCCAACGAATCTACCTCTGAAGTCTCCATCTTCGCCGGTGCCGCTTCGGGAGCCATCTGCGCTTGGTCCCAAGGCGGCAGCTTAACCGGCTTGCCCGCTGAAAAGGATTCCTCCGCCGATTACAGCGACGACGAGTTTCACAGAGATTGGATGATGAACCATAAAACCGACGGGTTTTGGAAGTCTGAGTTTAGCGAAAGCGTCGACGTCGGATGCGAGAAATATTCCGTGGATTGAAAAGCTCTTTTAGACGCACGCACTTTATAATAATATAATAAATACATAAAAAGAAGAAATTAATCAGCCGTCAAACAGTTCAAACTAGAGGTAGTTTGGACTAGCCTGGGTGTTTAGGGTTTCAGATGATAGGAGGCACTATTCTCACAGCCGCCCCAGTTGCTACCAAGTACTGTTGATAGCAACGACAAGACAAGCAATAGTGACTCACATAAATCATTTTAAGTTTGAATACCCTTCACTAAGATAATGACAGTTGCTACCAAGTCCAATTGATAGTTAAATTAACTGTCAGTGTGTCAAACAGATGAAAAAAAAATATCTTCTTTGCCACGTGTGTTTTTTCCCAAAAGTACGGGAAAATGTGTGAAAGGTCAACCTAACGGCACAATTCTTATATACTCCCCCTCCCTTTTTTAAGAAAAAAACACAAGTGGGAGGAGAGGTAAGTTTGATTGAGAACAGCCACAAGACCCGAGACGATGGAGACGCGTCGACGAAGCGGAAGACGAAGCGGAAGCGGAGGGAAACGCGCCCCCGAGGTTCTCCTTTTTCTCTCGTTCGCTTTTGCTTTTTTTAATTCTTTCGATTCGATCTTTTCCTGTTTCACCGCTGTCGAGGCGGAAGTTGTCGCGCCGACCTGGGCGGCGATAAAGGCGAATAATCCTCGATCGCAGCAATGGCAAGGCATCACGGTGCACAAGGATGGCGATGTTCAAGTCGGCGTGGTTTTAAATGGACACATTTGGATTTCTAAAAACTCGGGAAGTAAATGGAGAGAAGTGGAAATTACACCAGGGAGCACGCAACAATACGAAATAGCGGCGATCGCAGATGACGACGCAAACTTGATGATTGTAGCAGCTACAAACTCAGATTTATATAAAACAACCGATGGTGGGACTACGTGGACGACTATCACGAACACGGCGCTCATG
>Ga0181574_10002140_pt1 | contig 18234 bp, 16 predicted proteins | sample 101ome_24_FD_145600 | JGI IMG/M metagenome (GOLD analysis project Ga0181574, IMG submission 145600) | Coastal salt marsh microbial communities from the Groves Creek Marsh, Skidaway Island, Georgia - 101410AT metaG (spades assembly) | ecosystem: Environmental > Aquatic > Marine > Intertidal zone... | reverse complement strand
CAATTATGATGGGGTTAATTTTATTAGTGGGATTTTTACAATCCTGGAATATGGCCTTATCTATTTTTAATTTATGTTTAATTTCTGCAGTTATGACTATGGGGGCAAATATTCAGTGGGGTTATGCAGGATTAATTAATTTTGGAATTATGGGTTACACTGCTTTAGGCGGTCTTGCTGCTGTGCTAATATCTGTGGATCCTGTTCAAGAAGCTTGGCAAGCCGGAGGTTTTGATATTCTAATGTGCTTATGGTTAATAATTGTTATGATTTTAGTGATCAGATTTATATTAAAAAATTTTACCAAATCAAAAATTAGAACTTACTCCATTGCTACTATAATTATATTAGGAATAGTAATAATAAGATTTACGGCTGATCCAGGAATAGAAGCTATTGAAGCTGTCGATCCAGCAAGAACTGGTTTTTTAGGTGGATTTGGTTTACCGATTATATTTTCATGGATAGTAGGAGCTATATTTGCTGGTGGACTAGCTTTTGTTGTTGGAAAAGTGGCATTAGGTTTAAGATCTGACTATTTAGCTATTGCTACATTATTAATTTCAGAAATTGTTATAGCAATTATCAAACATGAGGATTGGTTAACTAGGGGTGTAAAAAATGTAATTGGTTTAAAAAGACCAGCACCCTATGAGGTAGATTTACAATCCTCAGAATGGTTTATTAATTTAATTGAAAAATTTAATTCGAGTAATTTAAATTTAATATCAGATATGTCGGAAAGACAAGCTGCATTAAATCAATTTGTTATTGAGGGTTCATCTGTATTTGTAAAACTTTGTTATTCAGGTTTATTTTTAATTGTCGTCGTAATATTATTGATATTAACTCAAAAAGCTCTTTACTCACCATGGGGAAGAATGATGCGTGCTATTCGAGACAATGAAGAAGCCGCTAATGCAATGGGCAAGAATGTTGTTAAACAACATTTGTTTATATTTATATTAGGATCAGCAATAGTTGGTATTGCAGGCGCAATGTTAGTGACCCAAGATGGTTTATTTACACCAGGAAGTTATCAGCCAATGAGATACACGTTTTTAATATGGGTTATGGTAATTGTTGGTGGCAGTGGAAATAACTTTGGAGCAATTCTAGGTGGTTTTGTAGTTTGGTTTTTATGGATCGAGGCAGCACCCATTGCATTATATTTAATAAATTTATTTACCGCAGGTTTAGCTGAAACTCATGCTTTAAAATTACATTTAATAGAAAGTGTACCATATTTTAGATATCTAATGATGGGAATGGGCTTATTGTTAATAATGAGATATAGACCCAAAGGTATACTTCCTGAAAAAATAGAAATAAAATAAAATTTATGAGATATATTTTATTAGGTATTGCAATAGGATTAATAATTTACCTAGCTGATAAATATATCATTTAATGTTTTTATTAGATTTTCTTAATTTTGATTTAAATAATTTTATTATTTTTGCATTAATTATTTTCGTTGCCTCTATAGTTAGAGGTTTTAATGGATTTGGTTTTTCTGCAATTTCAGTTTCAGGTTTATCATTTATACTTCCAGCAATAGAAATAGTTCCAATAATTTTATTATTAGAAGTTTTTATCAGTATTTTTATGATTCCATATATATGGAATAAAATTGATTGGAAATTTGTAGTTCAAATCTTAATTGGGATTACAATTGGTTCTCCAATAGGTCTTTATTTACTAAAATATTTATCTCCTCAAATCACACATCTAATAATTTGTTTAGTAGTTATCTTTTTTTCATTATTGCTTATGAGGGGTTATACAAATCTAAAAATAAATAATTTAATTTCAAAAGTAGCTACTGGCACAATCTCAGGAATTGTAAATGGTTTTTCAACTTTAGGAGGATTGCCGGTAGCTTTGTTCTTGTTAGTTACAAGTATTCAGCCAGCAATTATAAGGGGTTCACTAGCTGCTTTATTTTTTTTAACAGATATCTATGCTTTTATATTGAGTTTTTTTGGTGGAATAATAGATATGACAACAATCTTTAGAGTTTTTTCAATTATCATCGTTTTACCTTTAGGTGTTTATATAGGTGATAATTTTTTTATAAAAGCGAAAGAAGCTACATATAGAAAAGTAGTATTTTATTTTTTGATATTAATTTCTACAATTGGAATATTGAGAATTTTTTTAGCACAATAAAAAAACCCCTAACAAATTAATGCTAGGGGTTTTTCTAAATTTTAACAATTATCTTTGTTTTTTAGTTTTAAATTTTCCGCCTTTGATTTCTTGCTCTAAGAAAGAACCTTCTGCTTCACCTACATCTGTGAAAGAAACACCTGTAGCTCCTTCGTAGTCAATCGCTTTTCCGCTAGCTAGTAAATCTAAACCTTTTTTTAGTTCACCAGGATAAATTTTTGTTCCTGGGCCGTTAGCAACTGCCATTACATTTTTTGCAATTGAAGCTCTATCAGCTGAACCACCTGCTTGAATCGCTAAAACGATTAAAGCTGCAGCGTCATAAGATTCTCCTGTGTATGGACCAGAGCTATCAATACCACCTGCTTTTGCAACATCAGCAAAAACACCAGCACCTTTTCCAGTTGATCCAGGCATAGAACCAAATGATTTATTTAAACCTTTTCCAAAAGCATCAACCAGTGATTGACCAATCATACCATCTGATAAAATAAATTTATCAAATGCACCAGAGTCTAAAGAAGCTTGAATGATTCCTTTTCCGCCTTGATCAAGATAACCAATTACAGCTACAGCATCTCCACCAGCCGAAGCAAGTGTTGCCACTTCAGATGAATAATCTGCTTTTCCATCTTCGTGTGCAGTTACTGCAGTCACTTTAATGCCATGGGCTTCAACTGAAGCTTTATAAACATCAGCTAAACCTTTACCATAGTCATTATTTGTATAAGTGATTGCTACGCTTTTAATTTTTCTATCTTTTGTAATATCAGCAAGAATTTGACCACCTCTAGCATCTGACGGAGCAGTTCGGAAGAACAATCCATTATCGTCTAAAGTTGTTAATCCTGGAGAAGTTGCTGATGGTGAAATCATTACTACACCATTTGGTACAGCAACATTTGATGCAATTGCACCAGTTACACCTGAACAGTCAGCTCCCATGATTGCTGCTACACCTTGTGAAATCACTCCTTCAGCTGCTGCTGTTGCTGCCGCTGAGTCTACACAAGTTGAGTCTGCTCTTACTACTGAAATAGTTTCACCACCTAATAATGAACCAGAGTCTGAAGCTTCTTTAAAAGCTAGTTCAGCTGATGCAGCCATAGCAGGTGTTAGAGATTCAATCGGACCAGTAAATCCTAAAATGATTCCCATTTTGATTTCTGCAAATACATTTGTTGTAAAAGTTGACACAAATATAAAAGCAGCAATAATTAATTTTTTCATTATCTTCCTCTTTTATTGTTAACAATTTATAAAAAGCCAATTTAATTATGAATATTTATAATATTCAATGAGAAAATTACCTTATTTTTTGTATTAAAAAAACTGAAGTTAGAACAATTCCTCCTCCAATGAAAGTTAATATTGGAGGGATTTCATTAAATATTAAAAAAGTCTGTAAGATACCAAATAAAGGAAACAAAGTATAAAATGGCATAACCTGTCCTATAGGGTAAAATTTATAAAGATAAAACATAGACATGTGTGCAATTAAAGAAATGATAATTGCGCTATGTAAAATTAATAACCATGTGGGCAGATTAATATTGTTTAAATGAAATAAGGTATCACCCTCATAAATAATGGATAATATTAATAAACTTACGCAAGCCAATATCCCCATATAAGCATTTGTTAATTTTACATCTAGTTCTTTTAGATATCTTGAAAAAACTTGAGCAGATGCATAACAAAAAGCCATTATAGCTGTATAAATTAATGCAATAACTTCTCCTTTAAGTTCAGGATCGTAACCAATGATTATTATTCCTATAAAGGCAGTTAAAACTAGTAACCATTTTTTTAAATTTATTTTTTCTCTTAAAAAAATTGAACTTATAATTATTGAGAATGGTACCGCCAATTGAGCCCCAATAATTATTGGAGATACAACAGTAGCTTTTTGAAGAGCTAAATTCATGAATGTAAAAACCCCCACACCCATAGAAAATGCAAAACCTATTAATGGAATAAAATATTTTTTTTCAGGTATTTTAAATTTCCATAAAGGGATTAAGCATAAAAAAACAATTCCCATTCTAATTGATGCCATTAACATAGGCGGCAAAGAAGTATTTAGTATAAGTTTACCAACGGGGTAAGCGCTACCAAAAATAGCCATTATTAGTAAAACCAAAAAATAATGTCTAGTTGTCAATTGATTATCTAATTGAAAAGGGATCTAAAGTTGGTTCATCTGATGTATAGAACCAAGTAGTCTTAACCCTTGTGTAGTCTTTTATAGACTCAATGCCAGCTTCTTTGCCATAACCACTATCTTTAATTCCACCAAAAGGAGCTGATGGAGAAATTAATCTATAAGTATTAACAAAAGTAATACCAGCTCTGATCGCCTTTGAAACTCTCATGCCTCTAGATAAATTACTAGTATAAACTCCAGAGGATAAACCGTATTGATTGTCATTCATTTTATCAATTACTTCATCTTCAGTATCAAATTTCATTACAGAAAGAACGGGTCCAAATAATTCATTTTCAGCGGCTGGAAGGTTATGGTTATCACATTCAATTATCGTTGGTGGAAAATAATATCCCTCATTTGAAAATGAGTCTCTTTTACCACCACATTTTATTTTACCACCCTGTTCAATAGTTTCTTTAATATTTTTTTCAATGATCTCTAATTGCTTAAAACTGCTTAAAGGACCCATTTCAGTCAAAGGATCCATAGGGGTTCCAATTTTAATTTTTTTTGTTCTAGTTACTAATTTTTCTAAAAATTCATCATATATTCCTTTTTGAATATAAAGTCGCGAGCCAGCAATACAGCTTTGTCCACTAGCACCAAATATGCCAGCAGTGATCCCATTAATTGCATTTTCTTGATTTGCATCATCAAATACTGCTACTGGGCTTTTGCCTCCAAGTTCTAAACTTACTTCTGATAAATTTTCAGCTGAATTTTTAATAATATGTCTCGCAGTTTCTGGCCCACCGGTAAAAGCAATTTTTTCAACTAAATCATGTGTGGTTAAAGCTTTTCCACAAGGATCCCCAAACCCAGTAATAACATTTACCACTCCTTTTGGTATTCCAGTTTTTTCAATTAATTTTGCAAAATCAAACATTACAGCAGGAGCTAATTCTGAGGATTTTATCACCACAGTATTTCCCATCGCAAGGGCAGGAGCTAATTTAGTAGCAGTTAAAAACATTTGTGAGTTCCAAGGAACTATTGCAGCTATTACTCCAATAGGAATTCTTGTTGTGATAGCTTGAACATTTGGTTTATCAATTGGAAGTACTGTACCTTCAACTTTATCTGCTAAACCGGCATAATAATCATAATATTCTGCAATGTAGATAGCCTGTTTTTTGGTTTCTCTAAAAAGTTTTCCTGTATCTATTGTTTCAATTTCGCCTAACATTTCAGCGTTAGCTCTTAATTGATCTCCTATAGCTCTTAAAAATTTTGCTCTTTCTCTCGGCAATAGTTTTGGCCAATCACCTTCAAAAGCTTTTTGGGCTGCCTTAACTGCTTTATCGACATCTTTTGCACTTGCCTCAGGTACTATTGCCCATGGTTTATTATTTTCCGGATTAAGAGTTTCAAAAGTTTTTTTGCTGTCCGAGTCTACCCACTCACCATCAATAAACATTTGATATTTTTTTAATTCTGACATTTTTCTATAAATTCTTTGAGTGCTAAATTTACTTCATTTGCATACTCAATACTACAAAGATGTTTTCCATTTTTTATAATTTTTAGTTCACTATTTGAAATAACCTCACATAATTTTTCAGACATCTCAACAGTTGAACCATTATCATGTTCTCCTGTCATGACCAATGTATTAGTTTTGATATCCTCAAATTTTTCATCATTTTTATGAAAAACAAATAATTCATAAACTTTTAAAAAATTTAACATATTGTTAGCTGATAAAATTGAAGTAATTTTTTCATAAGTATCAGGATTTTCTTCTAAATATTTATCAGTAAACCATCTTTTTAAAGCTTGTTTTGATAGTTTTAAATCTCTTTTTGCTTGAGCAAATCTGTCATTAACAATTTTTTGTTGTTCTTCACTCCTTTTAAAAATCGAACAAAGTAAAGTCAAAGATTGTAATCTTGATTTAAATCTTATTGCAAAATTTCTTGCAATCAATGATCCTATTGAAAAGCCTACTAAATGAATTTTATTAATTTTAAGCTCATCGAGAAGATCAATTAATTGATCTGAAAAATCATCAAAACTTATTTGATTTTTTTCTAATGGTGTATTGCCATGTCCAAGAATATCATAAGATAATGTTGTGTAATTTTTAAAATAATCTAATTGTGGCTGCCAAATTTCATGGGTTAATCCAACTCCATGAATGAATACAATTGGTACTGTCTCTTTTTTATTATATGTATAGAAAGTTCCTGATGACGATTTAGCCTTTTCCATCAAGTTTTACTTAGGTTCAATACCCATTTCTTTCATGTCTTGGTATCTATCGCCAGTACGCGCATGAGCTCTGCCACTTGATGCACCACCAATTGCTATAACAACCTCATCATTAAACGGGGCATCATGGATCGTAAATTCATGAGTTAAATAATAAGGTCTCAACCCAGAGTCTGTTTTGTGCATCATTGGAATTGAAATTTTAGACCCAGCAGGACCTCTGGTATTTGTAAAGCTTAAATAAGAAGTGCCGCCAACAGCATCTCTAAATTTATTACCAAATCTTAAAGTATGAATAAATGCTGAAGCATGTTCTATTTCACCATTTAGACCAACTATACCAGCTTTACCGTAAGCAAGAATTTTTTCTGGTGAACCGATTTCTTTAATTAGTTCTGGTACCAAAATATCTCCAAGTTTAGGTGCAAGATCTAAAATAACTGGTCTCAAATTTTCAACAAAACCTTGACCGTGCCATGGATTTTTAAAAACAGCCGCTACAGATACAAGCAAAACTGGTTCTTTTGCTTCTTTACCACCTTCAATGAAGGTTTTATCAACAAATTTTGTAAATTTTCTTAATTCTAATTTCATTTTTTTTCTCTATGTTTGAAACTATCTCTTCTAAAACTGTATAATGCTTTAGGATCAACATCAACATCAATCACGGATGGTTTTTTTGATTTAATAGCAGCATTTACAGCTTCATTAATCTCTGAAACTTTTGTAACTTTAAAACCTTTAGCGCCATATAATTCTGCAACTTTATCAAAAGGTGGACTGTCAATATCAGCTCCCAAGTATCTTTTACCAAAAAAATCTTTTTGATACGCTTTTTCAGCACCCCAACTTTTATTGTTCATCACTACAGTAGTGGTATTTATTCCGTATTCAACTGCAGTACTTAATTCAGATATAGTCATACCAAATCCTCCATCTCCCATTAAACTCACAACTGTTTTTTCAGGTTTTGCAATCTTCACTCCTAATCCACAAGCAAAAGAAAATCCCACCAAACCAAAATCTAATGGAGTAAATAAAGAAGGGGGGCTGTAATATTCTAAAGCATCAGTTGCTTGTAAGCATAAAGTTCCAGCATCTAATGTAATTGCTGAATTTTTTGGTAAAACTTTTCTTAATTCTTTAAACAATCCATTTGGCTGAATAGGAAAGTTTTTACCTAAATTATTAACTTCTCTATTTTTTAAAAAATTATTTCTTTCATTTAAATAATTAGTTGTCCAATTTTCTATTTGTAAAATAGTTTTTTGCTTTTTTAATTCATCATAAATTTGTTTTGTAGCAGTTGCTGCATCTGCATTAATACCAACTGAAATTGGAAAATATCTTCCAAGCATTTTTTTTTCAATTTCAATTTGAATAATTTTAGCTTTCTTGTTGATATTATCATATGAATAAAAAGTTGAATTAAAGCCTAACCGAGTACCAATTGCTAAAATAATATCTGCTTCCTTAACCAGTTTTGAAGCAACTGGATTACCTCTTGGACCCATTTGACCAGCATTAAGTTTATGACTAAAAGGGATGGCATCACCATGACCTGCAGCAGTAACTATTGGTGAATTTAAAAATTCTGCTAATTGAATTACATCTTTATAGTTGCCGCTATGTTTAATTCCTCCACCAACAATAATAACTAATTTTTTTGCCGAACTAATTAATTTTACTGATTTTTTGATCTGATTTAATTTTCCTTTTTGATTAGAAAAATTTAGATAAGAAGGTTTTTTTAAATCAATATTATAGGAGTTTGTCTCTGCTAGAATATTCCTAGGCAAATTGATGCTAACTGGACCTCTTCTTGGTGTCATAGCAACATTAAATGCATCGCTTATTGTTTCTGGTATTTTTTTTGAATTAGTTATTGTCCAAGTTTTTTTGGTGATAGGGGAGAATAAAGATTGTTGATCAAGACCTTGAAAAGCATCGTCTTTATTATCTTTAGTTGAATAAGAACCTGCAATAGCTATTAATGGTGAGAATGCAGCTTTTGCTTGGGCAATTCCAGTCACCAGGTTAGTTGCTCCTGGTCCATTTTGTCCTGCAATGATAACTCCAGGTTGGTTTGAGGCTCTAGCGTAACCGTCTGCCATATGAGTTCCAGTTCTTTCATCTCTAACACCTATAAATTTGATGCTTTTTTCATGATACAGAGCATCAAACATCTCCATTGTTGCAGATCCAATTAAGCCAAATACATGCTTAACTTTTTCTTTCTTAAGAGATTGAACGGCAGCCTGGCCACCGGATAAACTATTTTTATTTACCTTCACGAAACTTTTTTAACTTCAGTTTCGATATCATTTTTAAAATGAGGCATAACTTTTTCAGTGAAAAGTTTAATGCTTTTCATACAATCTTCATGCCTAACACCAGGGAAATTTGACCAAACTTGTAGATTTTGTAAATTTAATTCTGACTTAAGTTCATGAATTTTGTCAATTACGTATTCAGGTGTTCCAAAAAGCATATTACGTTTATGTAAAAATTCATAATTCAATAAATCTAACTTACCTGGAGTGACTGGTAATTCTTCACCTGGATCCATATGATTTCCTAAACCTCTCCAATGACATACCCATCTCATATAATTTACCATATGTTCACCAGCTTTTTCTTTTGCTTCTTCCATAGTATCAGCTACAAACATATCTCTAACCAATGATATACCTTCACCAAGTGGAACATTTCTTTTTTCAGTCTCAGATTTTGCGTTTTTAAATGCTTCAAATTTAATTTTCAAAGCTTTAACGGTAGGGATCCACATGATTATGTTTAATCCATTTTGTGCAGCCCACTCAATTGATCTTATACCATCAACTACTTGATGAATTGGAGGATAAGGTCTTTGATAAGGTTGTGGAAGGACGCTAATCTTTTTCATAACATTTGTTTCCATATCCATAAATTCTGGACTTGGTTTGCTCATAGCATGTTGCCATACATAATTAGGAGATGGATAAGTATAAAATTCTCCTTTGTGATCAAAAAATTTTTCTTTCCAAGCTTTTTTAAGAATAGTTAAAGTTTCCTCAAATAGTCTAAAGTTTTTTGCTTGATCTTTCATATCAGCTTCAATATTTAAATTTACAGCTTCTCTTCCGTAAATTCCTCTTCCTATACCAACTTCAACTCTTCCTTTTGAAAGCTGATCTAGTAAAGCAATATCTTCTGCCATTTGAATTGGATTATGAAATGTTATGACATTACAAGCCTGACCAATTCTAATTTTTTTTGTTCTTGCTGCAGCATCAGCACCCATCATTAAAGGATTCGTGCAAGACTCCATTCCTTCATGATTAAAATGATGCTCTGTATACCATATAGAGTCCCAATCATTTTGATCACAATATTCTGTGATTTCCTTAGTCTCGTCTAGTAATTCGTAATAAGGCTTATGTGTCCAGTTTGTAGTATTGCAGAAATATCCAAATTTCATTTTCACTCCTTTAAATAATTAAATCTAAAAAAGTTGATCGATCCCGCTTTCGATTTGGATTAACACTCCACTCGATGAGTTATGTGCATCACTTTTTCTTAATGAAATTATAGCATAATTCAAACCTTCTAGGAATATAGATAATGATTTGATAATTTTTAAATTTAAAAATTTTATATCAAATTATATGGATTTTTTGATGATTTGAGTTTCATAAAACGATGAATGGAAATATAATGACTTTAAAATGACATACATTCTATTAAGTATTTTATTTTTAGTGATTGTTAGGACTATTTTTTCAAAACCTTATAAGAGTGAGATTGAAAGATTCGAAGATAAAAACAATTGGACATCTTTTGGAGGGTGTTAAATTTTATTTATCTTTGGTACTCGATAAATTTTTTTAAGGAATGCTTTAAAAAATTTTCATAAGAAGCACCTGCTTTTGTTATTTTCTTTGAGTTTAAAAAAGAATGATTCATTTTAAAATTGTAAGACGGCTCAAAAAAGAAAGGAACTGAAAGACGTTTGCTTTTATTCCATAATACTCTGTGATTAGTTGCTTTAAATTTACCTTTACTTAAAAACTCTAAAGCTCTTCCAGTATTTACTACTAAAGCTTTTCTATTAAATGGTACATCATACCATTTTTTAGTATTTCTATTTTGTACTTGTAGACCACCTTTTTTGTTTTGATAAAGAACTGTAAAAATTCCACTATCTACATGAGTTTCACATCCAAGAGCCACACCATCTTCTTTAGATATTTCAACAGGTTTGGTTTGATTTGGATAATAATTATATCTTAAAGTACTTAATGTTTTTAATCTTTCAAAAGCGATTTTTGAAATTTTAATATCTTTTTTGTAAAGTTTAATAATACTTTGAAAAAGCTTTTCACTGAGTAAAAATATACGATCAAAATAATCTTTTAAATCATTAACTGCTTTTTTATTAAATGATTTTTCTAAATCTAAATATTCTATGTATTGTTTTTTAATTTTATTAGAATATTGCTTTGTAATTAGCAAATCTCCAATATCTAATCCTTCTTTGCCATTAACATCATTAGGAAAGTATCCACGATAAATATTTTTGTTTTTTTTATTCCATTTTTTAGGTGCCAATTTTAATTTATTTTGCTTAGGGGTATTAAAAAATTTTTCACCAATATCACACAGATTTCTAATGATACTTAGTGGTATTCCATGACCAGTAATTTGAAAGAAACCAACATCAACACAAGTTTTTTCAATTTTTTTGATAACATCAAAGCACTTTGGACCTTCAAAGTTACTGTTAAGAATAGGGGATACGTCAATAGTTGGAATATAATTTTTCTTCATCGTAATGGATTTTCAGTTACAATTGGTTGATCTTTAACTTTTTCTCTAAAATAAATATACAATCCTGCTGCAATAATAATTATTGAACCAATTATTGTTCTAACTTCTGGAATTTCTTTAAATAAAAAATAACCAGTAATACTTGCATAAATGATAAGAGAATATTCAAATAATGAAACTGTTGAAGGTGAAGCAATATTATAGGCATTAAATACAAGAGCAAAAGCTACAGCACCACAACACCCCATTAAAGTTATAATTGGCCATGCTTCACTAGGATTACTAAACCATCTTCTAAATATAAATTGTAAGGAAGGATCAGTAAAAGTATTAAATTTTCCATCTCCTGCAAAAATTAGGAAAAGTAAACTAATCGTAATTGCCCCAATATATAAATGTGCCAATTGAGTATACACATTATCTTTTTCACTAGTAATTTTCAAAATTATCATTGATGCTGCATAACAAAGAGCACAGGCAACTGGTGCAAGGTTGATAATTTTAAAATCATCAAAATTTGGATTTAAAACCACATAAACACCAATGAACCCAACAATGATTGCACCTATTCTTCTTATTCCAATTTGTTCTTTTAAAAATATTTTTGCAAATATTGAAATGAAAAATGGACTAGAAAAAAATAGCGCATTTGCCATTGCTAAAGTCATGAAAGTTAAAGAGATATAAAAAAAACTAAATCCAAAAAAGAATAAAACTACTCTAAAAATGGTTAAAAATGGATAATGACTTTTTAAAATTAATGTTTTTTTTTTAAAAAACATATAAATCAGAAGCAATATAAAAGCGACTAAAGTTCTTCCAAAATAGAGTTCGTATAAAGAAGTTTCATTATAAATAAATTTTATTAATGCATCTTGAATTGAGAAGATAGCCATACCCATCAAAATAAAAGCAATACCTCTAGGGTTATTATCTACTAGTTTCATTTTTGGTTTAAAATAAATTCTGATGCTCTTTCAGCAATCATTAAGGTTGGAGCATTTAAGTTTCCACTTGTTATTTCTGGCATAACTGATGCATCTACAACTCTAATATTTTCTAATCCGTGTATTTTAAGTTTTTGATCAACTACAGACATGTTATCAACACCCATCTTAAGTGTACAAGAGGGATGATAAGCAGTTTCTGCTTTTGATCTAATATATTCTTCATACACTTCATATGTTTGTGCTTCAGAACCAGGACCAACTTCTTTACCAGCATAGGGTTTCATTGAATTTTGTGCCAAAATTTTTCTGGCAACCTCTATACTTTCAATCATTTGCTTTAAATCATCTGGGTGTTCTAAATAATTAAATTGAATGTTAGGATACTCATAAGGATTAGCTGATTTTAAAGACACAAATCCTCTACTTTTTGGATGATTAGGGCTTGCATGCAATTGATATCCGTGACGATCAGGATCTACTAAACCATGATCGATTACAAAAGATGGAAAGAAATGGAATTGAATATTGGGATACTCTTGCTCTTGCGAAGATTTAGCAAAGCCGCCTGCTTCTAAAAAAGAGGTAGAGCAGGGCCCACTTTTATTCAAAAACCACTGTATTCCAATTCTCATCATATTGAATTTATTAATATAAGAGTAAAGAGTGTCTGGCGTTTTGCATTCTTGTTGAATATATGTTTCTAAATGATCTTGAAGATTTTTACCCACACCTTCTAGATCATGGACCACTTCTATTCCTTTATCTTTAAGATCTTTAGCTGGACCTACCCCTGAAAGTAGAAGCAGTTGAGGTGAATTGATTGAACCGCCACTTAAAATCACTTCTTTATTAGCATAAATCTTTTTTAGCTCGTTTTTAATTTTAACTTCAATACCAATAGCTTTTTTTCCATCGAACAAAATTCGCTCAACAAAAGACTCTGTAAAAATATTCAAATTTTTTCTTGATCTAGCAGGGTCTAAATAATGCTTTGAAACACTTGCTCGTTCCCCTTTGTTAATTGTTACATCATACATGCCAAATCCTTCTTGATTTTCACCATTCATATCAGGATTAATTTTGTAACCAGCTTCTCCTGCTGAGTCGATAAATGCTTTAAATAAAGGATTTTTATTTTTAGATTGATTTACTGGTAATGGCCCAGAACCTCCTCTAAATTCATTTTCACCTTCTGACCAAGTTTCAATTTTTTTAAAATAGGGAAGTACTTTTTCGTATGACCAATCTGTTAAACCAAAAGAGGCCCATCTTTGATAGTCATTAGGATTCCCTCTTACAAATACCATCCCATTATGAGCAGAGCAGCCACCAATCATTTTACCTCTTGGGCAAAATAATCTTCTGTTATGTAAATGAGGTTCAGGTTCAGAGTAATATTTCCAATTATATTTTGGATCATGCATTGTATAAAGAATAGCCAATGGCATTTTAACTTTCCAAATGTTACTGGGTTTTCCAGCTTCAAATAATGCTACATTATTTTGACTATTTTCAGTTAACCGATTTGCCAAAACACATCCAGCTGAGCCTGCTCCGATAATAATGTAATCGTAATTCATTTAAGTTTAGAAATTAATAATTCTTTATATTCTTCTATTTTTTTTGATCTAACTTTAGGATTTTTAGCACCTTCATCAAATCTTCGCAAATTAATAGCCTCCTGATAGTAGGGTTTTGATTTAAATTGCTTTATTTCATCATCATTCATTGGCCCACCTTGCAATTTAAGACTTATGATAGAAGCCTCTGATAAAAGCTTAAAATAGGTGTGATCTCTTGCTAAAAATCTTTTTGCTTCAACGTGTAATAAAATTGGTTCAATAATATTTTCTGGAAAAAATTTTCTAAGATAATTCGCACCTACGCTTTCATGCTCACCATCAATTTTTTGATCTACCAACTTATCTGGATCTTCAACTAAAAAATGACCATAATCATGAAGCAAACTTGCACAAATTAAATTATCTGAGGACTTATTTCTTTCTGCAAGCATTGCAGTTTGTAACATGTGATCCGCAATGGTTACATTTTCACCAATATATAAAGATTTATTATTTGAAAAATTAAATATAATTTCTTCAATTATATTTTGCATGTAATAGTTTAAAGAGGTCTGTCACCTTCTATAGCAATACGATCCATAATTCTTTCATAACCCAGTCCACGTCCAGGATAAAAATCAGCTATAGCATAATGAATAACACTTCGATTGTCCCAAATTGCTACCGCATTTTCAGTCCAATTAAATCTGCAAGTTAAATCAAGGCGAGCTTGATGTTCAAATATTTCTTTTAACAGCTGATCACTCTCATCTTTGTCTAAGCCTATGATTTGTTTAGTATATGTCCAGTTTACGTATAATATTTTTTTTCCTGTTTCTGGATGAGTTCTAACTACTGGATGTTCATTTGAATATTCATCGTAGTTTCTTTTATCGTTACCCTCCATGTACTTATAATTATCAATGAAGAATTCAGCACCTAAAGAACTATGCACAGCTTTTTTATCATGAATTTTTTCCTTAATTTTTGGATCCAAAGTTTCCCAAGCAAGCTCTAAATTTGCAAAACATGTATCTCCACCAACTGGAGGGATTTTTAAAGATTTTAAGACAACCACCTTAGTAGGTTTTAAATTGTAACTTACGTCGCTATGCCAGTTTTCTCCCCATTGGTTTTTTTCTTCTTTACCTTTGATAATTCTTACTATCTCTGGATGTTTTTCCAATCCCTTTACATAAGCATGAGTTTCTAAGGGACCAAATTTTTCAGCAAGGGCAATTTGTTGCTCTTGGGTAATTGGCTGATCTCTAAAAAAAATTACTTTATGCTCTAAAAGTAAATCATTGATTTTTTTAAAATTTTCATCAGAGACGTCTGTTAGATCAATTCCTTTTATTTCTGCGCCTAATGCTCCTGATAAAAGTTTTACTTCCATACTATTTTTTTAATTTATTAGTTAACATTAAATCTTTATTTGAAAATTTTGAACTATTTAAATTTATAAAATCATCCATTAAATTAGCTTTTTCCTCTTCAAATTCGCTTACTTTTCTTGCATCTAGATTTATATACAAAGATAATACCTCTGTTGTTGCAGATAGTTTTTTTGAGGATTTTTCAATCATTTCCATTTTATAATGCAGTCTTTTTTTATCATGATCAAAAAATGTTAAATTAATCTCAACTTCATCACCCTCTTTAACTTCACTGTTATAAGTGGTATGGGTTTCAACAACCATTGTGCTCATACTCGTCGTTTTTGCTGAATTTTCTCCCATTTTAAATTTTTCAAGCATCAATTCCCAAACTTGATCAAACACAAGAATATAGAAAGCCATATTCATGTGATTGTTATAATCCGTCCATTCTTTTTTAATTATCTGATTTGCTATATGAAATGACATTTAGTTTTTATAATCTGGTTCTTCTTTGTCTAAAATTTTTTTTATTTGATCTAAATGCAACTGTGCTAGATTTATTGGATAGTCAGCTGTTTCTTGTGCAGTTTTTTCTGCTATTTCATCACTAACAATATTTAATTCTTTATTTGTTGATAAAGCTGTTAAATAAGTTTCGGCAGCTTTTTCAAAATAATATAAGTAATTAAAACCTTCAGCAATAGTTTCACCAGTTGTAATAATTCCATGATTAGCTAAAAGTAAATGTTGTTTATTACCTAGAGCATTAGCCATTTTAATTGACTCATCCTCAAAACCTAGTCCGCCAAATTCGTTAAAGACAGAAACTCTATTAAAAAATATCATTGTATTTTGATCTATAGGTTTCATGATAGGATCTTTAAGAGCTGATAGGGCCGTTGCATATTTTGAATGAACATGAAAAATACATCTTGCATGTGGAACTTTTTGGTGAATAGCCCCATGTATATTTATTGCTGTTGGATCAACTAAATCAGGTTTTTTCTTTAGTTCTTCAATATTATCTTTAGTAACTAAAATTATGTCACTAGCTTTAATTTGACTGAAATGAAGTCCAGCTTTATTTACATAAAAATCAGTTGAAGAACCTGGAACACATGCGCTAAAATGGTTAGCAACCCCTTCATGCATATTTAACCTGGCTGTCCATCTAAAAGTTGCAGCTAGATCTTTTTGTAATTCTGTTATTTCCATTTAAGATAATCTAGCATATAGTTTAAATTACAAAATATGAACAATAAAGTTTTTATATCATGTGCAGTTACTGGATCGGGTGATACAGCAAGCAAACATCCTGATTTACCGAAAACACCTCAACAAATAGCAACCGCTGCAATTGAAGCTGCAAAAGCAGGAGCGGCTATAGCACATATTCACGTAAGAGAAGAAGATGGAAAACCAAGTAGAAGATTAGAATTATATAAAGAGGTTGTTGATAGAGTTCGGTCAAGTGAAACGGATGTCATTTTAAATTTAACCACAGGTATGGGTGGTGACCTTGACATTGGACAAGGTAAAAATCCCTTAGAATTTGGGCCAATGACGGATATGGCAAATATTATGGAAAGAATTGCTAATGCTGAACAATTTTTACCAGAAATTTGTACTTTAGATGCTGGAACTTTAAACTTTGGTGATGGGTCGGTAATTACAGTTAATACACCCAATGATCTAAGGAAAGCTGCAAAAAAATTGTTAGAAATAAATGTAAAACCTGAAATCGAAGCTTTTGATTTAGGTAATATGTGGTTTGGTGCACAGTTATATAAAGAGGGATTGCTGAGTGATCCACCAATGTTTCAAATGTGTTTAGGGATACCATGGGGTGCTCCTGCAACTCCTTTAGCTATGCAAGCAATGAAAGATATAATGCCAAAAGAAGCAGTTTGGTCTGGTTTTGCAATTTCTAGAAATGAAATGCCTTATGTTGCACAGACTGTAATTATGGGAGGAAATCCTCGAGTAGGTTTAGAAGACAATTTATATCTATCAAAAGGTAAATTGGCAACCAACGCTCAGCTAGTCGAAAAAGCAGCAAGAATTGTAGAAGATCTTGGATCTTCATTAATGACTCCAGCAGAAACAAGAGAGAAATTGAAGCTTATTAAGCATCATTAATGTCGACCATAAAAAAAGTAGCAGTTATTGGAACTGGTGTTATTGGAGCAGGGTGGATTATTCGTTGTTTAGCTCATGATAAAATTGTTTATGCTTATGACAAGGATATTAAATTAAAAAAAAATTTAATTTCTGAGATTAAAAGAACTTGGCCTTCTGTAAAAAAATTATTTAATAAAAAAAATATAAATTTAAACAACTTTCATTATTTTACTTCAATAGAAGAAGCTTTAAAGGATGCAGATTTTATTCAAGAATGTGCCTCTGAAAATTATTCACTAAAAACAAAATTGATGAATACAATTGGCAAATACGCCAAACCAAATTCTATAATAGCCTCTAGTTCTTCAGGTTTACTTCCGACAAAAATTTATTCTAAATGTAAAAATCCTGAAAGAACTCTAATAGGACATCCATTTAATCCTGTATATTTATTACCATGTGTTGAAATTGTTCCAGGTAAAAAAACTTCTAAAAAATATTTATTAGATGCCAATAAATTTTATAAATCAATTTCAATGAATCCTGTGATGGTTAAACATGAATTACCTGGTTATTTATGTGACCGATTACAAGAAGCTTTGTGGAGAGAGGGTTTGCACATTATTAACGAAGGTCATGCAACAACAGAAGATTTAGATAGAGTAATAGAGGATGGTCCTGGTTTAAGATGGTCTTTGATGGGTACTTTTTTAACTTTTCATTTAGCGGGAGGTAAATCTGGAATGAGACACATGTTAGAGCAATTCGGCCCAGCATTAAAATTACCATGGACTAAGTTAAAAGCACCAAATTTATCTAAG
>Ga0181574_10002129_pt1 | contig 18266 bp, 31 predicted proteins | sample 101ome_24_FD_145600 | JGI IMG/M metagenome (GOLD analysis project Ga0181574, IMG submission 145600) | Coastal salt marsh microbial communities from the Groves Creek Marsh, Skidaway Island, Georgia - 101410AT metaG (spades assembly) | ecosystem: Environmental > Aquatic > Marine > Intertidal zone... | reverse complement strand
TGCATCTGCATTTTTAATTTACTCTTCTTTCTTTTCTTCTGATTCAGAATCACTATCTTCAGCAGATTCGTCAGCTTTGTCATCTGCTTCTGCCGCTGGCGTTTCCTCAGCAACTTCTTCTGTAGTCTCTTCCGCTTCAGGAGCTTCTGATACAGTCTCTTCTGCTGCCGGAGTGTCTTCTACAATTGCCTCTGCATTATCTTCAGCCTCTACCTCAGGAGTTTCCTCCACAACTACTTCTTCAGTATCTGCCGCTTCTACCTCAGGGGTTTCCTCAGCAACTTCTTCAACAATCTCTTCTGCTTCAGGAGTTTCTTCTACAATTGCCTCAGTAGTATCTTCCGCCTCTACCTCAGAGGTTTCCTCCATAACTGCTTCTTCAGTATCTGTCGCTTCTGCTTCAGGGGATTCCTCCACAACTGCTTCTGTGGTCTCTTCCAGTTCTACTTCAGAAGAATCCTCTGCTACTGCTTCAACTGCCTTCGTTTTGCCTCCACCTCTTCTTGAACGTCGCGTTGTTTTCTTCGCAGACTCATTTGTGTACAACTCGTTGAAGTCAACTAATTCAATCAAGCACATTTCCGCATTATCACCAAGTCTGTATCCCGTTCGGATAATACGAGTATATCCGCCTTGTCTGTCAATAATTTTTGGTGCAACTTCTCTAAACAGTTCGTTAACCACATCCTTATTCTGTAGATATCTGAATACTGATCTTCTTGAATGCGTTGAGTCTGTCTTCGCCTTTGTAAGAATTGGCTCCACAAATCCACGAAGAGCTTTTGCCTTAGCTACAGTTGTGTTAATCCTTTTGTGTTCTATCAATGAGCAAGCCATATTGGAAAGCATCGCTTTCCTGTGTGCAGTCTTTCTTCCTAAATGATTAAATTTTTTACCGTGTCTCATAACTTTAATTTCGTAAGTAACGGTTAACTGAATCTTCGTATCGCTTAAGTTCAGCCACCTATTACGCCATTTTTAAATAATTATCTGCGATACTAGTCTTTATCTAACTTGTATTTAGAAACATTCATCCCGAAAGAGAGTCCCTTGCTATCAACAAGATCCTCCAATTCTGTAAGTGATTTCTTACCGAAGTTTCTAAATTTCAAGAGATCGTTCTTATTGTAGGAAACTAGGTCTCCCAATGTTTCAACATCTGCTGCCTTAAGACAATTCAATGCACGAACTGAAAGATCCATATCTACTAGTTTTGTTTTCAATAGTTGACGCATGTGAAGCGATGTCTCATCGAACTCTTCAGTTTCTGATTTAACCTCACTATCAAGAGTGATACGCTCATCAGAGAACAACATGAAGTGGTGAATAAGAATCTTAGCTGCTTCTTTCAATGCATCTTTTGGATGAATTGAACCATCCGTTATGATATCAAAAACTAGTTTTTCATAGTCTGTCTTCTGCTCAACACGATAGTTTTCAATTGTATACTTTACGTTCTTGATTGGGGTAAAGATTGAATCTACCGCGATGGTGCCAAACGCTGCATTACTGTCCTTGTTCTCCTCAGCAGGCAAATAACCTCGCCCTTTTACAATGCTCAGTTCCATTTCCATCTTGACTGAAGATTCCATGTTACAAATCACTTGATCCGGATTCAATACCTGAAATGCTGATGTAAACTTGCCTATATCTCCCGCAGTCAACTGATCCTGACCAGAGACAGTAACCACTACAGTTTCTGAATCTGTTCCTTCTATCTGTTGCTTGAATCGAACCTGCTTCAGGTTCAGGATAATTTCCGTTACATCTTCTACAACTCCTTTTATAGTTGAAAACTCATGATCTACTCCATCAATGCGAACAGATGCGATCGCGAAACCTTCCAATGAAGAAAGAAGGATTCTTCTGAGTGCATTACCAATTGTGATACCGTAACCAGGTTCTAATGGACGAAACTCGAATTGTCCTTCGTGATCATCCGACTGGATCATAATTACCTTGTCCGGTTTTTGAAAATCTAAAATTGCCATTTGTTTTTCTTCTTTTTAATTGTTTCCCGGTTGCGCGGTTTAAAGGATTGAAGAATTCCAATAAACCCTTTGGCCGAAATCCAATGGTTAATTATTACTTCGAGTACAATTCGACGATCAGTTGCTCCTTGATGTTCTCAGGGATCATTTCACGTGATGGTACTGCTACTACTTTTCCTTCCATTTGTGAAGGGTTCCACTCCAACCAGTCAAATGAGTTAGAGCTAGAAGCCAATGAATTGGAGATTGCCTCAAGAGACTTAGATTTCTCTCTTACACCGATCACATCTCCAACCTTAACTGAATAAGAAGGTATGTTTACAACTTCACCGTTAACAGTGATGTGCTTATGACCTACGAACTGTCTTGCAGCTCTACGCGTAGGAGCGATTCCCATTCTGAAAACTGTGTTATCCAAACGTGCTTCACAAAGTTGCAATAGGTTTTCCCCTGTTACACCTTTCATACGAGACGCTTTATCGAACATGTTTGAGAACTGACGCTCAAGAATTCCGTAAGTATACTTCGCTTTTTGTTTCTCACCTAATTGAATGGAATATTCTGATTGCTTTCCTCTTCTTTTGTTTGGACCATGTTGTCCTGGACCGTACTGTCTGCGCTCCAACGCTTTATCAGGGCCAAAGATTGGATCTTTGAAACGACGTGCGATTTTTGATTTAGGACCTGTATATCTTGCCATTTTTAGTTGTGTTAAAAAGGGGGTTATGAATTAAGGCTTACTCCTTCGATAACCACTATTCCTTTCTGTTAATAAAATTATACTCTTCTTCTTTTCGGAGGACGACATCCGTTATGTGGCAATGGAGTAACATCAATAATTTCTGTTACTTCAATTCCACTGTTGTGTAGTGAACGGATTGCAGATTCTCTCCCAGAACCTGGTCCTTTCACATACACCTTAACTTTTCGTAGTCCGAAGTCATGTGCTTCCTTCGCCGCATCCTCTGCTGCAACTTGTGCAGCGTACGGTGTGTTCTTTTTAGAACCTCTGAAGCCCATCTTACCTGCTGAAGACCAAGAAATAACTTGTCCAGCTGTGTTGGTCAAAGAAATAATAACATTGTTGAAGGTAGCTTGGATATGCGCTTCACCCATTGCATCTACTTTGACATTCTTCTTCTTTTTCTGATTAGACTTTGCCATCTTACTTATTTATTATTTAGTTGCTTTCTTCTTGTTAGCAACTGTTTTTCTCTTACCTTTTCTCGTTCTAGAGTTGTTCTTAGTTCTTTGACCTCTTAGTGGAAGACCAGCTCTATGTCGAATACCTCTTTGACATCCTATATCCATAAGACGCTTGATGTTCATTTGTACCTCAGAACGAAGGGCTCCTTCTACTTTGATATCGTTTACAACTGTCCTAATTGCTCCGAGTTGATCATCATTCCAGTCTTGTACTTTGATGTTCTCATCAACCTTTGCATTAGCCAAGATTTTTTTTGCCGTGCTTCTTCCGATACCGTAGATGTAAGTCAATCCAATTACACCTCTTTTATTTTTTGGTAAATCTATACCTGCAATACGTGCCATACTAATAATCTTTTATCCTTGTCTTTGTTTGAATTTCGGATTCTTCTTGTTAATCACGTAAACTCTACCTTTTCTTTTAACGATCTTGCAATCGGCTGATCGCTTTTTTACTGATGCTCTTACTTTCATTTTTAAAGTATTTAAGTTAATCCGTTCTCAATTTCCCAGAGGAGACAGATGTTGGTCTGTATATCAAGAACTTCGTTTGTTACTTATATCTAAATGTTATTCTACCTTTTGTTAAATCATAAGGCGACATCTCAACCTTTACTCTATCTCCTGGTAAAATTTTGATGTAGTACATTCTCATCTTTCCAGAGATGTGCGCTGTGATCACATGACCATTCTCTAGTTCAACTCTAAACATCGCGTTCGACAATGCTTCGATAATTGTTCCGTCCTGCTCTATTGATGCTTGTTTCGCCATAATTTACATTCCTGATAATTCTTGTGTCTTCCTTCCCTTCACACGTGTACCTTCCATAAGACCATCCATGTGTCTGTTCAATAGGTAAGATTCAATTTGCTGAAGCGTGTCCAAGACAACTCCGACCATAATCAGCATGGATGTTCCTCCAAAAAACATCGCGAAAGCATCATTCACACCTGCAAGATTTGCCAAGGCAGGAATAACCGCAACGAATGCCAAGAATAGTGATCCAGGGAACGTAATTCTCGAAACAAGGGAATCAACATATTCAGCAGTTTCTTCACCAGGACGAACTCCGGGTATGAACGCCCCGCTTCTTTTCAAGTCGTCAGCAATTTTTCTTGGATTGATCATTATAGCTGTGTAGAAATACGTAAACACAATAATCAGTACCGCTAAAACTAAATTATAACCAAAACCATATATATCACTGAAATTTCTTGCCAAAAATCCACTACCTGAAGCAAACAGCATCACAGGAAGTGTCATTATCGCTTGTGCAAAAATGATCGGCATCACACCTGACGCATTCACCTTTATAGGTAGGTAGCTTCGCGCACCTTGGCCTTCAGGTGATCTTGCACCCACTACTCTCTTCGCTGTATTCAATGGAACTCTTCGAACTCCTTGAACAATGAGAACGGTTGCTAAAACTACTACTACGAACATAAAGATCTCTAATACAATCTTAATCAAGTTGCCTGAGTCAATGCTAATACCTATTTCTGACATAAAAGCTTCCGGAAGTCTTGCTAAGATTCCCACTGTGATCAACAACGAGATCCCGTTTCCAACTCCCTTATCTGTAATTCTTTCTCCGAGCCATACAGCAAACATTGCTCCAGCAACGAGCACGGTGATAGACTGCATCCACCAAAACGTTCCTGCTCCTTCCGGAAGGGCTCCTTTACTCTCCACATATAATGTTAAATATGTAGGAGCTTGCAATGCACAGATGACAATCGTTAGTATTCTTGTGTAACTATTGATTCTTTTTCTTCCCGATTCACCCTCTTGTTGCATCTTTTGAACAGCAGGAACTGCAATTCCCAAAAGCTGCATGATGATTGATGCGCTGATGTAAGGCATAATACCTAATGCCATTATCGATGCATTTGTAAATCCGCCTCCTGAGAATAATGAAAGTAGGGTCTCTATCATATTCTGACCTCCAGCTTCCTGGGCCGCTGACAAAGCGGTGTAGTTCACTCCTGGAAGGATGATAAAAGATCCGATTCGATAAACTAGAATTAAGCTAAGCGTAAGAATAATTCTCTGCCGTAGCTCTTCTACTTTCCAGATGTTCTTTATATTTTGAATAAATCGTTTCATTCCAAAAAATGTTGGCAAAGTTAATTAGATTTCTGTACAATTCCCACCTTCTTTCTCAATAGCTGCTTTTGCAGTCGCTGAGAATTTGTGAGCAGAAACATCAATCTTAGTCTTTAATTCGCCTCTTCCTAGAATCTTAACGCGCTCATTTCTAGACACTAATCCATTATCTCTCAATACTTCAAGAGTAATTTCTTTCACATCTTTTCTTTCTACAAGCGCCTGAATCATGTCCAAGTTTATCGCCTTGTATTCAACGCGGTTAATATTTTTAAAACCAAATTTTGGAACTCGTCTTTGAAGCGGCATTTGACCTCCTTCAAAACCAATTTTCTTTGAATATCCAGATCTTGATTTAGCTCCTTTGTGTCCTCTTGTCGAAGTACCACCACGACCAGAGCCTTGACCACGAGCTATTCTCTTTTTGTTCTGAGTAGAACCTGAAGCTGGAGTTAAATTATGTAAATTCATTTCTTGTCTTTTTTAAAGATTAATCAACAACCTCAATAAGATGTTGAACTTTCTTAACCATTCCTAGGATCTGAGGAGTAGCTTCATGCTCTACTACCTGATTCATTTTTGATAATCCTAGTGCCTTAATCGTAGCTTTCTGTCTAGCAGGACGATTTATAGCGCTTCTAACTTGCTTAATTTTAATTTTCGCCATGATGCTAACTAATTAACCGTTAAACACTTTATCCAGCGTAACTCCTCTTTGCTTAGCAACTGTAACAGCATCTCTCATCTGAGTTAGTGCGTCCATTGTTGCTTTAACAACGTTGTGAGGGTTCGATGAACCTTGTGATTTTGCCAAGACATTGTGTACACCTACGCTCTCCAATACTGCACGCATCGCACCACCTGCGATAACTCCAGTACCCTCGGCTGCTGGTCTCAACAAGACTCTAGCTCCACTGTATTTACCTTTCTGAACGTGAGGCACAGTACCATGAAGAATCGGAACTCTGATCAAATTCTTCTTGGCGTCATCAATTCCTTTCGAAATTGCTTCAGTTACCTCTTTCGCTTTTCCTAATCCGTGTCCCACGATACCGTTTTCATCACCAACTACTACTATTGCAGAGAAGCTGAACGTACGACCTCCTTTTGTAACCTTAGTCACACGGTTCACAGCCACAAGCTTATCTTTAAGCTCTATGTCTGCTGATTTTACTCTGTTTACTACCTGTGCCATGATTAAAATTTTAGTCCGCCTTCTCTTGCTGAGTCAGCCAATGATTTAACTCTTCCGTGATACAAATAACCGTTTCTATCGAAAACTACTGTTTCAATTCCGGCTTTAATTGCTTTTTCAGCCACCTCTTTGCCTACTGCCGCTGCTTGTTCTATTTTTGTTCCTTTCGCAGCTTTATTATTGTATGTGGATGCCGAAACTAAGGTGTTTCCAGTTGCATCATCAATAATTTGAGCGTAAATCTGTTTATTTGATCTAAATACAGTCAAACGAGGCTTTGTAGAAGTTCCAGTAATATTCTTCCTGATCCTTCTTTTAATTTTTGCTCTTCGCGTTACTTTACTAAATGCCATAACTTTTAAGATATCTTATTATTTAGCTGCTGTTTTACCAGCTTTTCTTCTAATTTGTTCACCTAAGAACTTAATTCCTTTTCCTTTGTACGGTTCTGGTTTTCGAAGGGAACGAATTTTGGCTGCAGCCTGTCCAACAAGTTGCTTGTCGTGAGACTCAAGAGTCACGATTGGCGCCTTACCTTTTTCAGATACTGCTGATACCTTAATTTCTTTCGGGAGCTCAATTACTACAGGGTGCGAGAAACCAAGAGCTAACTCAAGACGCTGTCCTGAAACATTTGCTCGGTAACCTACTCCTACAACTTCAAGCTCCTTCTTGAACCCTTCCGAAACTCCGACTATCATATTTTGTACTAAGGCACGATAAAGACCATGCTTCGCTCTGTGTGACGGCGCATCTGATTCGCGGGTGAAAGTAATTGTGTCCCCATCGATGTTCAGTCCTACACACGAATCAACTTCCTGCGTAAGCTCACCTTTCGGACCTTTAACGGTAATTAAACTACCATCCACTTTCACTTCTATTCCACTCGGGATTGTTACTGGGGATTTTCCTATCCTTGACATTTCTAATGAAATTATTAATTAATGTACGTAAGCGAGAACCTCTCCTCCTACGTTTTCTTTTCTTGCTTGTTTGTCTGTGATAACACCTCTCGATGTAGATACAATTGCGATTCCCAAACCATTAATAACTCTTGGCATATCTTTCGCTCCTGTATATTGTCGAAGACCTGGTGTTGATACACGCTGAATTTTTGTAATCGCCGGAACCTTTGTTGACGGATTGTATTTCAATGCTATTTTGATGATACCTTGCTTGTTATCATCTTCAAATTTGTAATCAAGAATATAACCCTGATCGAAAAGGATTTGCGTCATTGCACGTTTCACATTCGAACCAGGAATCTCAACTACTCTTTTTCCTGCAGAACTTGCGTTACGAATTCGCGTCAGATAATCTGCTATTGGATCTGTATTCATATTGTTTAATTTTCGGTAACGGTTTTCAATCGCTTGAACCTGAAACCAGTTTATAATTTTTAGGGACGCAAAGATATAAAGACTAAAGATACTTGACAAGAATGACAGCCATCTTTACCTTTTGACTTTGAAAAACCCTACCAGCTTGCTTTTTTCACTCCTGGGATCTTTCCTGCCAACGCCATCTCACGGAAGGTAACCCTTGAGATTCCGAACTGACGCATATATCCTCTTGGGCGACCAGTTAGTCCACATCTATTATGCACTCTAACTTTAGCTGAATTAGCAGGAAGTTTTTGAAGCTTCATCATCGCTTCCCACTTAGCCTCTGACGCCTCTTCCGAAGTATCTGAAGATTTTAAGATTTTAGTCAGCTCTTCGCGTTTCGCTGCGTGCTTTGCTGCTAATCTCTCTCTTTTGCGCTCTCGCGCTTTCATTGATTCTTTTGCCATCTCTTTCTATTTTTTAGTGAATGGAAAACCGAAAGCATCAAGAAGAGCTTTCGCTTCTTCGTCTGTTTCTGCTGTCGTAACAAAAGTTATATCCATTCCTAGAATACGGTTTACCTTATCGATATCGATCTCTGGGAAAATGATGTGTTCTTTCACACCCATGTTAAAATTACCTCTTCCATCAAATCCTTTCGCCGGAACACCTCGAAAGTCACGTGTTCTTGGAAGTGCCACGGAAAGTAATCTATCTAAGAACTCGTACATGCGCTCTCCACGCAGTGTAACTTTTGTTCCTATCGGCATCCCTTTTCTCAACTTAAAATTGGAGATATCCTTTCTTGATATTGTCGCAATCGCTTTTTGACCTGCAATTCTTGATAAATCATCAACTGCGTTATCAACAAGTTTCTTATCTGCTACCGCATCTCCAATACCCTGGCTTATTACGATTTTCGAAAGTTTAGGTACACGCATCTTCGTTTTGTAACCGAACTTTTCAGTCAATGCAGAAATAATTTCTGCCCTGTACTTTTCTTGTAGTCTTGGTGTGTAACTCATTATTTTATCTCCTCTCCTGTTTTCTTAGAATAACGAACTAATTTTCCATCCTTGTTCTCTTTACGACCAATGCGGGATGCTTGACCATTATGAACAACCATGAGGTTAGATATGTGGATTCCAGCTTCTGTTTCCACTATTCCACCCTGAGGCTCCTGTGCACTTGGTTTGTTGTGTTTCTTTATGATATTCACACCCTCGACAGTTGCACGATTCTTCTTTCTGTCAATTGAAAGTACCTTTCCTTCTTGACCGTTTGATTCACCTGCCAAAACTTTGACTGTGTCTCCTACTTTAATATGTAATTTCTGTTGCATGACTTCCATTATTTTAAAGTACCTCAGGAGCTAATGAAACTACCTTCATGTAGTTTGCATCACGTAGCTCACGAGCAACGGGTCCAAAAATACGGGTTCCTCTCATTTCACCAGCTGCATTCAAGATAACGCAAGCGTTATCATCGAATCTGATGTAAGAACCGTCTGGACGACGTACTTCTTTTTTTGTTCTTACTACTACTGCCGTGGCAACTGATCCTTTTTTCACAGCTCCAGAGGGCATTGCGCTCTTCACAGTAACAACGATTTTATCTCCAATGGAGGCATAACGTCTTTTTGTTCCACCCAATACGCGGATACAAAGAACTTCTTTTGCTCCTGAGTTATCGGCTACTGATAGTCTTGATTCACTCTGTATCATTACTAAAAATTATTTAGCTCTTTCAATTACTTCAACTAATCTCCAGTTCTTAGACTTTGATAAAGGTCGAGTCTCCATTATGCGAACTGTATCCCCGATATTACAATCGTTTGTTTCGTCATGAGCCACGAATTTACTTGTCTTTTTAACGAACTTTCCGTATTTCGGGTGTTTCACTTTACGCTCTACAGACACTACTATTGATTTGTCCATTTTATCGCTTGTCACAACTCCGATACGTTCTTTTCTTAAATTTCGCTTTTCCATATAAGCTTTTTTAAAGTTTGGCGCGCCTAAGCTTCCGCCTCACGTTTCGTTAATTCTGTTTTCAATCTTGCGATCGTTTTTCTTGTGTGACGGATCTGTAACGGATTCTCCATCGGAGCTACTTTATGAGAGATTTTCATCTTCATTAGTGACTCGCTAAGATTTTCGATCTGTGCTTTCACGTCTTCCAAAGACATTTTTGCGATTTCTTGTTGTTTCATAATTCAATTATTTTCCTGGTACAACATAGTCGTTACGGGTAACGAACTTACATTTTACAGGTAATTTTTGAGCGGCCAAACGCATTGCTTCTTTCGCTGTTTCATAAGGTACTCCTTCAGCTTCAAACAAAATTCGACCTGGTCTAACAACTGCTACCCAATGACTAGGAGCACCTTTACCTTTACCCATACGTACCTCCGCAGGTTTCGCTGTAACAGGTTTGTCAGGGAATATTCTAATCCACACCTTTCCTTCACGCTTCATGTAGCGAGTTACCGCAATACGAGAAGCTTCTATCTGGCGTGAAGTGATCCACCCTGGCTCCAAAGTCTTCAATCCAAAAGATCCGAAAGCAACAGTACTACCTCTATGAGCTAAGCCTCTGTTTCTTCCCTTTTGGGCTTTTCTAAATTTGGTTCTTTTTGGTGATAACATTTTTCTCTAATTTTAATGTTAAACTGTCAAGCAGTTTTTTATTTTCTCGCTCTTCTTTTACCTCCTGGCTTTCTTCCACCACCTTTTCCTGACTTCGCGCCAATGTTTGGTGATAAATCTCTTTTACCATAAACCTCACCCTTACAAATCCATACCTTGATACCGATACGACCGTAAGTTGTATGAGCTTCTGCAAGAGCATAATCGATGTCAGCTCTGAACGTGTGTAACGGAGTACGTCCATCTTTGTACATCTCTGAGCGAGCCATTTCTGCACCATTCAAACGTCCAGAAATCTTAACTTTGATTCCTTCAGCTCCCATGCGCATTGTACTAGCGATTGCCATTTTGATTGCACGACGGAAAGAAATTCGAGCTTCAATCTGACGTGCTATACTATCTGCAACAAGACGGGCATCCAGCTCTGGACGCTTTACCTCGAAAATATTGATCTGAATCTCTTTTTTCGTCAGTTTTTTTAACTCTTCTTTCAATTTGTCAACCTCTTGACCACCTTTACCAATAATTACCCCTGGACGTGCTGTGTGGATTGTAACGGTAACCAACTTCAACGTTCTTTCGATGATAATCTTGGCAATACTTGCTCTAGATAAACGAGCGTTGAGGTATTGACGAATCTTGTCATCCTCAACTAACTTATCTCTATAGTTTTCACCTCCATACCAGTTTGATTCCCAACCTTGGATGAAGCCTAATCTATTCCCTATTGGATTTGTCTTTTGTCCCATTTATCTACTAATTAATTTGCACCATCAATTACGATAGTAACGTGGTTTGATCTTTTTCTAATTCGATGCGCTCTACCTTGTGGAGCCGGCTGGATTCTTTTTAACATTCTTCCACCACTCACTTCAATTGATTTAACAACCAATGTTTCTTCCTCAATACTTCTGTCTTCATTTTTCTGCTCCCAATTAGCGATTGCAGAACGAAGAAGTTTTTCCAAACTATTAGAAGCCTCTTTCGCATTGTGTTGCAGAATATTAAGGGCTTTATTTACCTCAACCCCTCTAACAAGGTCTGCAACTAGTCTCATCTTGCGCGGAGCAATTGGAGAATTGTTCAACTTGGCAATTGCCATTGATTTTTTCTCTTCTTTCAGCTGCTCAGCTTTTAATCTTTTTCTAGCACCCATAACTCTGCTTATTATCTTTTCTTATCCTTTTTCCCTGCATGTCCACGGAAATTACGCGTTGGTGCGAATTCACCTAATTTGTGACCCACCATATTTTCCGTAACAAATACAGGAATGAATTTATTACCATTGTGAACTGCAAACGTCAAACCTACAAAGTCAGGAGTAATAGTACTCGCTCTAGACCATGTCTTGATGACCTGCTTTTTTCCTGATGCTTGTGCATCATCCACCCTCTTCATTAGCTTGTAATGAACAAAAGGAGGTTTTTTTAATGAACGACTCATATCCTAATTATTTTTTTCTCTTTTCAACTATAAACTTGTCAGAATACTTCTTCTTAGCACGCGTTTTGTAACCTTTTGCAGGCATACCATTTCGTGATCTCGGATGTCCTCCTGAGTTACGTCCTTCACCACCACCCATTGGGTGATCAACAGGATTCATAACTACGCCACGAACTCGTGGACGACGACCTAACCATCGAGATCTTCCAGCTTTACCAGAAACTACCAAGTTGTGTTCAGAATTGGATACCGATCCGATCGTAGCTTTACATGTAATCAAAATCATTCTAGTTTCTCCAGAAGGCATTTTAACTACTGCATAACGACCATCACGCGCGTTCAACTGAGCATAAGTACCAGCACCTCTTGCGATAGCACCTCCTTTACCCGGTTTGAGTTCGATGTTGTGAATCACAGTACCTAGAGGAATATCACTCAAGTACATTGTATTCCCAACATTTGGAGTGGCATCTTTACCAGACATAACTTTGTCTCCAACTTTCAATCCTTCTGGAGCAATGATATATCTCTTTTCACCATCCGCATAGTACAACAAAGCGATGTTAGCCGTTCTGTTCGGATCATATTCGATCGCTTTAACAGTAGCTGGAACACTTTCTTTGTCTCTCTTAAAATCAATAACTCGGTACTTTTGTTTGTGACCACCACCAATGTAGCGCATCGTCATACGACCGTCGTTATTACGACCACCAGATTTACTCTTACCCTTTACTAGGCTTTTCTCAGGCTTAGCTGCAGTAATACTCGAGTAGTCACTGTTGATCTTGTGTCTTTGCCCTGGAGTGATAGGCTTGAATTTTTTAAGACCCATTTTTTACTACTTAAAAATTATTAAACAAATCAATCGTTTCTCCATCTGCAACAGTAACCAAAGCTTTTTTCCACTTGTTGTTACGTTGATAAACGATACCTCTATTTGTATACTTCATAGAGGGTTTCCCGCCGCCATAATTCATTGTACGAACATCAGTCACCTGAACCCCGTACATTCTCTCGACAGCTTCTTTTATTTCCAATTTATTCGCCTTATTATCTACAGCAAATGTAAATCTGTTGAACTTCTCAGTATCACCAGTTGCTTTCTCTGTAATTATTGGCTTCTTAATTATTGTGTTCATCTCCAATTAGTTTAGAATCTTTTCGATTGCTTCGATTGAACTTTTAGCCATAACTACTTTACTCGCATTCAATACATCGAATGTGTTCACAGAGTCTGCTGTTACGACCTTTACTTTCTTTAGGTTACGAGAAGACAAGTAAACATTGTCATTTTTCTCACCAAGAATCATCAATACCTTGTTGTCCTCAAGCTTTAGATTTGATATCAAATCTTTGAATCCTTTGGTATTTGCATTATCAAACTTTACATCCTCAATGATCATTAGGCTCTCGTTTTTAACCTTGTAGGAGAATGCAGATTTTCTAGCTAGTTGCTTCAACTTGGTATTTAACTTGAAATGGTAGTTTCTTGGTCTTGGACCAAAAATACGACCTCCACCAACACGCGTACCAGATTTAATACTGCCTGCACGAGCACCTCCTGTACCTTTTTGCTTCTTGATCTTTTTGGTAGATCCTTGAATTTCAGCTCTCTCTTTTGCCTTGTGCGTTCCTTGTCTACGGTTCGCCAAATGCTGCTTAACATCTAAGTAGATAGCGTGATCGTTCGGCTCAATTCCGAAAACATTGTCTGATAAGCTAACTGACTTAGAAGTAGCGTTTCCTTTTGCACTTAATACTTTCAATTCCATTACTTCTCAATTGTTACGGTTGAACCTTTAGATCCTGGTACAGACCCTTTAACCACTATCAAGTTCTTATCAGCCATAACCTTTAAAACTTGAAGGTTTTCCATCTTCACTTTCTTGTTACCCATTTGTCCAGCCATGCGCATTCCTTTGAAAACGCGTGCAGGATAAGATGCTGCTCCGATTGATCCAGGAGCACGCATTCTGTTGTGCTGCCCGTGTGTTGCTTGTCCAACACCTCCAAATCCATGACGCTTCACTACCCCTTGAAAACCTTTACCCTTTGATGTTCCAGATACCGTTACGTATTCGCCTTCTTCGAAGATTTCTACGCTCACTGAATCACCCAGATTAAGACCTTCAAAACCTTGAAATTCAACTAAGCTTGACTTTGGATCGGTTTTCGCTTTTTTAAAGTGACCTTTCAATGCATTTGGCGTGTTTTTCTCTTTACGTTCGCCAAATCCTAACTGAACAGCCTCGTAACCATCTCTGTCTTGTGTCTTCAGTTGTGTGACTACACAAGGACCAGCTTCTATTACCGTGCATGGCATCGCTTTACCCTCGGCACTGTAGATACTAGTCATTCCGATTTTTCTACCAATAATTCCTGGCATACTTCAACTATTAATTATTAAACCTTGTTTTACTTAAACTTTAATCTCTACATCCACACCACTCGGGAGCTCTAATCGCATCAATGCATCCACAGTTTTCGAAGAAGTGCTGTAAATGTCCATCAGACGCTTGTAAGAACATAGCTCGAACTGCTCACGCGCTTTTTTGTTTACGTGAGGTGACTTCAAAACAGTGTAAATTCTCTTGTGTGTTGGAAGTGGAATTGGACCGCTTACTACAGCACCAGTAGACTTCACTGTTTTTACAATCTTCTCAGCAGACTTGTCTACCAAGTTGTGATCGTATGATTTTAGTTTTATTCTGATCTTTTGATTCATCTCTAATATTATTAAGCAGTTACACCTTTTACTTTAGCAATAACTTCGTCTGCGATATTCTTAGGAGCCTCAGCATAATGTGAGAATTCCATTGATGATGTCGCACGTCCTGAAGACATTGTACGGAGTTGCGTTACATATCCAAACATTTCAGAAAGAGGAACGTCAGCCTTTACAACTTTGGAGCCTGCTCTATCATCCATACCCTTCATTGTACCTCTTCTTCTATTCAAATCACCCACAATGTCACCCATGTTTTCCTCAGGAGTGACAACTTCCAACTTCATAATTGGCTCGAGAAGAACTGGTCTACATTTTGGAATAGCCTCTCTAAAGGCCATTTTCGCACATAACTCAAACGATAGCTGATCTGAATCGACTGCATGGAATGAACCATCTACAAGTTCAACGTGCATTCCATCCATTTCGAATCCAGCCAATGCACCGTTCTTCATAGACTCTTCAAATCCTTTCTGAACCGAAGGAATAAATTCTTTCGGAATGTTACCTCCTTTTATCGAGTTTACAAACTCTAACCCTGACTTTTCTTCATCCTGCAATGGAGCGATCTTAACTACGATATCAGCAAACTTACCTCGACCACCCGACTGCTTCTTGTAAACCTCTCTGTGGTCAGAAGATCCTGTGATTGCCTCACGGTAATTTACCTGAGGTGCTCCCTGGTTTACTTCCACTTTAAATTCACGCCTCAAACGATCAATAATTATATCTAGGTGAAGTTCACCCATTCCAGAAATAATCGTCTGTCCTGAATCTTCATCAGTGTTTACACGGAAGGTTGGGTCTTCCTCTGCGAGCTTTGAAAGACCAACTCCCAGTTTATCCATATCCGCCTTAGTTTTAGGCTCTATAGCTACACCAATTACTGGATCCGGGAAAATCATCGATTCAAGTACAATTGGTTTACCTTCCGCACAAAGTGTATCTCCCGTTTTTATATCCTTAAATCCAACAAGTGCTCCAATATCGCCTGCACCAAGCTCGTTAATCTGATTTTGTTTATTTGAGTGCATCTGGTAAATACGAGAAATTCGCTCTTTTTTACCAGTCCTAGTATTAATCACATATGATCCTGCTGGTAACTTTCCTGAATAAGCTCTTGTGAAACAAAGACGACCAACATAAGGGTCAGTTGCAATCTTGAATGCTAATGCTGAGAAAGGAGCATCAAAACTCGGTTGACGATTCTCCGGCTCACCTGTATCAGGGTTAGTCCCTTCAATGGCTTCAATGTCAAGTGGAGAAGGAAGAATTTCCATCACCATATCAAGCATCGCCTGAACTCCTTTGTTCTTAAATGCTGAACCACACATCATTGGAACAACTTTACCTCCGATCGTTGCTTCACGCAGTGCATCAAGAATTTCTCTCTCAGTCAATGATTCTGGATCCTCGAAGTACTTCTCCATCAAGTTATCGTCGAATTCAGCAACAGCCTCCAAAAGCTCTTCTCTCAGTTGAGTTGCTTCATCCAAAATGTCTGCAGGAATTTCGATCTCTTCAAAAGTCATCCCCATGTCCTCTTCGTTCCAAACAATTCCTCGGAAATTGATTAAATCAACCACTCCTTTGAAATCATCCTCAGCACCAATGTTGATTTGGAGAGGAAGTGCGTGGCTACCCAGCATCTCCTTCACCTGCTTACAGACATTCAAAAAGTCTGCTCCTTGACGATCCATCTTGTTTACGAAACCAATTCTTGGTACATTATAGTTATCTGCTAGTCTCCAGTTAGTTTCTGACTGTGGTTCAACTCCATCTACTGCAGAGAAAAGGAAAACCAATCCATCAAGTACACGGAGTGAGCGATTTACCTCTACTGTGAAGTCAACGTGTCCGGGAGTGTCAATGATGTTCATATGGTACTCTTGGTCTCTATAGTTCCAAGTTAGAGTTGTGGCAGCAGAAGTAATTGTAATACCTCTTTCTTGCTCTTGCTCCATCCAATCCATTGTTGCAGCACCGTCGTGAACTTCACCAATTTTGTGGCTCACACCACCATAATAAAGAATACGCTCCGTTGTAGTCGTCTTTCCTGCATCAATGTGTGCAGCAATACCAATATTTCTTGTGAATTTAAGATCTCTTGCCATGTCAATTAGAATCTAAAATGTGAAAAGGCCTTATTCGCTTCGGCCATTCTTAATGTATCTTCCTTCTTCTTGAAAGCCGCACCCTCTTCTTTCGATCCTGCAATGATCTCTGCTGCGAGCTTTTGAGCCATTGTCTTCTCATTCCGCTTCCGCGCATAACCAATCAACCACTTCATACCAAGGGATTGCTTTCTACCCTCTCGAACTGGCGTAGGAATTTGGAAAGTTGCCCCTCCTACTCTTCTACTTCTTACCTCTACCGAAGGCTCAATGTTTTCAAGTGCTTTCTTAAATGTTTCTAATCCAGTTGCATCGTCAACTTTGGTATCTACGATGTCAATTGCTTCGTAAAAAATTTTAAATGCCAAATTCTTCTTCCCGCTAAACATCAGATTGTTCACGAACTTTGTTACTTGCGTATCATTGAACTTAGGATCCGGAAGTATGGCTATCTTTTTCGCTTTTCTTCTTCTCATCTTTCAGTCTTTTTATCGATTATTTTTTAGGACGTTTAGCTCCGTACTTCGAACGACGCTGAGTTCTTCCTTCCACACCCGCAGTGTCTTCTGCACCGCGAACGATATGATAACGAACACCAGGAAGATCTTTAACCCTTCCTCCACGTACTAAAACCAATGAGTGCTCCTGAAGGTTGTGTCCTTCACCTCCGATGTAGGCGTTCACTTCCTTACCATTGGTAAGGCGAACCCTAGCTACTTTACGCATGGCCGAATTCGGCTTCTTAGGAGTAGTGGTGTAAACTCTTACACATACCCCTTTCCGCTGAGGACAAGAATCAAGTGCAGCAGACTTGCTTTTCTTGACAACAGCTTTTCTCCCTTTGCGAACTAATTGCTGTATAGTTGGCATAAAAAATACTTTAGTTTTAATTAATATATAACTAGCCCAAATACACTTTTGGGGGGGCAAAGATAGAAGGAAAAAATTATAAATCAAGGTGTAATCGAAAAAAAAGCAGGTTTTTTCACAATAATGTGTTTACATCTTTTCTTTCGAGTAAAAGTTGATCGAAATGAAACTATTTAAAAAATAAATTTCAACATGAAAGAATCAGACCAGTTACATCATCCAAATGTAAAATGAAAAACGCCTAATAAGGTATTTTCGAACTGGAAGTATTCACACTTATTCTAAATATAAAAGGAAGCACTAATCGCTCCCTTTTCCCATTAAAATAAAGATTTAATCAATTTCTGTACATTACCGCTTTTACCGCTTTAATGATTCGGTCCGTATTTGGAAGAGCCTCCTCGATCAATGTTGGTGAGAATGCAAATGGGGTGTCTGTTTGAGTGACGCGGATCACCGGTGCATCTAAATGGTCAAAAGCATATCTCTGCAAATGATAAGCTATTTCGGATGAAATAGATGCCAAAGGATGTGACTCCTCAACAACAACACATCTGTTCGTCTTCTTTACGGACTCAACAACCGCATTATAATCTATAGGTCTTACTGTGCGAAGGTCGATAATCTCGCAGGATATTCCCT
>Ga0181574_10002123_pt1 | contig 18274 bp, 17 predicted proteins | sample 101ome_24_FD_145600 | JGI IMG/M metagenome (GOLD analysis project Ga0181574, IMG submission 145600) | Coastal salt marsh microbial communities from the Groves Creek Marsh, Skidaway Island, Georgia - 101410AT metaG (spades assembly) | ecosystem: Environmental > Aquatic > Marine > Intertidal zone... | reverse complement strand
GGCAGTAATCCACATGTGAACCTGGCTGATAAGCGGGAACCAACTGAGTACGATGTTGACCAGTGGGGCCTGCGTGCCACATGGGATATCAGCGACGAGATGACGTTCTACTCCATCACTGGCTGGCACAAGGGTGAAGACCTTGTTAACCAGGACTTCGATGGCGGCGGTATCGATGGCCTGGCCATACCATTCGCCCAGCTGCACACGCTGCGCGACCAGAAATTTGATGTCTTCACCCAGGAGATGCGTCTGCACGGCCAGTTCGGTGACGACATCGATTTCATGATGGGTTACTACTTCTACAAGTCTGACCTCAACTTCAATCAGAAAACCAATAACGTGCTGCAGTTACCAGCCGTAGCGCTGGGGCTACCACCAGGCGTACCCTGCGCCGGCATACCAGGCATTCTTCCGCTGCCCTTCCGTGCCAACCCCACGGTCGGTGATGCTTTCTGCCAGTTCCCGAATGCCAGAAGTACCCAGATTTCTTACAACAACAGCAAATCCGTGTCGATTTTCGGTTCTGTGACCTGGCGACCCACTGAAAATCTTGAGGTGGGTATCGGTGTGCGTCGAATCGACGAGGAAACGGAAGCCGGCACCTACTACATTGACCACACAGATGGCACATTCGATACGGGCGGTCCTGCGACCGAGCATGACTTCACTGGCCGCCCCAATAACGTCAGCCCCAATACTTATGAGGCGAACGACGACTGGGACGACACCATCTGGACAGGGACAATCAAGTACGCCATTGGTGACACGACCAATGCCTATTTCAACTATTCTGAGGGCTTCCGCAGTGGCGGTTTCAGCATTCGCTCCGCTCGTGCGGCTTCTGAAGCACCCTTCAATCCCGAGACTGCCGAGCAGATTGAAATCGGTCTGAAGAACGAGTTCCTGGATGGCGCGCTGCGCCTGAACCTTGCCTACTACGAGCTTGATCGTGAAGGTGGTCAGTTCAGCTCAATCATCAATCTGCCACCGGGATCCATCCCCGGCACCACCACCATCATCAATAACGGTGGCAAGTCCACGACGGATGGCTGGGAGCTGGAGGGTCAGTGGCTGATTAACGACAACTTTACATTGACATTCAACTACGGCACGACAGACGCTGACAATGGCAGCTTCACATTACCCTGTGAAATCGTCGACGGGTGTTCATCCGGCCTGGCAGGTCAGTTCGACCCGGTGGGTACACTGCGCGAACTGGGCGGCAACAGCGATTCACGCCAGCCAGAGGAAACCTACTCGGTTCGACTGGCTTATGTCCGCGACCTGGCCAATGGCATGCTCTCTGCTAACGTGGGCTACAAGCACACAGGCGAGTTCCTGCTCGTTAACACCGGTGCCGGCGCCGCAGCAAGAACCTATGACGGCGACTACGACCTGGTCGATATGGCCATCGCTTACGCGATGAACCTCGACAACGATGCCACGCTGACCTTCACTCTGTCAGGCAAGAACCTGACGGATGAGGAATATCGCGAACAGGCGTTGTTCCTCGGCGGCGGCGCCTTCATCCTGCCAAGTGGCGGTCCGAACACGGGCTTCCAGGGCTGGGGCGCACCACGCACCTATGCACTCGAAGTTCGTTACTCAATGTAATTGAAACACAGACCAAACTTGATACAGGGGCGCATTGGCGCCCCTTTTTTTCGGAGAAAATGATGACTAATACAGAAACCGTGCTCGCCTTCATCGATGCCTGGAACACCATGGACTGGGATGCCGCAGTCGATCTGCTCGCAGCCGACACCGTGTGGCACAACATTCCCATGGAGGTGATCGAGGGCAAGGCTGCTGTTGCGGCCGCGATCCGCGGCATGGGCCCGGAGGCCGTCGACTGGGAGGTGCTGTCGATCGCAGAGAACGGCAACAAGGTTCTGACTGAACGGGTTGACCGCTTTGACATGCCGGGAGGGAAGAAAATCGACCTGCCCGTCATGGGCACCTTCGAAGTCACCGACGGAAAAATCAGCGCCTGGCGCGACTATTTCGACCTTAACACCTTCATGCAACAAATGGCCTGACATGCGCCGCAGCAACAAAGGGCGTGTGCACTTAAAACCATCAAGGTTGACGGTTTTTGCGGAAGTTCGATAATCTGTTGCAGCAATCAATAAAAGAGAGGAAGCTGCCGTGTCTGTCACGACGCATAAAACATTCTGCCGGTTTTGCCATGCCTACTGTGCCATCGAAGTTGATGTCGAGGATGGCAAGCCCATAGAAGTCCGCGGTGATGTTGATGACCCGGTTTACGGCGGCTACACCTGTATCAAGGGGCGCCAGCTACCCGAGCAGTACACCACGCCTGCGCGCATTTCGAAGTCTTTGAAACGCCTGCCTAACGGAGAGTTCGAGGAAATCGACACAGACCAGGCTCTGGACGAGATAGCAGAAAAAGTAAAACAGCTCATGGACGATCACGGTGCGAGATCTATCGCAACCTACGTCGGATCATACGGCTATCAGAATTCTGCGGCGCTCGTGATTCCCAAAGCATGGCACAAGAGTGTTGGCTCTCCTTCCTATTACACCTCGGTCACGATTGATCAGCCAGCGCGTCATATCGCCTCCTCTCGCCTGGGGGCATGGGGAGGCGGCACCCACAAATTCACCGACGCCGATGTCTGCATGATGATAGGTAATAATCCGGTGGTCTCGCAGTTCACTCCCTTCGGCGGCCCACCCCCCTTCTCGCCCTATGCCCGCCTGCGCGACGAGATGAAAAAGGGCATGCAGGTTATCGTCGTCGACCCCAGACGCACTGAAGTCGCCAATCGCGCCACGCATTTTCTGCAGGTCAATCCCGGCGAAGATGTCCCTTTCCTCGCCGGGTTTGTTCGCCAGATCCTGAAAGAAGGGCTGCACGACCATGAATTCTGTGCCGCCTATATGGAAGGCCTGGAAGAACTGGCAGCGAGCGTTGAACCTTATACACCGGAATTCGTCGCCGAACGCTGCGGTATTGAAGCCGAAGACTTCATCGAAGCCGTGCGGGTCTTCGGCAAGGCAGAACGCGGCGTCGTTGTGGGCGGCACTGGGCCGAATATGGCGCCTCACGGCATATTGATTGAGCACTTTATTCAAACCCTGAATTTTATTTGCGGCAGGGTGAACAAAGAAGGCGATGTTGTCCCCAACCCCGGCATGATCGCCGCGCCGGCGCCACGCCGTGGTGAAGTGAATCCGCCCTGGCCAGCCTATGGTGTTGGCCCCAGGTCAAGAGTCAGGGGGCTGGGCGAAGTCTTCGGTGAAATGCCCACCGCAGCCCTGAATGATGAGATCCTGCTTGAAGGCGAAGGCCAGGTGAAAGCCCTGTTCTGCCTTGGCGGTAATCCGATGGTCGCTTTCCCCGATCAGGACAAAACAAAAGAATCGATGGAGAAGCTGGAACTGCTGGTCTGCGTAGACCTGTATATGTCAGCCACGGCGAAGCTTGCGGATTACATCATTGCGCCAACAATTTCATTAGAGCGCGACGACATGACCATTCTGACCGATACCTGGTATGACGTTCCCTACGCTCACTACACCAGGGCTGTGCTGCCAAGGAACGAACAGAGTCGCGAAGAATGGGAGATTTACTGGGAACTCTCAAACCGCCTCGGTGTGGCCATCGACCTGCCCGGCGGTGCAATGGATCCCGAAAACAGGCCCACCAAATATGAGGCTTTAAAACTCTGTACTGCCGGCTCGAGAATCCCAATCGACGAGATGCGTGAAAAAGGCCAGGGCCATCTCTACGAACAGGTAGAGGTTCGCGTCGAACCTGCCCGAGAGGACCGAGATGCCAGGTTTCAACTCATGCCTGAAGGCGTCGCGGATGAAATCACGGCGGTATACAGCGAAAACAATCGAGTCGACGGCAAGATTGTTGACGATGGCAAGACGTTCACCCACTTGATGATCAGTCGTCGGTTGAAGCACGTCTTTAACTCTTCGGGCCAGCAACTGAGCAATCTTCAAAAAAAGGGCACAACCAATCCTGCTTACATGAATCCCGCCGACCTTGAAGAGATGGGCATTCGTTCTGGCGATCTTGTCGAAATAACGGGCGCCTACGGCATGCTTGTTGGTGTCGCTGAGGCAGCAAAAGACGTCAAGCGCGGCGTAATCTCCATGGCCCATGCCTGGGGTGACGTCCCTGGCAACTGGGGCGATGTCCGTGAGAAAGGCTCGAGTACTAACCGCCTGATCGACGATCATAAAACTTACGATCCGATCACCGGGCAACCACGGATGACCGCCATTCCGGTCAATGTTCGGCATATTCGCGAAGACGCAGCCTGACAAGCCACATGACCGAATCACAACACCTGCTGCTGGTTCGCCACGGTGAAACAGTTGGCAATCTTGAGCAGATTGCTCACGGGCAGTCTGAGTCACCACTGAACGAACGGGGCCGGCAGCAGGCGCAGCTGACCGCTGATCTGCTGCGAAGCTGGGAACGTCGCTACGCTCGCGTCTTTGCCAGCCCGCTTTCGCGCGCTCACGATACCGCCAGCATTATCGCCGACACGCTTGGACTGCACGTCAGCCTGCACGCCGGTCTGATGGAAAGTCATCTCGGGGTCCTCGAGGGCGTTAGCTACGAGGAACTCGACAACTTCGGCTACGCCCGCCGCTCAATGGAAGACGACGAGTTCGATGCCCATGAAGGAGAGTCGCCGCGGGCAGTCGGCGATCGCATGGAACAGACTCTCGATGAGATTCGAGCGCAGCATCCGGGCGAGAACCTCATTATTGTCAGCCACGGTGGTGCCCTCGCTCACCTGATGGCACGCATCGTGAACTCTCGCGGACCCGCATTTGGCCCTAAGTACATCATGTTCAATTCCGCGATCAGTGAAATCGTCATCCCTGCCCAGGGCGAACCCGAACTGATTGTGCTGAACCACCATGAACACCTCCCGGAGGAAATGAAAATTGACCCTACCAAGCGAGGCCAGCACGCCAACGAGTGAACTGCCGCTCGAGGTGAACGATCTGACTACCGGGTGGCTGCAAGAGGCTATGGCACCCCACCTGGACGGCGCAGTCATCCAGAGGTTTGAGCCCACGGTTATCGGTGTTGGCGAAGGCTTCATGGGTCAACTGGCAAGAGTCTCGCTGACCTATGACCGCGACACCGAAGCACCTGCCAGCCTCATCGCTAAATTTGCCGCGACCCGCGAGGATACCCGTGACATGGCGGCTGACCAGAATCTCTACGAACGAGAGATCGGTTTCTACCGGGATATCGGGCAGGATGTGGGTGTGCCGACCTGCGCCTGCTACTACCTGAAGTACATACCTGAAACCAATCATTTCATCCTGCTGCTCGAAGACCTTGCGCCTGGCGAGCCCTCCGATCAAGTGATCGGCACTGACAAGGAAACCTCCAGGGAAGTGATCGAGCAGTTTGCCAGGCTGCACGCAAAATGGTGGAACGACCCGCGCCTCGAAGAGCTTGACTGGGCGAAGTGGATTTTCAAAGCCGTGCCCATGGAGCAGACCCTCGAATTGTTCAACCAGAGCCACAAGGAAGTTCTGGAGACCGGCAAGTTTGACCTGTACCCCGAGATGAAGCGATTGATGCCCCTGCTACCGCCGCTGTTCAAGTTCGACCTTGCGCCACCTTACCCATTCACACTGACCCACGGCGATCTGCGCTCGGACAACATCATCAAACCTTCTGCCGTAGGCGGCCGCTTCGCCATTATCGACTGGCAACTCTGCGGTATAGGCGACCCTGTGCAGGACATTGCCCGCTGGATGGTGCAGAGCATCTCCATTGAGGACCGACGCGACACCGAGGAAGAGCTGTTGCGGCTCTACCACAGCCGTCTCTGCGAGTATGGCGTAGAGGGCTACAGCTACGGCAAGTTCATCCAGGCCTACAAGACCAACCTGATCGCCATCTACCTGATGTTCTCGATGTCGATGGACGCCGTCGACCAGTCTTCCGAGCGAGCCCAGGCTTTGTTTCACGCGTTCTATTCACGTACCAATGCCGCGCTGATTGACTGGAAGATAGAGCGTGATCTGAAAGCCCTGCCGTATCTTTACCCGTTCATACGTATCATGCTCATCGTGCAGAAAGCACTGGGCAATCTAAAAAGGAAATAGCACATGAAGGTCGTAGACAGCCGCAACAACTGGAAGCAGGTCGACAAACTGCTTGAAACTGAGACAGACGACTGGCGGCGCCACATGCTACAGCAGTTGAAGGAGCATGTCCGCGCTGAATGCGGCAGTGATCACGACGCCCTGCTGGACACCATGGCAGACAGTCCCAGGTTTCATATCTGGTCTGCAACCGAGGATAGCGGCCCCAAGGGCCGACAGGCACTGAGTGATTTCTACGCCGGCCTCATCGCGTCAGGTTCAAACCGCTTCGAGTATGCTATCGAGCGGATCGTTATCGGTGACGACACCCTCGTAACCGAGGGCGAACTCTTTACTCCCTTCTCTGGTGAGGCCCTCGGCCAGATGGGGCTCGACGGGTTCGATGATGGCAAGATGTATGCAACGCGCGGGCGCACGGTGACCTTCTGGCCCTTTGAGAGAGACACTGGCAAGATTATCGGCGAGGATATTTACTCCATGACCACGGACATCACCGAGGCCGAGGAAGTCGAACTCAACCCCTACACCTACGGAGAAGACGAATGAGAGCTGCTGTATTTTCAGGACCTGGCAATCCTCTGACCATCGAGGACATCGACAAGCCGGTGATCAGCGATACTGAAATGCTGGTGAAGGTCTCTCACTGCGGCGTCTGCGGCACCGATATCCACGCATCAAGGGAAGGCCCTTTCATGGCGCCACCGAACACCGTTTTCGGTCATGAATTCACTGGCGAAATCGTCGAGATCGGCAGCGGTGTCGACACCAATGAATTCAATGTCGGCGATCGCGTGACCTCACTGCCGTTCAACCATGGCGAAACGATTGGACTCGGTGCCGTCACCGGGGCTTATGCTGAATACGTCAAAGTCGACCCGGCTTCCGCTGTTCGCTTACCGGATGCACTCGACAGCAAACGCGGTGCCCTGGTCGAGCCCCTCGCTGTCGGCCTGCACTCCGTCAAAATGGCCGATGGTGTGGCTGAAAAGAGTATCCTGATCATTGGTGCCGGCCCTATCGGCCTCGCCTGCGCGATCTGGTGTCGTTTCTTTGGGGCCCGTCATGTGGTCATCAGCGAAATGTCACCAACCCGTATCGACATGGCGAAGCAGCTCGGGTTTACGGACTTTGTTGACCCGGCAGAAGATGTGCTGCAGCAGTTCATGAACATCGCCAGCACGGAACCCGAGGTCCAGTTCGAGTGCGTCGGCGCGCCGGGCCTGCTGCAGCAATGCATCGAGAGGGCACCGAAGTTCGGCACCATCATGGGTATCGGCGTGTGTGACAACCCTGACACCATCGTGCCACTGGTCGCCTTTGTTAAGGAAGTCACATTGCGCTGGGCGGTCGCCTACGAGAAAGAAGATTTTGAATTCACCATCGACATGATGATCTCGGATCGAGTCAACGCCGATGCCATGATCACCCATGTCGTTACGCTGGATGAACTGCCGGAAATCTTCGAAGCTTTGCGTTCTCCGTCAGATCAATGCAAGGTACTGATTGACCTGAACTGATAACCTGGCGGTCGCCAAGGTCGCAACGACAACGAGACACTCCGTCGGGCGCTGTATCTCAAACCTTTCCGTCTAACGCCTTCGATTTCAGCACCCTGCCTGCAATCAGGCCGCCCAGCGGCATGCAAACAGCAATCAGAGCAAAAAATACATAGTGGTGCCAGACGAGCATCGCATCCCAGAAGCTCAACTGAACCGAGACGCCGATCGCCAGCATGACGACGACACCAATCCCTACGTGCAACATTGGTTTAAAGCGCGCAATGGCAGCCACAGCGAAGCCAATAGCCAGCAGCACAACGAGCTGAACAGCCTCCGTCTGGAGAGTCAATACCACGTCGTATGTGCCGCCCATGTCATTTAACAGGTCGGCATTACTGCTCATGAGCTTGTTAATGATCGGTACACACAGAAAACCGTAGAGCACTGGTGCTGCCAGCACGGCCAGCACGGAAACGACGTATTTCATTCTTATTCTCCGTCTGTTTCCGGTCTAGTCTGCACGAAAATCAGGGCTCCAGCAGTAGTTTACCCTTATGCCCGCCTGACATCAGCTTGACCAGCGTCGCGGGGAAGTTTTCGATCCCCTCTTCAATCTGCTCCGGCATCTTGATCGAGCCGTCCTTGATCCAGCCCGCGATATCAGATTCCATCTGTGGGAACTGTGCGGCATAGTGATCGACGGTAAAACCCAGCATCGACGCGTTGCGTTCCGGTATACGCAGGTAGAGCCTCGGCCCCGTCACCTGTTCCATGTTGTTGTATTGCGAGATCGCGCCACAGATGACAACCCTCGCCTCCTTGGCGATATTGTCAAGGGCAGCATCCAACACATCGCCGCCCACGTTGTCGAAAAAGACATTAATGCCGTCCGGACAGGCAGCTTTCAGCTTTTCGTTAAGATCGCCGCTCTTGTAATCAACGGCATCATCAAGACCAATCTCGTCTTTCAGGAAGTCGCATTTTTCTTCACCGCCGGCGACCCCAATGACCCTGGCACCTTTCACTTTGGCCAGCTGGGCTGCCATCATGCCGACCGCGCCCGCAGCGGCCGAGACAACCACCGTTTCACCGGCCTGCACCTTGCCAACCGAGATCATTCCGGCATACGCCGTAAGACCAGTCGTCATACCCAGGGCACCCAGGTAAGTCCGGGCCGGGACTTCAGATTCATCTACCTTACGCAGCATTTCAGCTGGCCAGACCACGTGAGTCTGAGCACCCATCGGCCCAAACACAGCGTCGCCCTGGTTCAGTGTTTCTGAGCGGGAATCAATCACCCGACCGATTCCCAGCGCCATCACCGGTGATTCAATATCGATGGTGCCGTGAAAACTGTCGCGGTTGTCCAGCATGGTACGAATGAAGGCATCAATCGACAGATGCTCGACTTTGAGCAGCACCTGGCCGTCCTCGAGCGGTGGTGTCTCACCTGCCTTGACCTCAAAATCTGACTCTTTCGGCGCACCGTCCGGGCGCTGCACCAAAACCACTTTTTTCGCTGATGTCATCTACATCCCTCCTGAAATACGAACAACCTGACCGGTCACCCACTCGGACGCAGGTGACAGCAGATACAAAGCTGCCGCACCCAGGTCACGGGGTGTTCCAAGACGACCCGCAGGCAGCTTCAAACCTTTTTCAATCATCGGCAGTTGCTCATCGGTAATATTGAGCGCCGTCATCATGATTTCTGTGGGCACGAAGCCGGGCATGATGCAGTTCACCCGAATACGTGGCCCCAGTTCTTTCGCCATGGTGCGAGTCAGCATGTTGACCCCGGCCTTGGCCGCAGAATAGTGGCCACTCCCTTCAATCACGTCTTCTCCTGCGAGCGAGGAAATATTGAGTATGCGGCCGGTTTCCATATATTTTGCTGCAGTCACCGAGCACTGCCAGACGGCCGTCAGGTTCAGCGCCAGGGTGTTATCCCACTCCTCACGCGGCAATTCACTCAATGGTGCCTGGATAGGAGAACCACCGGCATTGTTGACCCACATGTCGAGGCGCCCGAACTCATCAATCGCGCGCTTAGCCAGCTCTTCGACCGAAGCATCGTTGGTGACATCCGTCGTCACCGCCAAAGCTTTGCCATTGGCTGTAACGATCTCGTTGGCCACCCGTTCAATTTCATTCGTGCGCCTGGCTGCGCAGATGACCGTCGCGCCGTAATCAGACAGCACCTTGGCGATGCCTTCACCTATACCACGACCCGCGCCCGTCACCACGGCGACCTCACCGGTCAGATCAAAAAGGTCTGATGACATCTCTCCCCCCTGGGTGTACCCTTGCTGAAAACCGTCAATGCTGACTGTTATTGCCGCTTATTACAAGCAAGAGCGCATTTTGGCGCGCGCTCCGAAGACAACGAGCGAGTCATACGGCTGGCTTAAAGGAGGAAACGATGTCACGCGAAGTATTGATTGAACAGGCCAGGAACAACATGGCCCACGGCGATGCCGGCACCATTCCGCAAACCAGCGAGGTCTTCAAGGTACCAGCGGCCAATTATTACGACGAGACGCGCTGGCAGGAAGAAATCAAGAAGGTTTTCAAGCGCATGCCACTGATGCTCGCCATGACCGCTGAGGTGCGTGAACCAGGCGACTACAAGGCGATGAATGTGGGTGGCGTACCGGTTCTCATCTGTCGGAACCGAGAAGGTCAGATTAATGCTTTCGCCAACATGTGCGCACACCGGGGGGCGCAGCTCTGCGAAGAAGGTACGGGCAACAAGAGTCGATTTACCTGCCCCTACCACGCCTGGACTTATGGACTCGATGGTCAGCTGGCCGGCATCTTTGCTCCCGAAGACTTCGGCGAGATCGATCGTGAAGATTACGGTCTGACCAAGCTACCGTCTCTGGAGCGCGCCGGCCTTATCTGGGTCACACTCGATCCGAAATCCACACTGGATATCGAGCTGTTCCTGTCTGGCTATGACGAGATGCTGTCCCACTTCCACTTTGAAGACTGGCATCACTTCGCGAGCCGCCGCGTCGACGGTCCAAACTGGAAAATTGCGTATGACGGCTACATGGATCTCTATCACCTGCCTATCCTGCACAAGGACACGTTCGGCCCAGCTTTTCCGCACAAAGCCATCTACTACAGCTGGGGACCACACCAGCGAGTCGCCGGTCCAATTGCGGGCCTTAAGGACATGCTGGGAGACGACGTAGAGAAGTGGCCGACAGAGTTTCTGACAGCCGGCGTCTGGACCATCTTCCCACACATCTCGATTGCTGGTTTTGAAGGTGGCGGCCGCTCAGTGATGATCAGCCAGCTGTTTCCAGGCGAAACACCCGGCACCTCTTACACCATTCAAAACTATGTGATGGAAAAGGAACCAGCCGACAGCAATGCAGTACGTGAGGCACGCAACCAGTTCGAGTTCCTGAAATACGTGGTAGAGGACGAGGACTACGCTACCGGGTTGAAACAACAGCAGGCATTGGAAACGGGTTTGCGCGAGCACGTTCTGTTCGGCAGGAATGAGGAAGGTGGACACAACTTCCATCGCTGGGTTGATACGCTCCTGGAAACAGACGACGAGGATCTTCCCAGACTGTTTCAAACAGGCTAAGACCTTTTTTGACCGTTGGTTAAACAGCCTTTTGCCGCTGAACTTGAACAGGTCCCATACACAATGAGCCAGATCATGCTGAGGGCTCTTTATGGAAAAGCTGAGGGCTCTTTACATTAGAGCTGAGGGCTCTTTACATTAGTGCTGAGGGCTCTTCACGAGGATAAATACTATGAGTGAGTTTGAACACATTATCGTTGATCGCCCGCTGGAGGGCGTCTCACGCATCACCCTGAACCGACCGGACTCACGCAATGCGCTGAACAACACGCTGCGAGGGGAAATCTACAGCACGCTCGAGGCTAACGATGTTGATGACGACGTTCGTGTCACCATCATCCGTGGCGCCGGCAAGGCTTTCTGCGCCGGCTACGATCTGAAGGGCAATAACAACGAGGACAGGCCGTTTCACACTGCCGGGGGTGACGGCAGCTGGGCCCGCCACGTGGTCGAAGGTGCCTTTCGCGTCTGGGATCTCGCCAAACCGGTCATTGCACAGGTGCACGGCTACTGCCTCGCAGGCGGCACTGAACTTGCGACCTCCTGCGACCTCGTCTACGTCGCCGAAGATGCCAAGATTGGCTATCCGGTGGTGCGCAGCATGAGCCCGCCCGACAACCAGTTCTTCCCGTGGATCGTCGGTATGCGCAATGCCATGGAAATGATGCTGACCGGTGATGCCATCAGTGGCAGTGACGCTGTTGAATATGGCTTTGCCAATCGCGCCTACCCCATCGATGAACTCGAAGACGCTGTGCTTGCCATTGCCGAGAAAATCGCCAAAGTCCCACCGGATATCGAGCAGATGAACAAACGGGCTGTTCACCGCCAAATGGAACTGATGGGTATGCGTGCTGCGATCCGCCAGGGCACAGAAATCCAGGCACTCGCCTTCCATACCAAGTCGACTCGCGCCCATTTCAAGGAACTCGCCGCCGGCTTGACCGACGCCCTGTCAAAACGCGACGGTAAATTCGGCGACTACAGGACCTCAGACAAGGAAGACTGACAGGCCAGCATGATCAAGCTCCTGACGGGTTAGCTCGCCAGCAAGGCCTTAACCTCTCGCAGCCGCTCGATCGTCGCGAGACACTGTGAAGAGTCTTTGCTCATGTTTCGAACGATGATATCCGTAAAGCCGGCATCGCCAAGTTCTTTCATCTGCGCAGCGACTTCTTCAACAGATCCAAACATCAGGGCATCGGGTGAAATTCCCCGATAGCCCTTCTCGATATAAACAGCCGCCGTCCGCTTCGCTTCTTCCGTTGATTCACCCACATAAATGTCGCGCCGTATTGCCCGTGTCTCAGGTTGCCTGCCTTGTTGATCACAGTATTCAAGATAACGCCGCAGGACGATCGCGGCATCCGCGGGTGTCAGACCAGGTGAGGCGAGCCAGGCGTCGCCAACTTTCGCAGTGCGTTCAATGGCTTTATCAACCACTGCTCCTACCCAGACTTCGACCGGCTCAACGGGGCGAGGTGAGATAACAGCATCCTTGATATGCCAGTAGCGATCCTCGTTCGCCGGCTCACCTGCCCAGAGCGACCGCAACGTCCGCAGGCTGGCCAGGAACATGCCGACTTTCTTCGACATATCAATACCCATCGCGGCGCCCTGACGTTCGTCACCAAGACCGCACTGCATGATAAAGCGCCCCGGCGCGAGGGAAGCCAGCGTGCCCACCTGTTCTGCCAGCGTCACGGGATGCCAGAGCGGCAACAGGTAGAGAGCACCGAAAGGTTTATCACCCCACTCCGCCAGCATGCGCGCCAGGATCACGTTGTTCTGGTAGTAAGGGAATGGGGTAACGTGGTGATCACCCACGAAGAGCGTATCAAGATCCGCCTCGCGTGCTGCTTTCGCTCGGGCAATCATGCTGGCAGCGCCCTCCCGCGGATCTGCCACGGTATAGGAGGACGTCACCGATATTCCAATGCGAAGCATCAGCTCTCTTCTTTAGCGAACTGGGCGTAGGCAGCAGCAGTGCCCTGAGCCATCTTGTCACCATCGAAAGGAATCGACATTTCCGGTGTAAATTCGAGCACCACTCGTTCAGGCGTATCAAGAAACTTCACGAACAAATCGGGATTCAGGTTCTTGGTAAATTCATTACCGTCGTCAGGACGCATTGACATGCCTTTCGCCAGGAGCTGGTAGAACCATTGCTTGGTTTCGTCTTCCTCATGAATGACGGTGTGTCCCTTCAGTGTCACCGTCTTACCGCCACCCATACGTGTACCCTTGCTCGTGAAGACACAGGACGAACGCCCGTCCCGCGCAATGGCCTTGATACGGACGCGCTCGCGGGTAGCCGTCATCCAGATCTTGCCATCGACAGGCACATAGGCGGTGATAACGCCGAGCGGGTGCCCCGCTTTGTTTGCCCAGATAAAGACACATTCACCGGCAGAATTGATCAGCTCCTGCTCGCGGTCCGGCGAGAGCCGGTACTGCTTTACGTCGTCATAGTTCGTGGATTGATCGACCATTGTTTCACTCCTTGATTAGCGTTCGGTCAGGCGCGCTCAGCTGAGCGTGCGTGAATACATAGAGAAAACCCTGTCCCAGACCTTTTCGGCAGCGTCTTCGACATATCCCGGCCTCTCTCTGAAACAGAAGCCGTGCTCGGTGCCCGGATGGACTTCAGAAATGTAGGTGACCTCAGCGCTATCCAGCGCGGCTGTCAGATCGGGAATCACAAAATCTTCGACATAGGGATCATGCTCTGCAAAGCCAAGGTAAATCTCACCCTTGATGCGATCTGCAAGCAGATGCGGCGAATCAGAGGCGTTGGTCACCATGCGCGTGCCATACAACGCCGCAGCTGCCTGGATGTCATCAGGGAAGCTGCCGCCTGCTGCAATAACAAATTGCCCGCTCATGCAGTAGCCGATACAGCCGATACCCTGACTAACGAAATCACTGGCCCGGCAATACTCAATCATGCCGCCGGTATCGCGCATCACCATCTCAACGGTCATCTTTGAGCCCTGGGCAAACATACGCTTGAATTCCTCTTCACCCTTTCTAAGATCAAAGCGCACAACACCGTCACGATAGTAAAGGTCGGGCAGAATCGCGACATAACCCTGCGCGGCAATATGTCGGCACATTTCCCGCAGTTCCTCGCGAATACCGGGCACATCCATGTAAAACAGAACGGCCGGGTGGGCACCTTTATCGGGGTGGCAAACGAAACAATCCATCTGCCCGTCAGGCGTTGCGACATTAGTTTGAAATTCGATCATTAGAAACCTGCAAATTAATTGCCAATTCAGCATTATGCATGAAGTCCGCTGCCGAAACCCTTTGCAGGCGATGCGCCAAGCGGCAACAATAATCAGAAATCGTCCAGCAGGAGAGAAACGCCATGGGAGAGTACAGCCTCGTCGAAAAAGAGGGACATCTCACGATCATTACCATCAACCGGCCCGATGTTATGAACGCGCTGCATGCGCCGGCCCACGCTGAATTTTCAGCGATTTTTGATGATTTCGTAAGCGACCCCGACCAATGGGTTGCGATTATCACGGGTGCTGGTGATCGCGCCTTCTCCGCCGGTAATGACTTGAAATACCAGGCCTCAGGCGGTGATATGAGCATGCGTCCAGCAAGCGGGTTTGCCGGCATTACAGCTCGCTTCGAAAACCCCAAGCCCGTGATCGCCGCGGTCAACGGCGTTGCCATGGGTGGCGGTTTTGAAATCGCCCTGGCGTGCGACCTGATCATCGCCTCAGAGAATGCCATCTTTGCCCTGCCAGAACCTCGGGTTGGCCTTGCCGCCCTCGCTGGCGGCGTGCACCGACTACCCCGCCAGATCGGCATGAAGCGCGCCCTCGGGATGATGCTGACCGGGCGCAGGGTTTCGGCTGAGGAAGGTGAACACCTCGGTTTCGTCAATGAGGTGGTACCTGCCGGCGAAGCGCTGCAAGGCGCGAAGGCCTGGGCAGAGCAGATTCTGGAATGCGCCCCACTGTCTGTCAGGGCCAGCAAAGAGGCGGCGATGCAGGGCATGGATGCACCAAGCCTTGAAGCCGCGATGGCGGGTCGCTACGAGCAGGTCAGCTTGATGCAGAAAAGCACGGACTTTATCGAAGGCCCGCTGGCCTTCTCAGAAAAAAGGCCGCCAAACTGGCAGGGGAAGTAGCCAGGTCAAACGATTGAGTGGGGTCGAGTCAGACCCTGCAGCACTGTGTTAGAGTGCTCTGCCATCAAACAAACCCGGTTTCAGCCGAAATATGAGCCTGGAAAAAGACTACACCTTTCGCGATGAGGACGTCATCGAACCCACGGTCTACGAGAAGGTCGGCCATCCCCAGCAGGCCTTTGCCTGGCTGCGTAACAACGAGCCAGTCAGGTGGGTAGAGCCAGAAGGCTTCCGTCCCTTCTGGGTCATTACCAAGCATGCCGACATTACCGAAATCGAAAAGCGACCAGAGATCTTCACGAGTGAGCGCAGACCCATCCTGATGAAGGAAGCATCTGCCCCTGAGCTGCGAGAGGAATTGCTGGCGGAGATATTCGCCAAACTGCAGGACTCACCACGGCTGCTGGAAGTACTGGCCACATCTTCCGAATCGGGCCTGATCCGCTCGCTCGTGCAGATGGACCCACCTGACCACACAGCGTATCGGGAGCTGGTTCAGCCGTGGTTCAAGCCGACTAACATCAAGAAACTGGAAGAGCGTATGAGTCTCATCATCACAGAGATTCTCGACGACATGATGGGTGACGGCAGCCATAAGGAATGTGATTTCGTTCAGGATGTCGCGATCAAAGCGCCGCTGCGCTTGATTACCGAACTGCTGGGCGTGCCGCGTGAAGACGAATGGCGAATTCTGCAACTCACCAACGAATTGTTTGCCGGTGATGACCCTGAAATGCAGCGCATGGCGGACGACCCGCTGTCGATCTTCGACACCATCAAGGACATCTACCAATACTTCAGCGATTTGACTGACAAGCTGCGGGCAGAGCCGGAGGAGAACCTTGCCAGCTACATCGCCAACGGCAGGATCAACGACGAGTACATGCCCTACAAGGAGCTGATTTCTTACTACACGATTGTCGCCACTGCAGGCCATGATACGACCCGCAATTCAATCTCAGGTGGGCTGCATGCTCTGCTCACTCACCCCGAGCAGCTGCTGCTGTTACAGGAAACCGCAGGCGACGAGGAAGCCCTCAAGCTTGCCGTTGAAGAAATGCTCCGCTGGACGACCCCAGTGGTACAGTTCTCTCGCACCGCCGAGCAGGACTATGAGCTGCGCGGCAAAACCATCAGGCAGGGCGATACCGTCGGCCTGATGTACGCCTCAGCCAGTTTCGATGAAGATATTTTTGATGACCCCTTCAAATTTGATATCACGCGTAAACCGAACCGTCATCTCGCGTTTGGGACCGGACCACACCAGTGTCTGGGATTGATTCTGGCTCGACTCGAGATGCGCCTGTTCTTCCAGCAGCTCGTACCGAGAATTGCAGAAATGGAGGTCATGGGAGCACCCGAGCGAATCCGGGCTAGTTTCGTTCATGGTCTGAAGCACATGCCGATTCGCTACCGACTGACGACGTAAGCGTTAGAAACGAAAGCTTCGACGTGACAACCGGTTGTGCACAGCCACCCTCGCCAACAGAGTCAACCCTGGATCGTTAACATAGGCGCCAGCGGCTTTTCTCCGCTCTCCATGAGATTGAAGATAAGTATCAGAAAGTTGAAGATTTCTTTCGAGCGGATGTCGCCCCGATCGATCCAATACCAATAATCTCCGACCTGTATCGATGTATAGCTATCCTCTGGCTTGTCGGGCCCGCTCCTGACCCTGATATGTGCGCCGGGATAGTAAAGGGCTTTCGAAGTCACGGCCCCAATCTGTTTCTGGCTATCGGTGATCTCAACTCCCGCTGACTGCTCCAGTAGAATCTGCAGGAACGACCGGGTCATCAGTCTGAAATCACTGCCCGCACTGACGCCGGGGCCATAGACGATCGGGAAATATTCCTGGCCTGATGCAAGATTGAGCGACCGCCGAACTGCGCTGAAGTGGCCTTGCATGCCAGGTTCTATCTCAGTCTTATTTGAGATCCATAGCTCTGGCGCTATCAACTGCGGGCTCAGAATTTTCCAGTCAACTCGCATCAGGCCGTCTGCAGCAAGTTGTCCGAGCCAGGCGATAATGTCCTCAAAGCCCTGGTCAGCCGGCCCCTGACGCCAACCGATGCTGCTTTGATTACGGTGCACGCCAACCGATTCAAGCATGATTTTCATCACCAGTTCAGGATCCCAGCCCGCTTCAAGCAAGTAAAAAACGAGGGATGGCTCAATAGGTTGCAGCAGACGGGAAACAAACTGTCGGCCTTCGACGGGTGAGAACGTAATCGTTGGCCTCTCAACATATTTCCCACTTGTGCCGAATTCGCCGCTCTTTGATGATTCACCAATACCACTCAGCTTGGTTGATGCACCCGCCTCTATGTTGTACCCGGCTACAACCTGACCAACATCCAGAAAATAGGGTGCTTCTGCAAAGCGAACCTTCACGACATTCAGTAATATCTGCTCTTCGCGCGACCGAGCGATCGCTTTGAGATAGTTGTTTCGTTCCTGCACCAGGATAGTGGAACCAAAGCTCGCACACCCTGACTCACCGAGCACGACCAGGGCCAGCATCAGGATGCGGATGATCTTATTAAGGTCTCGCATCGTCTCGATTTCCAAATCCTCGGGAATACTTCAATTTAACGGCTGTCTTCGGTCAGCGCCAGGCCTCTGACATTGTCAGCCACTGATCAGAGCTTTCTCCGCGCAAGATATTCCCAGGCAGTCATAGCCAACCTTGAGCCGAGGAAGGGTCTGACGGTTTTGTAGACCTTTCCCGGCACCAATGTCACCTTGCCTGACAAAGATGCCGCTTCACACTCTTTAACAACCTCGTCTGGATTTAACCACATCCAGCCTGGAATCTTCTTCTGAAGATGTTGCAAATTCGCACGCGTGTGGGCCTCTGTTCTGACATAACCGGGCAGACACGTCATTACCTGCACG
>Ga0181574_10002113_pt1 | contig 18326 bp, 18 predicted proteins | sample 101ome_24_FD_145600 | JGI IMG/M metagenome (GOLD analysis project Ga0181574, IMG submission 145600) | Coastal salt marsh microbial communities from the Groves Creek Marsh, Skidaway Island, Georgia - 101410AT metaG (spades assembly) | ecosystem: Environmental > Aquatic > Marine > Intertidal zone... | reverse complement strand
GAGTGACAGTCTCTCGGATACTGTTCCGACTCTTGCCGCAAACGCCGTCGACTCTTCATCGTCCTGCGGAATCAGCAGAATGTGCGACACTCGCGATTGCTCCGTAACCGCGTATTCATCCTTGACCAGTTCAAACTGCTCCCGCACAGCCTCCTGTGCGATTTCAACGGGAAAGTCTTCAGGACTCAGCACAATAAAGTCCGCTACCAACTGCTCCGGGTACAGGAAATCAGCCTCGTTGTTCTCGTAATATGTTCGCAGGGAGGCCAGAGAGAGATCCGATTCATCTACCAAAGTATCTGCCGGTATCGAGAGGTATCTCACGTCCCGCTCTTCGGCTAACACATCAGCAGCAGCCGCGAGTTCAGTCGGGGTTGCAAACTCAGACTCCCTCAGCGCCGCCTGCAACTGGGTCAGCACAATGTCCTCGCCTTGCGCTCGCTTGAACCGCTCCGGCGTATACCCCGCGTTAGCAAGCACACTCTTATAAGCATCCGGCGAGAACGTGCCATTCAACTGGAACACTTCGCTACTGGTTATTGAGGCGCCTATCTGTTTATCAGACGCGGCTAATTCTAGCGTTGCAGCCTGCTGCAACAGGAGCATCCGCTGAATCAGTGATTCAATTGCCCTGGGGCGAAGGCGGTCGTCGTCCAGCATGGCTGGGTCGACATTGTCGCCAAGAATACTCACCAACTGACGCTTTTGCTGCGTTACCGCTTCCTGGAGCGCGAACGGGCTGATTTCTTCTCCGTTCACCTCCGCAACGGCACTCCCTGACCCGCCGGGTAGCAGCGTTTCCAAACCAAAGGCGGCGAAGGACAAAACGATTAGACCAATAATGATTTTCGCTGTCGTGCCCTGCGCGCTTTGTCGCATAGTTTGAAGCATAATGTGAGAACTCTCTGAGCCGGGTGAGTTAATCAGCGGAGACTGCTGGTCGAGACCGCCGGAATTTTACAGGATCAATACGTAAAGAAGGCGCTCTAGAGCGCCTTCTCGAGGTTACCGTCACCGGCAACACAAGGTTTGAGCTTACTTGTTAACGGCATCCTTGAGTGCCTTGCCCGCCTTGAATCCAGGTGTATTGGAAGCAGCGATTTGAATTGTCTCTCCGGTGCGAGGATTGCGCCCCTGACGAGCCGCGCGTGCTTTTACGGAGAAAGTGCCAAAGCCAACCAACGAAACACTGCCACCCTTGGCCAGAGCACCGGTAATCGCACCTATCGCTGCGTCGAGCGCTCGCCCGGCTGAAGCCTTTGACAGGTCCGCCTCGGCGGCAATCGCATCAATCAAGTCATTTTTGTTCACGTTATATCCCTCGAGTCTATTCACTTATATCAATCAAAGGCGCCTAACTCAGAGCCTTTAAGTAGCCTACTCCTGACGCCAACTAGGGTCAACGCCAGACCCCGGAAATCAATGCGATCTGGGCCGATTTGCCTCGCTATCAGCGCCATCCGCATCATCCGGCGGGCTTTGCGTGCTCATTCCGGCTAGATAGTCTTGATCGGCGAGTGGTTCTGGCAGCCGCTCCAGTGCAATCGACAGCACCTCATCGATCCACTTAACTGGTCGGATATCCAGATTTTCCTTGATGTTGTCGGGTACTTCTTGCAAGTCCCTCTCGTTCTCATGCGGGATGATAACAATGTCTATCCCTCCACGCCGGGCCGCAAGCAGTTTCTCCTTAAGGCCTCCAATCGGCAGTACCTCACCGCGCAGCGTGATTTCTCCTGTCATGGCCACGTCGGCTCGAACAGGGATTTCGGTAAAGCTGCTGACGAGAGCGGTGCACATGGCAATACCTGCACTGGGGCCGTCCTTGGGGGTAGCCCCCTCTGGCACGTGAATATGCATATCGCGAGAGTCATGCATTCGAGCGGGGATTCCCAGACTCTGAGACTTTGCCCGAACAACCGTCAAAGCAGCCTGGATGGACTCCTGCATAACGTCCCCCAGCGAACCGGTTTTGACGATGCGGCCTTTACCCATGGTGGAGGCGACTTCAATGGTGAGAAGCTCGCCACCCACAGAGGTCCATGCCAGCCCAGTGACCTGTCCTACTTTGCTCTCTTTTTCTGCGGTGCCAAAGTTGAACTTGCGCACGCCCAAGACGTCACTGAGCATATCGGGAGTCACTTCCTGTCCCGCCTCCCTCTCTCCTAGCGCAAAAGCTTTCACCATCTTGCGGCACACTTTTGCAATTTGCCGCTCCAAGGCCCGCACGCCGGCCTCACGCGTGTAGTAGCGAATAATGTCGAGGCAAGCGGCTTCCGAGATCGATATTTCCGCGGGTTTCAGGCCATTTACTTTGGTTTGTTTGGGGATAAGGTAGCGCTGGGCGATATTGAGCTTTTCATCCTCGGTATAGCCCGGTATGCGGATGACTTCCATACGGTCCAGTAACGGCCCGGGGATATTCATGGTATTTGAGGTACAGATAAACATGATGTCCGAGAGGTCGTAATCCACCTCCAGATAGTGATCGTTGAAAGCATGATTCTGTTCTGGATCTAGGACCTCAAGCATCGCGGACGCCGGGTCGCCTCGATGATCCATCCCCATTTTGTCGATTTCATCGAGCAAAAATAGCGGGTTACGTACGCCAGCCTTGGCCATTTTTTGCAGCAGCTTACCGGGCATAGACCCGATGTAGGTTCTTCTGTGCCCGCGAATTTCTGCCTCGTCCCTCACACCACCCAGCGCCATGCGGATAAATTTTCGATTAGTGGATCGGGCGATCGATTCGCCCAAGGAGGTTTTACCCACACCAGGCGGTCCCACCAAGCACAGCACGGGCCCCTTTAGTTTGCGGACGCGCTTCTGCACTGCGAGGTATTCCAGAATGCGCTCCTTGACCTCCTCGAGCCCGAAATGGTCTTCGTCGAGCACCTGCTGGGCGCGCCGCAAATCATGCCGGACCTTGCTCCGCTTGGCCCAGGGAATGCTGACCATCCAATCCAAATAGCCACGCACAACAGACGCCTCCGCAGACATTGGCGACATCATCTTGAGCTTGCCCAATTCAGCATTGGCTTTTTCGAGCGCTTCTTCGGGCATCTTCGCGTCATTGATTTTATTTTGCAGATCGTCGATTTCGTTGGGGGTGTCGTCCATTTCACCCAGTTCTCGTTGTATCGCTTTCATCTGCTCATTCAGGTAGTACTCTCGCTGGCTCTTTTCCATCTGCTTTTTGACTCGGCCGCGAATCCGTTTCTCGACCTGAAACAGGTCAATTTCCGCATCCATTAGCGACCGAAGATGTTCCAAGCGCTTGCGGATGTCAGCAATCTCCAAAATCCGCTGCTTTTCCTCCAAATCAACGCTCATATGCGCAGCAATGGTGTCGCCAAGTCTGCCCGGATCGTCAATGCCTGACAGCGAGGTCAACACTTCGGCGGGAACCTTTTTGCTCAACCCAACATATTTTTCAAACTGCTCTACAGTGGCCTTTACCAGCGCGGCGGCATCAGATTCGGCGACCCGATCTGCTTCGATTTGGCGCACCGATGCCACGGCGAAATCTTCTTCTTCATCTACGGCCACCAGGGCTGCGCGGTAACAGCCCTCGACGAGTACTTTTATCGTGCCATCTGGCAACTTAAGCAGTTGAAGGATATTGGAGACGGTGCCCACCTGATATAAATCATCCGCACCCGGCTCATCGTCGGCGGCATTTCTCTGGGCAACCAGTAGCACCTGCTTGTTGTCGAGCATCGCATGCTCTAGCGCCTCTATTGAACGCTCTCGCCCCACGAAGAGTGGCAAGACCATATGGGGGTACACCACCACGTCGCGCAGTGGGAGTAGCGGTAACTGCTGATCTTGATCCGTCATGGTGTTCTCCTTCGCCGATAAGAAGATATGGGGGCCGGATTGATGAATTTAAAGGCCTTTCGCCCTTATGTTCATACCATTGGGACGGCGAACTGGATCGAAGCCCCCTCTCGACGAAAGGGGTTTGTTGGCGAAAGGGGCTTGCGCCTGCTTACTCCTCTGCCCCCGCAGCAGCAGGACTGGGAGTCTCGTAGACGAGAAGCGGCTCTGAATCACCTTTGACAACGGACTCATCGATCACAATTTTGGCGACGTTAGGGGTAGAGGGAATGGTATACATCGATTCCAGCAGGATCGCCTCCAATATCGACCGCAGGCCCCGCGCTCCAGTCTTTCTTTCCATGGCGCGCTCGGCCACGGCTTGCAAGCCGTCATCTCTGAAATCAATCTCGACGCCTTCCATCTCGAACATTTTTGCGTATTGCTTGGTCAGCGCATTTCTGGGCTCTGTCAGGATTCGGATCAAAGCCTCCGCGTCGAGCTCTTCCAGGGTGGCGACAATGGGCAATCTGCCAACGAACTCGGGTATCAGTCCATATTGAACCAGATCTTCAGGCTGAAGATCCGTCAACGTCTGGCCAAAGTTACGCGTTTCGTCCTTACTCTTCACCTCTGCGCCGAAACCAATACCACCCTTTTCAGAACGATTTCGGATGACTTTATCCAGACCGGCAAAAGCCCCGCCGCAAATGAAAAGGATATTGCTCGTATCGACCTGCAGAAATTCTTGCTGGGGATGCTTGCGGCCGCCCTGAGGTGGCACCGATGCAACGGTTCCCTCGATAAGCTTTAGTAGCGCCTGTTGTACGCCCTCTCCAGACACATCTCTCGTGATGGAGGGGTTGTCCGACTTGCGTGAAATCTTGTCGATTTCATCAATATAAACAATACCCATCTGAGCACGATCGACATCGTAATCGCATTTTTGGAGCAGTTTTTGAATAATATTTTCAACATCCTCCCCCACATAGCCCGCTTCCGTTAGCGTGGTTGCGTCGGCAATAGTGAAAGGAACGTCGAGTAGCCGCGCCAAAGTCTCGGCCAGTAATGTCTTGCCAGATCCTGTCGGCCCAACAAGCAGGATATTGGACTTGCTCAGCTCTACTTCTTCGCCGCCTTTTCCGGACGGCTCAGCGTTGCGAAGCCGTTTGTAATGGTTGTAGACGGCGACAGCGAGCACCCGCTTCGCCTGCTGCTGACCAATAACATACTGATTCAGGATGTCGTTGATCTCTTCCGGGATGGGCAATTTGGTGGATTCACCCTCGCTTCCGGACTCCTGAATTTCTTCTCGGATGATGTCGTTGCAGAGATCGACGCACTCGTCGCAAATAAAGACAGAGGGACCCGCAATGAGCTTCCGGACCTCGTTTTGGCTTTTACCGCAAAATGAGCAGTAGAGCAGCTTGCCGCTGTCGCCAGAACTATTGTCGTCTGCCATCTAGAGCCCCATTTGGTCTTGCAACTGGATCTTCATAACCTTGATACGTTTCACCGGACTTTGCAAGTCGCGAAATGGTTAACGACTGCTGATGACTTCGTCCACCAATCCATATTCTACGCTCTGTTCAGCACTCATAAAGCGATCGCGCTCAGTATCCCGCTCTATCACCTCCATGGACTGACCGGTGTGCTCTGACAGCAAACCATTTAATCTCTCACGCAGAAAGAGAATTTCCTTAGCCTGGATTTCTATGTCAGTGGCTTGCCCTTGAGCGCCGCCACTGGGCTGATGGATCATTGTGCGCGCATTGGGAAGAATGAACCGCTTACCTTTTGTTCCGCCGCTGAGCAAAAAGGCCCCCATTGAAGCCGCCTGGCCGATACACATCGTACTCACATCAGGCTTGATGAATCGCATGGTGTCATAAATCGACAATCCCGCGGTAACGGAACCGCCAGGGCTGTTGATGTAAAGATGTACATCCTTGTCGGGGTTTTCTGACTCCAGAAACAGCAGTTGCGCCACCACCAAATTGGCCATGTGATCTTCAATGGGTCCCACTATGAAGATGACACGCTCTTTTAGCAGCCGGGAATATATGTCGAAAGAACGCTCCCCTCGGGACGTCTGCTCGATAACCATGGGCACCAAACCCAGGCCTTGTGGATCCAGAGCTGCTTCTTCGCGACTCATGCTACTCCCCTAAAGTTACTGGTTATGCTTGGGCAGCTGGACGCGCCTTTGCCAGCGCGTCCTGATAGCTACACTCAACCTCGGCTACCGCGGCTTGCGACAGCAGTCGCTCGACCACCGCATCTTCCAGTACCCGAGACTCGATACCCGCAAGCTGCTGATTCTCCGAATAATACCAATTGATGACCTCCTCCGGATCCTGGTAGGTGGAGGCGATATCTTCTATGGCTTCCCGAATTTTAGCGGGATCCGCAGTCAGATCATATTCGCTGATCATCTCGGCCACGACGAGGCCAAGTTTTACGCGACGCTCGGCCTGCTCGGCGAACATTTCATCCGGTAACACCGAGGACAGATCCATATCCTGTGGGGCGGCGCCACCAAACTGCTGGAACATTTGTTGACGCATCGCGTTGACTTCCTGAGCGATTAACGAGGCTGGCAGTTCCAGACTCGAATGTGCCTCAAAGATCGCGTCCATCACCTGGGTCTTCACAGAGGCTTCTACGGCATTGCGGAGCTCACGTTCCATATTCTGCTTCACTTCGGCTCGAAACTCTTGTTCGGTTCCGTCTTCCAAGCCGTACTTTTTGAACAGCGCGTCATCTACCGGCGCCAGCTCAAGCACTTTGACCTCTTGCACCTTCACCGCAAATTGCACCGCTGCACCAGCCAGCTCTTCTTTCTGGTAATCCTCCGGGAAGGTTAGATCGAGGACTCTATCCTCCCCAGCAGCAGCCCCAATTAGCCCTTCCTCAAACCCGGGGATCATTCGGCCGGAGCCTAGCTCCAGAGACGTACCGTCTGCAGATCCGCCCTCGAAGGCCTCTCCATCGCGGGTGCCAACGAAATCAATGACGACAGTATCGCCCTCCTCAGCGGCTTTCTCTGAAGCGACAAGTTGCCCCTGCTGCTTCCGAAAAACCTCGATGATTTCGTCAATATCGCCGTCTGTGACCTCCGCTACGGGCTTCTCCACAGACAAATCTTCAATACTTTGCACTTCTACGGTCGGAAAAATCTCAAAAGTCGCCGTGTATTCGACGTCCTGCCCCGCATCCAATTTGCGCGCTTCGATATTGGGCTGACCTGCAGGCCGCAGATTCTCTGCAAGCACTGCCTCCTGAAACGACTGACTGATAACCTCACCCAGGACTTCCTGCCTAACGCCCGCACCAAAACGCTGCTGCATGACCCGCATAGGCACCTTACCGGGCCTGAATCCGGGTAACCGAACATTTTTCGCCGCATCTTGAAGTCGCTTGTCTACCGCGACATCTACGCGATCGGCGGGGACTCCAACGGTCAAGCGCCGCTCAAGCCCTGAGGTGGTTTCTACGGAGACCCTCATGGTCTTGCTCCTGATTTCTCTCTGATCAATCTTAAATGGTCTAGCAACTACTCTGCGCTGAGCCGCTCAGGATGCTATTTTAAGAGTCCTGACGCGGTGAAAGCGTGAAATGGTGCGGAAGGAGAGACTCGAACTCTCACGTCGTAAGACACTGGAACCTAAATCCAGCGCGTCTACCAATTTCGCCACTTCCGCACATGCCAACGCTTGGCCTGCCAAAGCGCGTACCAACGAGGCGCGCGATGGTGGCATAGAATGTACACTGTTTCAATGTTCGATGGGGCCGACGCCTTAACTTGCGCTAGTAGCGCTAGAGCACGAGACACCTATACAAAGCTCGAAATCACTCGAATTTGGTAAATAATTTTATAAACAACAAAATCATATACTTAAAACAATATATTCAAGTAAAAACTTTTTTAATTAGCAGAGATGCGGGTAATATGACGCATCAGTCTAAGAATTCATCACCCAGCAGTAGATAAATTTTGGGCTTCAGTCATAATGAAGCTGTCGCAGTGCCCCTCAAGAAGCCTGACGACTCGGGTATCCCAAGTGCCCGATAGTGTGGTCGCAGATGTGCCCGCGGCCACACCACTCCTAAAAGTCTATGACTCGGGCCCTTCGGGGCCCGCTTTTTATTTATTGTTATTTATTGCGCGACGCACACAGTGGGAATCACCGCGGATTGGCTGGAAATTCGCCGTGACCTCGCCTGTACCCAACTCCCAGCCACATTGTCGCGCTCGACTGGCCAGTTAGTGCAACCCAAGAGCCTGCACACGAGTAACCAGCGCCAATCATTGACGAAAACGAGTCATCGGCACGCAGAGGGCGCCCAAACTCATTAAAGGGTATGCGTGGGCCTGTCCGAGTCGATGAGCCCCGCAAGCTGCTCTTCTATAAGCGCGCTGAGCGCTGCGCTTTCTCCCGTAAATTGCATTCCCACACCCGCAGGACCACCACTCTGCGCACCGCGCGGAGTCAGCCAGACTACCTTGCCAGTAATCATTTGCTGATCCTCCTCTCCAGGGAGTGACAGTGACAGCTGCACCTCATCTCCGAGACTAAAATCCTCATTGGTAGAGACAAATAGCCCTCCCCCGTCGACAAAAGACATGTAAGCCTCGTGTAATGTGGCGACATCCGGAATGTTTAGCGACAAAACCCTTTGTGAACGTTCATTCATTACACCACCCTACCCTAAGCCACGCCGCCGGTCCGGCCAAACGTCGCCAAAAATTGCGCCGCAATGCTTTGAAATTCAGGATGCGTAAGGCTACGGCACAATCTGAACACCTCGCTTACCAGTACTTCCTTCGCTGGAACAGCGCCCCCACGAACCCGCTGCCATAACTCCGCTATCCCTTTATGAAGCGTCAGCAGGTCGGACCCCCGGCTTCGCAGTGCGGCGATGTCGGTATCAGTCACGTTCTGCTCGCACCAAACCAAAAGTTGCCTCAGCAGGAACTCCGGTTCGACCCGCGTCCAGCACTCAGGCACGTGAGCTGTAGCAGCGGCGCCGGAAAAGATACTGCTGAAGGACTCCCTCAACTCGTTAAATGTGGCGACATCGAGCGCATCACGCCTCATCCAGGCCTCCACGCTGTGTCCCCCAGTTAAGCGCAATGCAGAAGCAGCATTCGCCTCGTCCCAATCATGCGATGTCTTGAGCCAATCTAGCGACACATCTGGATCTGGAGTCAAAATCCGTTGCAGCTGACAGCGAGACCGAACCGTCGCCGGCAACCTCCAGGGCTCAGCAGTGCTCAGAAGGATCAATGTGCGGCCAGCGGGTTCCTCCAGCGTTTTGAGCAGACTGTTGGCGGCAGCGCTGGTCATTTTGTCGGCGTCGACCACATGCAAAATTTTAATGTCACCATACAATGCAGTTTGCTGCAGAAAGGATACAGCTGCACGTATCTGATCGATACCGATGGCGACCTTGCCTGCTTCGCGTCTCACTTCTAGCAAGTCGCCATGCGAACCCTGGAGAAAACTGCGGCAACCGAGACATGTCTGACACGGCCGTTGCAACACTGGGTGCGCGCAAAGTTTTAGCGAGGCGATCATCTCGCCGAGCAGCGCCGCCTCGTAGCGATCTTCCGAGCTAATAATGTAAGCGTGTCCCATCAAAGACTGCGCATCTGACGAGGCCCAACTTGCCTCAATAACGGCCGTAAGCCAGGGCGGCGCAGGTGGCAGGGTACGCTCGGGCGCGGGCTCCTCTTCAACCCTCATCCAACCACCCATCCAGTACGCTTACCAGCTGCCGCTGAACGCCTTGAAGATCTTGTGACGCGTCGATCACGCGATATTGATCCGGCATTTGCCTTGCCCGATCAAGATACCCCTCGCGAACACGGTGATAGAACGCGAGATCTTCTTGCTCGAAACGATCCAACTCTCCCCGTGCTCGCGCCCTCTCTAGCCCGACTTCTGGAGGCAGATCCATTAACAGAACCGTGTCTGGACGGCGGGCACCTTGAACGAGCGCCTCAAGTTGAGCGATGGTTGCCCTGGACATGCCGCGCGCCGCACCCTGATATGCGTATGTTGCCTCGGTGAAGCGGTCACAAATGACCCACTCCTGACGGTTTAACGCGGGCTCAATCACTTTGGAGAGGTGCTGCGCCCTTGCAGCGAATACCAGCAGCAGCTCGGTAAGCGCAACGGGCGCTTCCCCTTCTGCGCTGAGTAGCGATCTGCGTATTTCCTCGGCGAGCGGTGTGCCTCCGGGCTCACGGGTTTGCTTTACAACGTGGCCTGAAGCCTCAAGGCGGGCTGCTAAAAACGCCTGCGCCGTCGATTTGCCAGCGCCCTCCCCCCCTTCTATCGTAACGAAGCGCCCGCTCATTGGTGAGTCGCGTCGCCGGTAAGCGGTGCCGAACGATAGTCTTTACGTCGATTTAACTGATACTTTCTAACATTTTGCTCATGCTGTTCGAGCGTGCTACTGAAAGCATGCGCCCCATCCCCCTTGGCAACGAAATATAGATGATCGCTCTCATCTGGCTCGAAAACAGCACGAAGGGCCTCTTTCCCCGGTAGCGCAATTGGGGTGGGTGGCAACCCTTTGATTGCATAGGTGTTGTAGGGATTCGAAGTGTCTCTCAAGTGTCGCCGCTTCAAATTGCCATCATATTGGTCCGCCAGACCATAAATGACTGTGGGGTCTGTCTGCAATCGCATGCCGCGCTCTAGACGTCTCAAAAAGACGCCCGCTATCTGACTTCTCTCGTCAGGCTTACCGGTTTCACGCTCGACAATCGAGGCCAGAATAAGCGCCTCGTAGGGCGTGGCCAGTGGCAAGTCTTGTTGACGAGTCTCCCAAAGCTCAGCGAGCAGCTCTCGCATTGCGGTATGTGACCGCTGCAAGATGTCGAGCAAGTCGTCTCCTGCGGTAAAAACCCAGGTCTCCGGAAGAAACCAACCCTCGGCAGATCGAGCGGGCGCCACCCAGTCCATCAACTGCTTTTCAAGCATGTCGTCTGTGGGGTGAGCTAATTTTGGATGAGCTGAAAGGATCGAGATCGCCTCAGATAAGGTCACCCCCTCTGGTATGGTGATGCGATATTGAATGACGCGCCCACTCGAGAGGTGCTCGATGAGATCTCCCGCATCCATGCTGGCTAGCAGAGAAAACTCTCCTGCACTGATGCGCTGATCAAGGCCCCTCCAACTCGCTATGCGTCCTACCCACAGCGCATTTCTGAGCCAACCGTATCCCTCGATCTTTTTCAGTACGCCCCGTAAGCTCTCACCCTGCACTACCTCTACCGTTGCCCCGCTCTCGGGCACTTGTAAAGACTGCTGCCAAACTCCCGACAACCACACAGCGCTCCATACTATGGCAGCGAGGAGGCCGGCTCCGATGATCAAAATTAATCTACGCAAGCGTCGACATGCTCCTGAAGTGCGGCTTTGATCGCCTCAATAGGTAGGGCGCTTAGGTGGTATGTTCTGTCGTTGAGCGCCAGCACTGGCTGAATGCCCCGTATCGCATTGCTGATCACTACCCCTTCTGCGCTCAGCATCTCCTGCAAACTGATGTCGCGCTCGCTCACGCCGAAGCCAAGCTCTGGTAGGACCCGCTCCATCAGGAGTTGCCGGCGCGTACCGGCAATGCCGCATCGAGAGAGCGAAGGGGTAACGAACTCGTTTCCACACAACGCGAAGACATTCCCTCTGCTCGAGGAAATCACCAGGCCGTTGCTGTCCAACATCATCGCATCGTCCCAGCCTTTTTCCATTGCCTCGTGGGCTGCCAACACTTGTTCTGTTCGCGCAAGCAATTTAAGCCCGGCAAGCTGCGGTTGCTCCGCCCAGAAAACGGTCGAAACGCCACAGCGCACCGGCTCGTCAGGCGCCTCGGCTGCCGTCGCGGTACTCAGTACATAACGCGGGTTAGAATTGCTTGGCGGGCAGTAGCCCCGCGGGCCCGACCCCCGAGTCACGGTGAGTCGGGCAGGCCCGCTATGCTTGACGCCGGCGAGGTGACCCCTCACCGCCTCAAAAATCTGCTTTGCTATCGAAGCGGCCCCTTCAAAGCGCAATACTTGCAACGCCTTCGCCAGCCGATCCCTGTGCAACGCATAGCACTCTATGCGACCCTGCGCGCAGCGTAATGTTTCGAAAGCGCCATCTGCGTAGTTCAGCCCCCGATCATCTGCCATTACCGCGTCTATCTCGATTCCGTCGACCCAACAACGAGACATCGCAGACCGGCCGCCTGTTATGTGAGTTGGCTAAAAATAAGAGAGCCGTTGGTGCCTCCAAACCCAAAAGAATTGGACAACACGTGTCGTATCTCCCTTTCCTGAGCCGTGTGAGGCACGTAATTCAGGTCACAGCCCGGGCTGGGCGCATCGAGATTGATTGTCGGCGGTGCAACCCCGTCACGCAGGGCCAGAACAGAGAATATCGCCTCCACCGAACCTGCAGCACCCAACAGGTGTCCAATCATCGATTTCGTCGAGCTGACCGCGAGCCTGGGGGCTTGATGCCCGAACACCGATTGAATCGCCCGTGATTCCGCCAAATCGCCCGCCTCGGTGGAAGTGCCGTGAGCGTTAATGTAGCCGATATCTTCCGGGGAAAGGCCCGCATCGGCCAGCGCATTGGCCATGGCCTGAGCCGCACCGCGCCCGTCCTCGGGCGGAGAGGTCATATGGTACGCGTCGCCACTCATACCGAATCCTGACAGCTCGCAATAGATGTGTGCGCCCCGGGCTGTCGCATGGTCGTAAGACTCCAGAACAAGCATCCCTGCGCCGTCACCGAGCACAAAACCATCCCGGTCCTGGTCCCAGGGGCGCGAGGCACTTTCGGGATCATCGTTTCGGGTAGATAGCGCACGCGCGGCGGCAAAGCCCCCAAGCCCAACAGGCGTCGTAGCCATCTCTGCCCCACCAACCAACATGGCGTCCACGTCTCCCGAGGCGATCAACCTCGCCCCTAGCCCGATATTGTGCGTGCCAGTAGTGCACGCCGTGACAACGGCTAGGTTGGGACCCTGAAGGTTGTACATAATGGAGAGATTCCCAGCGATCATATTGATGATCGCTCCGGGAACAAAGAAGGGTGAAATCCGCTTGGGTCCCTTGTGCTCGACCAATAAGGCAGTCTCCTCTATAGAGCCTATTCCGCCTATGCCCGAACCAATAGCGCATCCAATTCTCCCAGCATTACGGTCTGATACTTCGAGACCCGAGTCTCGGAAAGCCTGTATGCCGGCAACCATTCCATACTGAATGAAGGGATCCATTCGCCTCGCGTCGCGGCTGTCGAGATAGCCGTCAATGCTGAACCCTTTGACGCTTGCACTGAATCGAGTGGAGAAAGCGGTTGCATCGAAATGCTCGATCGCGGCGGCGCCGCTTCGACCGGCACAAATACCCTCCCAGCTACTGGAGACATCCAGTCCGAGTGGCGTCACTGCTCCCATGCCGGTAACGACTACTCTGCAGCCTTTCATTCTGTGCTCCTTCTGCCCCGTGAAGAACGCATCCCGTCGTAGCGAAATATCCATCGCGAGAGCGGCGCCCCGCGACTTATCAGTTAGCGCCAGTCTATCTGGAGTTTACGCACTAACCAAAATAGAAAGGGCCGCGCTGCTTAACAGGGCGGCCCCCATGATCTCAACGTTTTCTAATCAGGAGAGATTATCGTTGATGTAATTAATTGCGAGCTGAACCGTCGTGATCTTCTCGGCCTCTTCGTCGGGAATTTCTGTCTCAAATTCCTCTTCGAGGGCCATTACCAGCTCCACGGTGTCCAGAGAGTCGGCACCCAAATCGTCTACGAACGATGCCTCTGCCTTAACTTCCTCTTCCTTGACGCCCAGTTGCTCGGCGACAATTTTTCTCACTCGGTCTTCGATATTGCTCATGACGTGGTTTACGCTCCCAGATTGATCGTCGGGCTCAGGGCCCAAACGGGGTGGATTTTACAAGCTTTTCCAGCAAGAAAAACCCTTTTTCACCGCAAAAAGCCGCTTGCGGGAGAGATTCAGGCCATGTAAAGGCCCCCATTGACGTGAACGGTCTCACCGGTGATGTACCCCGCGGCCTCGCTGACCAAAAATGCCACCGTGGCGGCAACATCTTCAGGGGCTCCCAAGCGCGCCAGTGGTATCTGGGCGCTCAAAGCGCCACGCTGATCATCCCCCAGCGCTCGGGTCATGTCGGTATCGATAAAACCTGGAGCAACACAATTCACCGTGATCGACCGTGACCCCAACTCTCGAGCCAAAGACCGCGCCATACCTTCTGCACCGGCCTTCGTCGCCGCGTAATTGCTCTGCCCCGCATTCCCCATAGAGCCTACCACCGACGTGACATTCACTATTCTTCCCCATCGGGCCTTCGTCATGCCGCGCAGGCATATTTTACTGAGGCGAAACAGCGCGTTTAGGTTGGTATCAATAACTTGATGCCATTCCTCTTCCTTCATACGCATCAAGAGATTGTCTTGTGTGATTCCTGCGTTATTCACCAAGACGAGGGGGTCGCCCAGATCCTCGCGGATCCCGTTGAACAAAGTCTCTACGCTGTGTGCGTCAGTGACATTGAGCACCCGACCCACTCCGCCGTGTTCCGCCAGCGCAGCGCCGATCGCGTCAGCTCCCAACTGGCTGGTCGCAGTGCCCACCACCAGTAGCCCCTGCTCAGCCAGCGCCGCGGCAATCGCCGCTCCAATCCCCCGACTCGCGCCGGTTACCAGGGCTATCTTTCGGGCTGTATCGGTCATCATCCTTTACTCGTTCCACTTAGCTGCAGCACGCAGCGCCTCTGGATCCTCCAAAGCCGCACACACTGCTTCCTTGTCAATCCGTTTCAACAGCCCGGTCAGCACTTTACCGGGACCACACTCCACAAATCGCCCACATCCAGCTTGGAGCAAAGTAATGACGCATTGAGTCCACATAACCGGTTCCGCCACTTGTCTGACGAGCAATCGACGGATATCTACCGCTTTCCGGTGCGGTTGCGCATTGACGTTGCTGATAACCGGTATCTTTGCGTCGTTCAGCTGAATAGTCTGAAAAGCTTCCGCCATGACTGCCGCAGCGGGTTGCATCAGAGGCGTGTGAAATGGGGCGCTGACGGGCAGGGGCAATACTCGCCTCGCCCCAGCTTCCTTCATAAACTCCGATGCCGCATTGACCGCTTTAGCGTGTCCGGCGATAACCACCTGCCCCGGAGAGTTGTAGTTCACCGCTCCAACATAGGCATCGTCGTCGCAATGAGTGACACAGATTTCATCGATCACCGCATCGCTTAATCCAAGCACCGCGGCCATGGCACCCTCACCAGCGGGCACGGCCGACTGCATCGCCCTACCTCTGGTTTGCACCAAACGCGAACCGTCAGCCAAAGACAATGATTCCGCAACGACAAGGGCGGAGTATTCGCCCAGACTATGCCCTGCAACAAACTCGGGCAGTGCGCCTTGCTCTGCCTGCCAGCAGCGATAAAGGGCAACACTGGCAGTGAGAATAGCGGGCTGGGTGAATTCCGTGAGCGTCAGTTGCTCTTCAGGACCCTCGGAGACGAGCTTCCAGAGGTCGTATCCCAGTGCCTCGCTGGACTCTTCGAAGGTGTCACGGACAACCGAGTAGGCCTCGTGCGCCGCTCCCAACATACCAACTGACTGAGAGCCCTGCCCGGGAAATAGAAACGCCAACCCAGCCAAGTAAGCTTACTCTTCGTCGCCGGTTTCTATCACCTTCTTTCCACGGTAAAAGCCGTCGGCACTGACGTGATGTCGACGACGGGTTTCTCCCGAGGTTTCATCAACAGTTAGCGTGGGCCCACCTATGGCGTCATGGGACCGCCTCATGCCCCGCCGAGAGCGGGTTTTTCTATTTTGCTGAACAGCCATGCTCTGGCCTCCTTTTTATGCACTCAGCCCCAGCGAACGCGCTACCGGGGCACCAAAATATCTGTCAATACGAGGAGAAACCTTTTTAGGTTTTCAGCTTCTCCAACACAGCGAACGGATTCTCTCTGGCGGATTTGGCGTCTGGGATATCCATCTCCATACCCAGCGCAGCCTTTTGTTCCGCAGACCGGCAGTCCTCTTCATGAACGGCGGTGACCGGCATCGCCAGTAAAATCTCCTCTTCGGCTATCTCGTTGAGGTTAGCAGTCTGCCCAATTACCAGTGGCTCGTACATCGCGGGCAGCTCCGCCGCTTCTCCGTCATCCCAAACGCAGGCCATGGTCGACCCGCTTGATAGAGCAATCTCCACAGGCCTCAAACAACGCTGACAGGTCACCAATACCTGAGCCTGAACTTGGGAGTTCACCGTGTAACGACCTTCCTCGTCTCGTTCAAACACAAATGCCGCCGACAACTCACCGACCAGCTCGCAATCCGCCTGCGCCAAACGGGGCAAGTTCTTTGCCGATGCGGTACCTTCAATGGAAACGCCTCGGGCAGCCAAGCCGCGTATGTCCAAATCAGTCGGTAACGGCCCATTTTTCATGGCGGCGGATCATACGGGTGAGGTGGTACGCTGTCAAAGCGATCCCAGTGCGAAACGGCCCACCGGTAAGAAGACATGTATTTTCACCAAAACTTAATGTCACTCCCGTGAAACTCGTGCTCGCGTCCACCTCCCCTTATCGCGCAGCCTTGCTGCAGCGCCTGGGAATGCCGTTTGAGGTCATAGACCCTGGGGTTGATGAATCCTTGAATCCGGGCGAGTCCGCAGCCGAACGTGCACTGCGGCTGGCCAAATTGAAAGCTACGGCACCGGGAGCACTTCCTGGCCTGGTGATTGGATCGGACCAAGTTGCCAGCCTGAATGGACAAATCCTCCACAAACCGGTGACCCCGGACGTGGCTGTCTCACAATTGAAGCTGTGTTCGGGCCAGACGGTGACTTTTTTCACCGCGGTATGTGTGATGAGCGCGGATCCCGCCTGGCGGGGCGAGCGGCTGGTGACTTACGAGGTCACTTTCAGGGATCTGTTGTTGGAGGAAATAGAACGCTATGTGGAGCTAGACGCGCCCCTCGATTGTGCGGGCAGCTTCAAATGGGAGGCGCTCGGGATCACGCTATTCAAGGAAATGCGGGGCAACGACCCCACGGCGCTACAAGGATTGCCCCTGATCGCGCTATGCGAATTGCTCCGGGAGGCCGGCTTATCGCTGCCCCTTGGATCCCAAAGCGTTGAGCGGCAACTGTAGATCATGACTTAGAGGGCACTCCAGAGAGACGCGCTGCCCCTCTAGCTGAAAAGAGATTGCCTTGGCATGGAGAAACAATCGCTTGAGTCCGAGAGCCTCTCCGAGCGCGCGCGCGCGGTCGTTCTCGTACTTGCTATCCCCCAGAATCGTATGGCCACCGTGCTGGCAATGTACGCGGATCTGATGGGTTCTTCCTGAAATCGGCTTGGCTTCTATCAACGTGGCACCCTGAAATCGCTCCAATACGCGAAACTCGGTCAGCGCGGTCTTCCCCTCTGCGTCCACTCTGACAATTCTCTCACCGGATGGCGTGTGTCTTTTGGCCAAAGGTGCAGACACCTTGCGTTGGTATGCGGGCCACCGCCCCTCGACTAGGGCCCAATAGCGTTTGTCGACTTTGTCTTCGCGCAATTGCGCATGCAGGTCGCGCAGGGTACGGGCATTCTTGGCAATGAGTACCAAGCCTGAGGTATCCCTGTCTAACCGGTGAACAAGCTCCAGATATCTCTCCTCCGGGAACATGCTCCTCAGTGATTCGATAAGACCTAGGGCTATCCCACTCCCACCATGCACCGCCAGTCCCGAGGGTTTATTGATGACCAGCAGATCAGCTGAGTTCATCACGATGGCATCCTGTATCTGTGACTGCCAGAACCTAGACGGCGTCGCTGGCGCCGAGGTGTGCTCCATCGACAGTGGCGGAATGCGAATTTGATCCGCCTCTCGAACCCGATACTCCGGCTTGGCGCGCCCCTTGTTCACGCGCACCTCGCCCTTTCGAATCGCCCTATACAACCGGGTTTTTGGGACGCCCGGAATCTGTCTCAGTAAATAATTGTCCAGGCGCTGGCCCGCCTCTGCCGCCGTTACGGCGTGCAGCCGCGCCTTTGACGACGAGTCATGACTCATGAATCGGAACCTTTCACCGTAAAACTACCCAAAATCTATTCATTGAATAAGATGCCCCTTGGTGCTACCTTGCGGCGGTCGGCGCGGTGGGCCCTGACGTTTGGACCAGTGCGTTGGCAGAAATAGCCAATGATACGTCCGACCAAAGCCCCTCTTCAGTCAATGAATGCTGTTGCAGGCCACGCTTTTTAAGCTGACTTAACCGACACTAGAATTGCGAGTCTACCCTGCGGCCTCCCCGGACCCAATATCCGCCCGAGAGGCGCAAGGTGGACAGTTTATAACCCGCGACACACGATGGCGCGGTGCGAATTGCGATAAAACCACCCATGAATTGTAGGTGGTTGTTTGTGACCAGATACCGGGTGCGGCGATAGCCCCCGGAGAGGT
>Ga0181574_10002112_pt1 | contig 18328 bp, 13 predicted proteins | sample 101ome_24_FD_145600 | JGI IMG/M metagenome (GOLD analysis project Ga0181574, IMG submission 145600) | Coastal salt marsh microbial communities from the Groves Creek Marsh, Skidaway Island, Georgia - 101410AT metaG (spades assembly) | ecosystem: Environmental > Aquatic > Marine > Intertidal zone... | reverse complement strand
GCGCGCTAAAGTGCAAAAAAACGGCATGCGCAATTCCAACGTCATGGCGATTGCACCGACTGCAACCATTGCAAATATCACCGGCGTTTCACAATCGATTGAACCCACGTATCAAAATCTATACGTAAAATCTAATCTGTCGGGGGAATTTACCGTCGTGAATCCCTACATGGTGCACGACCTTAAGGCGATTGGACTATGGGATCAGGTCATGGTCAATGACCTGAAGTATTATGACGGCAGTCTGCAGGCCATAGAACGCATACCGCTAGAAATTAAACAGCGTTACGCCACTGCCTTTGAAGTGGAACCGCGTTGGCTAGTCGATGCAGCCAGCCGGCGGCAGAAATGGATAGACCAAGCGCAATCACTCAATTTATACATAGCGGGTGCGTCGGGCAAAAAGCTGGACATCACCTATCGTATGGCTTGGTTACGTGGCTTAAAAACCACCTACTATTTAAGAGCCTTAAGTGCCACAGGAGCAGAAAAATCGACGCTCGACCGAGGCACGCTGAATGCCGTTTCAGCGCAAGGCACACAGGACATCACCGCCAGCGCACCCATGCCGACCGAAACAAAGACCGCACCTGCACCCAGCAGCGGCGCGCTTGAGATCGAACTGGGTGAGGCAGCAGAAGTACCGTTGGCCTGCTCTCTGGACGACCCTGATTGCGAAGCTTGTCAGTAGCGCACAAAACTTAAGGAGAAGTGTTTAATGTTAAGTTGGGATGATTACAACGAAGATGAACCTATACCCGGCGTACAGGCGACGCCGGTACAGCCTGTATCGGAGCCGGTAGCGACTTTAGAAGGAATGATCACAGTATCGGAACCAGTTCCATCAGATACAGTCGTGACGGCAGAGGCGCCTGCAACCCATGCGCCAGCCGTGGCTGAACCACCCAGTGCAGTTCATACCCCAAGCAGTGGCGCCGTTGCGGCCGCGCCAGTCGCTGAAAGTCATGAGCGAGTGACCGTTGACCAAAAGGCAATGATCAACTGCCGTGCTGACCTCAATCAGTTAGTGCCGTTCAAATACGACTGGGCTTGGCAGAAATATCTGGACGGCTGCGCTAACCACTGGATGCCCCAGGAAGTTAACATGACTTCCGACATCGCCCTGTGGAAGTCCGAAGATGGTTTGACTGAAGATGAGCGCACCATTGTTAAAAGAAGTTTAGGCTTCTTTTCAACGGCGGACTCTTTGGTGGCCAACAATCTCGTATTAGCCATCTATAGATTGATCACAAACCCCGAGTGCCGCCAGTATTTGCTACGCCAGGCCTTCGAAGAAGCGATACATACTCACGCCTATCAATACTGCATTGAGTCATTGGGTATGGATGAAGGTGAAATCTTCAACATGTACCACGAGATCCCCTGTGTCGCTGAAAAAGCGTCCTGGGCTCTGGAGTACACGCGAGCTATTTCAGACCCCACATTCAATACGGGTACCCCTGAATCAGACCGCATTTTGCTGAAGAATTTGATTGCTTACTATTGTGTACTTGAAGGTATTTTCTTCTACTGTGGGTTCACTCAAATCCTGTCGATGGGTCGACGTAACAAGATGACGGGGACCTCGGAGCAATTCCAGTACATCCTGCGCGATGAATCTATGCATGTAAATTTTGGCATTGACGTCATTAATCAAATCAAACTTGAAAACCCGCACCTTTGGGATGCGGATATGCAACAGCATGCAAGAGATATGATCCTCGACGGAACCCGTCTTGAGATTGGTTATGCACGGGACACTATGCCACGCGGCGTGCTCGGCATGAATGCAAACATGATGGAAGAGTACTTACAGTTCATCGCCAATCGACGATTGGCTCAAATTGGACTGCAAGAACAGTTTCCAGGCATGAAAAACCCTTTCCCATGGATGTCCGAAATCATGGACCTGAAGAAAGAAAAGAATTTTTTCGAAACCCGGGTCACAGATTACCAAACCGGTGGGGCGCTCAGCTGGGATTGACCCACGACAACGCACACGGTTCGTACTGATAACAAGCCTAAAACCCTCGTCGCTGTCAGCGTCGAGGGTTTTTTTAGCTGAATCAAAATAGCTACTAGGATACGTTCAACATGCTCCTCATGAAGAACCCTCGGAAACAAGCCACCTTCCTTCTTCTGCTGTTCGGTGCTTGCTGCACTCTGTCCTGGGCAAGCCCACCCCAGGCTCAGACCATCATCGAAAGCGACGCGACTTACCAAGTATCGGGACTGAAACATGCCGCTGAAATCCGGGTTGATACGCATGGCGTACCACATATCTACGCCAAGGATCATTATGATGTTTTCTTCGTTCAAGGCTTTAACGCGGCCAGAGATCGACTATGGCAGATTGATCTGTGGCGCAAACGTGGCTTAGGACAGTTGTCCAGCGTATTAGGTCCGCAATACCTTGAGCAAGACAGCGCCGCACGTTTGTTTCTTTACAGAGGCGATATGTATACAGAATGGCTCGCCTACGGTAATGACGCGAAGCGCATCACCCAGGCATTCACCGCGGGCATCAATGCCTTTATCGACACGACCCAAACCCAGCCACAGCTATTACCCCCTGAATTTGCCCTGCTGGGCTACGAACCCGGCAAATGGCAACCCGAGGACGTTGTGCGCATTCGCAGCAATGGTCTGTGGCGCAACCTGGTCAATGAGGTCTGGCGCGCCCGTCAGGCCTGCGAAGGACAACTTGAACTGGCCAACCAGTGGCGGCCCCTAGAACCTGATTGGGAGACTAAGCTACCCAGCGGCCTGGATCCGTGTGCAATTCCCGAGGACGTCCTGGCAAAGTACACCCTCGCAAAGGCACCCGTGAATTTTCAAGCTCCTGGACTGTCTTCTGCATTAGGAGATGACCTAAATCATAGTCTTGGCAGCAATAACTGGGTGGTCTCGGGCGAGCGTACAAATACCGGCCGCCCGATACTCGCAGATGATCCCCACCGAGGTCACGCGACCCCATCTCTGCGCTACATCGCACACCTCAATGGCCCCGGCATCAATGTCATCGGCGCGGGCGAACCCGCGTTACCCGGCATATCTATCGGCCACAATAACCGCATCGCTTTTGGCCTGACCATTTTTCCGATCGATCAAGAAGACTTATACGTCTATACCAAAACGGCTGACGGCTACCACTATGCCGGTCGCAGCGAGCCTTTCTCTATCGTGCAGGAAAACCTGTCAGTACGCGACCAGGGTAACGTAGCGATTGCTTTAAAATACACCCGACATGGACCTGTCATCGCAGAGACCAAGACCCATGCGTTCGCCGTTAGAGCGGCCTGGCTGGAAGCAGGCATGGCCCCCTACTTTGGCAGCATCGAATATATGCGTGCACAAAATTTCCGTGACTTTATCGCGGCATTGAATCGTTGGGGCGCGCCTTCCGAAAATCAGGTGTATGCCGATGTCGAGGGCAACATAGGCTATAAGCCAGCCGGGCGCTTCCCCATTCGACGGAACTGGGATGGCCTGTTCCCTGTACCCGGAGATGGTCGATATGAGTGGCAAGGTTACTTTGACATGGACGTATTGCCACAAGAATTCAATCCTCAGCGTGGCTTCAGCGGCACCGCAAACTCTATGAATCTGCCCCCCAACTATCCAATCGACGAATATCGAGTCGGGTTTGAGTGGTCAGACCCATGGCGCTATCAAAGAATCTGGGAGTCTCTGAAACAGGACAACTCTCACAGCCTTGTTGATTCTGTTCAGCTACAGCGTGACTACCACTCCGTGCTGGCTCGAAAAATTCTGTCCAATCTAGCGCTGGACGAGCACCCAGCTGCTCAGGTACTCGAGAATTGGGACCAACAAATGACCGCAGATTCGGCGGCAGCCGCATTGTGGAATGTCTGGTACGCCCAACATCTTGTACCTGCACTAGGCGACCTGTTAGCTGCCAAGGATCAAAAGCCCGATGGCTTACTCGATTCCCAAACCGTGCTCACTTTGCTCAACACCGACAACGGCCAAAAAATCGCCAACCATTCACTCGCTGCAGCCTACGCAGCTACACAACAATTACTGGGGGATGACCCTAAAACCTGGAAATGGGGTGATCTGCATCGAATTAGGTTTACCCATCCATTGTTGCACCTTGCCCAGGGTGAATTGCGGCAGCAAATGCAAATGCCAAGTTATCCACGCGGCGGGAACGCAAACACCACCAACAACACCAGCTACCGGGGTGACAGCTTCGACGTGGTGTCCGGTGCTTCCTTCAGAATGGTGCTTGATGTGGGCAACTGGGACAATGCATATGTCACTAATGCGCCCGGTCAGTCAGGCGATCCTCGATCGACCTACTACGATAATTTACTCAAAAATTGGGCAACGGAGGGCTCTTTTCCTTTGCACTTCTCCAGACAGGCGGTCATGGACAACACCGCTTTTACAATACGCCTGGTGCCAAACTCATAAAGACACTCGGATACTCTGGTCACGCGGAACAGCCATAGCGCCAAACACCATGATCGGCTAGTCTGCACGTCATGATCATTCGCCGAGTTGTCCTTGCGCTTATTCTAGTGTGCAGCATGCCTGCGGGGCACGCTGCCTATACCTGGGTCGACGTTTCGCGCATTGTTGCGATTGGCGACGTACATGGGGCGTATTCTGAGTTGGTCAAGCTACTGCGGGCGACACGACTCGTCGACGCTGACCTGAATTGGGTAGGCGGCGATACCCACCTCGTGAGCCTGGGAGATCTTCTCGACCGCGGTCCTGACTCACGCAACAGCATGGATCTGCTCATGCGGCTACAACACCAAGCGCGGGATGCCGGTGGCCGTGTACATGTGTTACTCGGCAACCATGAGCTAATGAATCTGACCCACGACCAACGCGACGTGAGCGTCGCAGAGCATGCCTCACTAGAGAACATTGGCGGACACGCCCGCGCGTTTGCCGCGGACGGCCCTTATGGTCGGTGGCTACTCACGTTACCGGTGATCATCCGCATCAACGATACATTGTTCACCCACGGGGGACTGTCCTCATTGGTAAGCGCTGCCAACCTGGCCTCAATAAACGAGGAGGCCAACTATGCGCTAAACACAATACTCTCCACCGGCAAACAGTTACGCGCACAGGGTGTTATCGGCCCTGAGACCCCACTGCTGGACGCCAACAATCCCGCCAGCACCAACGCTTTGGGGCAGGCATTTACCGAGGCACGTGATTCAATTTGGCTCGGCAAAAACGGCCCACTGTGGTATCGAGGTACTGCGAACTGTCATGCAATTCTTGAATCCCCGGTGTTAACCCGTGCGCTGAACACGCTTGACGCCAGCCGCGTGGTGATCGGCCATACCCCCACATCAACAAAAGAAATCAACAGCCGCCTCAGTCGGCGTGTATATGCAATTGACACCGGCATGCTCAAGTCGGTCTATAAGGGACATTCTCGCGCATTGGAAATCACCTCTGAGCAGATACAAGCCATTAGCCCACCCGGGCAAACCGTGCCCATCATCCATCTGCCCAGGCCCGACCCTCTTACGCAACTCGCCCGGGGTGAGTACGCGCTTGGCGAACGCTTTCAAGGCCAGACACAACTGAGCTTTACAAGCGAGACGCCTGCGATCTCCTCGGACAATGCAGCACTCACCGGTTATTTTCGAAAACTGTCGAAGCGCAACAGGCACCGTGCGCTCGCTGCATTTCGCCTGGATCGCTTGTTAGGCCTGAATTTTGTACCCGCCACCGTCGAGCGTTCTATCAATAATCAGCAAGGCATCGTGGTTGCTTGGCCAAATCAACCATTCACTGAGCGGCTTCGCCAACAATCGAGTGTCAATCGCCCGAACTGGTGCACTGACTATTCAGACTATGTGCTCCTGCGTGTATTCGATGCCCTTATTGGCAAAACCGACCGCAGTGCAGACAACCTCTTTTACGAACAAGGCAGCATGGATATCCGCATTACTGAAAATTACAAAGCGTTTGGGACAAACAAGACAATCCCCGAGACTTCACTTAAAAATATCCTGCCCCAGGCCTTGATTCCCGCATTGGAAAAACTAACCATGGATAACCTGAAACCGTTGCTGCAGGACCTTTTGAAGCCCAAGGAAATCGAAGCACTCATTGAGCGCCGAAACGAGATTTTGGGCTGGTCGGTAAGCCCATGAGAAAATCTACCTCCATTACCAATCCGCTGTTCGCGATCCTCATTTACTACAGCGCGTTAGCCGGCACGGTGCTCGCGCTTGCCACTTTCTTTCCAGAGCATAAGTCGCTTTTGCCTTTCGGTGGCGTCAACGAACTCATGAATATGCAGGGCGACGATGAAATCATCGCTACGTTCATCGAAATCGATCAAGTCAACCATCATTCTGCGGTTACGCTGGCCGTCGCGATCGTGGGCGCACTACTGTTGATGGCTCCAATTTCCTGGGTCTACTTCATCACCACCCGCTCTAAGCAAGTCAGCCGTTCGTTTGCTCAGACCATGATCGTTTTACCCGTCATTGTCGCCGGCATCGCCATGATCGTTCAGAACAGCCTCGCACTGGCATTCAGCCTGGCCGGAGTCGTTGCCGCTGTTCGGTTTAGATTTTCTTTAGAGGAACCCGCACACGCGCTATATATTTTTGCAGCCATCGGCGTCGGCCTGGGCGCTGGCATTGGCGCATTGGGTATAGGATTCGTCACTTCGTTAGCCTTTGTTCTGGTTAACCTCGTACTATGGAAGCTGGACTATGGCGCTGACCTAACCACTCCGTTTTTCTCTTTTATGACCGGACGCGGGCGTGACGATAACGATCTGTAGACTTCTACTCGCCGCACTGTTTGTTGCGGGTTGCGACAACGCGCCTGAATCTGATGGTCTTATGCAGTTGAAGCTGCCTTCAGCGCTTCGTGAGATTTCAGGACTCGCCGTCACGACCGATGGCGCGCTGCTGGCGGTGGCCGATGAAAAAGCACATGTTTTCCGCATCAGTTTTGATCCCGTCACGATCGAGCGCTTCACTAAATTTGGGGACCCGGCCAAAAAAGGAGACTTTGAGGGCATTGCGCTCCTTCACGACGATCTCTATCTCGTGACCAGCAATGGTGTGTTGTGGCAAAAGCAATTAACCGCCGCGCCAAAAGACTATACAAAAATAAAAACCGGGCTGGGCAAACAGTGCGAAATCGAAGGGTTAACCGCATGGCCAGAGCGTCAGTGGCTTTTGCTCCTGTGTAAAAAAAGCCGGCATAAAAATACCCGTGGACAATTGACCGTGTACGCATGGTCGGCCGCTCGTCAACAACTTTTAGACAAACCATTCATCCAGCTGAACTACCGCGAGGCCGGGCTGCCTAAACTCAGTCCATCAGGGATCACCTTGAGCAACGATACCCAACAGTTTATTATCGTGGCTGCGAAGGAGCAGTCTTACCTGACACTGAACCTTGATGGCAGCGTATCACGTTGGGGACAGTTACCCGACGCCGGCAATCATAGGCAAGCAGAAGGTATCGCAATCACCCCGGGGAATACCGTGTATATCGCCGATGAAGGGAAAACAAGCAGAGGGACAATCACGCGGTATGAGCACAGCTTCTAGTCATCAAATCGTTTTGGTTCACGGGCGCGGCGCAAAACCCAAGCAGGAGGAACTCATAACGCTCTGGACGCAAGCGCTGCGCGCGGGCCTAAAGCGCGATGCCCCCAAACAGATCAAAGTGTTCGACCAAGCTGAGATACACATGGTGTACTACGCGGACCATCTCAAGGACTTTGTTGAGGAAGGATTTAACGAACACCTCGATCTGGACAATCGCCGCCAGGATCTCGAAGCGCTGGCAGCCAAAGAAAAAGCCAAAGATTTCCGCCGCAAATTTTATGAGGCTCAACCCGGCAAAACTCCGCTGAAGGAATTTGCGATGGACCTCAGTGCCAGTATCGGGCTAGGCGCACCCGCACTACGAAAAGTGTTACCAGAGCTTCAGTACTATTGGGACGAAGACAATCCGTGGCCTAGCTCAACCAGGACCGAACTCGCCTCACTACTGCAGGGTCTGTTGGCCAAAAATCACAACGTTTTGCTGCTCAGCCACTGCCTCGGAAGTGTCGTTGCTTGGGACAGTTTATGGTATTTGAGCCATCAGCTTGACCAACCTACCGACACCAAAAGAATGGCCCGATGGATTACGTTTGGATCTCCTTTAGGCGCACGCGCCGTACAAAAAAAACTCGCCGGGCAAGACCAACAGGGCGCGCGACGCTACCCCAGTGTACTGAACGCGTGGGACAACCTTTCAGCCGAAGATGACTATATTTGCCACGATAAGTCTGTGGCTGACGATTACAACCCTATGTTGGAACAACGCATGATCGGCGATATACGAGATCATACGATTTATAATCTAAGCGTGCGCTACGGTCGCTCCAGCCCCCACAGCAGCACGGGTTACCTCATTCATCCCAGGATGAGTGCACTGATTGCCGATTGGCTAAAATCAAAACCATAGCTCCAACCATCGAGATAAAGCAATCCGCTAAATCGTCCTAAAGTCAGAGAACGGACACCTGACTGAGTAACTCAGGAAATTGCCGGCGCAGATGCGTCCACAAACTGATCACGCAGCACCCGTTTGAGCACTTTGCCCGTCGCGTTACGCGGGAGCGCTTCTATGAATGCAACGCTCGCGGGCACTTTGAACTTGGCGAGGTTTTTCAGGCAATGTCCGATGATCTCGTCTGGATCCAGTTCCATCCCCGGTTTTAAGACAATAACTGCCTTACCCGTTTCCCCCCAACGTTCGCTGGGTACGCCAATAACGGCAGCCTCAGCCACCTCAGGCAAACGATAAAGGACGTCTTCTATTTCGGCGGGGTAAACATTTTCTCCACCGGAGATGTACATATCTTTCCAGCGATCGACAATATAGACGAACCCTTCTTCATCCATCCGTGCAGCATCGCCCGTCTTCAGCCAATCATCGATAAAGGAATTTTTCGTCGCTTCAGGATTGTTCCAGTACCCCGGTGTAATGTTGGGACCGCGTATCAGTAACTCACCGACTTCGCCATGGGGGAGTGCGTGGCCTTCATCGTCGACGATTTTGATTTCTGTATGTATCAGAGGTTTACCGGCAGAGCCTATTTTGCGCTCGGCATCCATTGCATCCAAACAAATACCCCCCGGGCTCGTTTCGGTCATCCCCCAACCCTGCACCATTGCCACGCCTCGCTCAGACCATGCCCTTAGAATCGCTTCTGCGCAGGGTGCTCCGCCGACACCGGAGATCTGTAGGCGAGATAGATCGGTCGCCTCAAAGTCAGGGTGCTGCATCATAAACTGGAACGGTGCCGGAACGGCGAAGAAGTGGGTCACACCATATTCAGGATTTCCCAGGATAGCCAGCGCCGCTCCCGGTTCAAATTCCCGCACTAGAATCAGCGTACCACCCGCATGCAACACGGGATTGGCATAACAGTTTAAACCTCCGGTGTGGAACAGCGGGAGTACAACCAATTGCACTGTATCGGGTGAAATACGTGCTGGAATACCAAGATTCACGCAGTTAATGAAGTTCATTCGATGGTTGATCATGGCACCTTTGGGGTGCCCGGTAGTACCCGAGGTGTACATGATCAGGGCAATATCATCGTGAGTTACGAAAGCTGGCTTATAGTCTAGCCGCTGGCTTATCGCAGCCTCATATTCATCTGCATCGTCAAAGTCGATCGATAGCCTATGCGGGGTTCCGCAAAGCTCCTGCAGCGCCTGCGCTTGATCCGCAAAATGGCTGTCGTAGAGCAACACCGTCGGTGCGCAATCGCTGATGATATATTCCAATTCAGGTACGGTTAACCGCCAGTTCAATGGCACCGCGATACCACCGATCTTGCCGCAGGCGAATTCCAGTTCAAAAAAGTGTGGGCCGTTGCGCGAAAGGATCGCCACGCGATCGCCTTTGCTGAGACCTATGGATTGCAGATAGCCTGCCAACGCACTACTGCGTTGATCCAGTTCCGCGTAGGTCAGATCCATGCCCGAATCCAGATCTCTTATTGCGATGGCCTGTGGCCTGGTGTGGGCTTGTCCCGCGACCCAATCAAAGTATTCCAATGTGCCCGTCCTAACTCTGTTAACGTCGGGTCATGCTACCCTGCAACCTTGGGTAATGACCAGACTGGAATGCCCCACACGAACAGGCTGATCCGCGCAAGACACCGAGAGATTTATGCGGTTGCGGCGTGGCGCCCATTCGCCCGGGTCAGACCCCTAAATCAGCGGCTGAGTGACTGAAACACATTCCCCTCAACTGATGTAAGTCCCGTTAACGGCAATTGTTAACCAGCTTGCGGCGCACCGCTTTTTCAGACGACAAGACCGCAAAAAATTTGCGCAATAAGCGCTCAGCTCGTGCATGTTTGAGGCCCGGCAGATCTGAGAACTCGCGAGTCATTTTTAGCACCGCGTCTTGTTGAGCCAGCACATCATCCAAAGCGCTCAGCAACTGGGCATTGTGCGCGCAATAGCCACGATAAACCCGCCGAGGTTTACCAGATCCGGAAGAGGCCGCGGTGTACGGGGCACCCACCAGCATTGAGGCATCAAAATCGTACGGCACCGAAAATGTGTCTGTCAGAGCGATTGGCACCGCGTTATGACAACACTCATTTGCTGGGCCCCTTCGCAGAGAAAAATCAATGTTGCCAATCATGTAAGAAAAAATAGACACCATGGCCGCATAGCTTGCATTCAACTGCGCCAGCTCAACTGCTTCAGTGTCAAGCAACTCTCCACCGACGCGCGCGGCTAGCTGGCGCTTATGTTCAATCAAGAAGGCAGGCCAGGTTTGGCGGGACAAATCATCCGAATCCACATACGTAACCTCCACCGCCCGCACCCTGAAACTGACTTCAGACAACAAGTTAAACAAACGATAGGCCAGCATTTCTGCTGCAAGATAACCGCCGCGACTCAGCTTGCGACTACAGTGCGTGACTAACTTAAGCTTATTTTGACCTTCAAAAAGTGTCCCTGTTGTTGCCTTTTTCTTGAAGTTGAGACGCAGCGGTGGGTGAGAACAGGTCTTACGCCGAGACTTTCCTCGCGGACTGATATCCAGGGGTAGGTCAGTCCCGTCCGCCATTGCTAGTCGCGCCGGGAAGGCCCCGTCAAGGGTTGGCCCAAGCTTCTTGAGCTGTTTCAACGGGAGGTGTAATTCTATCGTGAGCGGGTGCGCCGCAGCGGGGTCTGCGGGGAACAACGATGGGGCACCCTGCGGCAGTAAGCTGGCCACGGATACTGGAGTACCGACCAGTGCAAACAGAACGCTTGCCCAATAGACGATTCGCCTGCTCACGGAGCCCTACCTCAGTAGTTCAGCACACATCGTTCTGAGACTTTCAATAAAGGCCAGCGGCTGGTCTAAAAATACATGGTGCTGCGCCTGCTCAATACCCACCGCCGGAAAGTCCTGGGGGATTAACTCGCGCATGTAAGACAACGTCCGTTGGGAGAACAGCTCACTTTGTTCTCCGTATATAAGCCCCAGCTTCAGTGTGAGTGCTTCATAATCTTCCGGCTGACGTTCGCCACCACTCAGAGAGGTCGGTAGGTCCTCGTCAAATTTCCAGGCCCACCCGCCACCATCCACCGCCATCAATGAATTGCGCGCAATGTATTGCAGGATAAACGCGTTGTCACAGGGCTGGGGAGGTTGCAACCGGAAGCGGTTCAGGGCGGTATCTCTGTCCGGATAAACTTTCGCCTTACCGCCCATCATCATCGTGTGATCCGGCGGCGGGTCGTCTGGATGACGAATACCAGAATCCACCAATACCAACGCACCAAAGCGCTCGGGAAAGACGTTCGCTGCTCGCACCGCCATATACCCGCCAAAACTGTGGGCGACCACCACACACTGCTGATCAAACCCGACATCGTCTAGGACCGCTTTGATTTCTTCAGCGTAGGTATCACCGGAATACTGATAGCGATAATCGGAGTCGCCCATTCCGGTAAGATCCATCGCAGCCACCTGATATTCATCAAGCAATTGTGGCGCGATAAAATCCCACCATCTTGAGTGGGAATACATACCGTGTATCAACAGCATCCCTGGCTTACCCGGGGATGGGTAAAAGCGGTAGGCCACATCACATTCGTCGACCTCCACGGAGCGGGTTTCTGCCGGTGTTTCTACTGCCGTCCAGAACCAATCCGGAATACTGTTATCGCTGCTTTGTTGATCCCAACGGGCCATTTATCGTCCCCCCCGCACGTGTTCGCCTAGCCGCTTTCTTTATGTGTACCGGTTCTGGTCTATAGTCGGCCAAAACGCTTCAAGTGATGGTCTACATTACCAAATAGCGTGTCGATGATGGTCAGGCGCTTGAAATAATGTCCTATATTCAATTCGTCGGTCATACCCATACCACCGTGCAGTTGAACCGCATTTTGCCCGACAAATCGACCTGATTTACCAACCTGGACTTTGAAGGCACTGACCGCCTTTTGTGCTTCTGGCCCGTAGCCTTCATCAAGCCGCATGGCCGCCATGTACATCAGCGATTTAGACTGTTCATGTTCCATAAACATATCAACCATGCGATGTTGCAGAACCTGGAACTTACCGATGGGCTGCCCAAACTGCTCTCGGGTCTTACAGTATTCAACCGTGCTCTTGTAGAGTACTTCCATACACCCGACGGCCTCGGCACCGACGGCCATGATTCCGTCATCAATTGCCCGCTCAATGATCGCCAGCCCTTCACCCTCTTCACCCAACAGGGCAGCAGCGTCGACCTTGACGCCTTCGAAGGTAACTTCTGAGGCACGCATCCCATCTACCGTTGGATAATCGCGTCGGCTGACACCCGAGGCATTAGCGTCCAGCACAAACACTGAAATTCCCTGCTCGTCACGTTGCTCCCCGGAAGTACGCGCACTGACTACCAACAGGTCTGCAGCGGGCCCATTGAGCACGACCGCTTTATAACCATCAAGTACAAAGCCATCCCCCTCTTTGCGGGCAGTCGTTGTGATGTCGGCCAGATTAAAACGACCTTGAGGCTCAGCATAGGCGAGTGCCGCCTGGATGCTGCCATCAATAATGCCGGGCAGATGCTGGTTTTTCTGATCAGCGTTACCACCATGCTTAATGGCCCCGCCCGCCAGCACCACTGTAGCAAGATAAGGTTCGACCAGTAGCCCTTTACCAAAGTTTTCTGACATCAACATGGACTCTATGGCTCCGCCGCCGAAGCCCCCATCTTCTTCTGCAAAGGGCACTCCCAACCAACCGAGTTCGGCGAACGTAGACCAGTTCTCTCGACTAAATCCATCTTCCGATTTAACCAGCGCCTGGCGGGCGTCGAAGTCATAATCATTGGTGAAATACTTGGCGACGCTGTCTTCAAGCAACGTTTGTTCGTCTGTAAATGAAAAATCCATGGTTAACCTCTAACTCTTGTACCGCTTTGAAACCTCACGCCAAACTGCATCTCTGAGTTCTTCGGCGCTGCCTTCATACTGTTCTATCACTTGCCGCGTTAAATGCTGCCGAACGGTCTTAGCCGCATCAGGAGGACCCACCGGTCCTTCATTATGCAGCAACATTTCGTCCGGATAGGGTAGCGCATAATACCCGAAACTCTCCATTTGTAGAGCGCCAAGTTTTAAGAGAATTTCGCGACTGCGCAAACGCAGCAGATCCAAGGGCACCGGCGGAGTCGTTTCTCGCTGTAGGGCATCAATGTAGCGCAACTCTAGCGCACACAAACCTTCAAGTTCGACAGCAATGGACTGCCTTTGCAGGTGTATCGCATCTGTCGGGTCCAACCGCGCCAACTGGACGTCGAGAATGTCCAGTTGCGCCTGCGCTATGGCACTCTGACTGAGGATAGAATGCTCAACGCTGGAAAAAATTTTCACCAAAGACGTCGCCTGCGAGCTGCGCGTAATCAGTGCCGCGCTACTCAGGGACACATCGCTGAAAGTGACTCGAGCCATCTCTTGACTGTGATCTAACGTCGCCAGCGGCTCAATGCTTACACCTGCAGAGGCGACGGAGACCGCAAACAAACCAAATGCGGGTTCATCATTTAAACGCGCAAAACAACACAACCAATTCGCGCGCCGCCAATGGGACACCCCGGTTTTGATGCCACGCAGCACCCAGTGATCACCCTTCCATTGTGCATGCGTTGTCATCCGTTCTGGGTCTCGGTCGCTCTCGGCTTCGGCAACGGCGATGGCCCATGATTCACTCATCGTCCTGATGCCAGGCAACCAGCGTGATTGCTGCTCCGCGCTGGCGTAGCGCCACAACATCGGGCCAATAATGTCGGCGCCCACATCCTGGCTCGTTGGAATGTCGGCCTTCGCGCATGCCCGGCGCCATAAGAATAACTGCGTAGCGTCCCAACCAGTCCCGCCCGCCTCTACCGGCCAATGCGGCACAGACCATCCTGCGGCCAGCAGCGCTTCATGCCACCTGCGCAGATTGGGCGTAGGAGAGCCTCGCCAGTGGCGATCAATGAACGCTCGGATCTGCTCATCAAAATCCTGCCACTGTTGCCCGTATTCAAGCTGCAAAAGTCAGATCCCTGTTCAACGAACGGTTAAGTCTAACACGTAGAAATGCGCGCCCAAGACAGGCACCATAGTCCGACGAAAGCCAAACCCCGTTCTGAATCAAAACGCTGAGGATATATGGAATACAGCACTATTTTATACCAGGTCAACGAGGGCATTTTAACGATCACGTTAAACCGGCCAGATTCCCTGAATGCCTTTAACCACGACATGATGCGGGAACTGATCGATGCCTGCGACCGCGCGGACGCGGACGACAACGTTAAAGTCATCATCATGACCGGTGCCGGCCGCGCATTTTGCGCCGGCGCCGATTTGGCCAGCGGCGGTGACGCATTCGACGCTGACGCACGCGAAGATCGGGCCAGCGGACTACAACCCGACGGTGGCGGTCGCGTGGCTTTGCGTGTGTACGAGTTGAACAAACCCATCATTGCCGCCATTAATGGTGCAGCCGTGGGTGTCGGGGTCACCATGACCCTGCCCATGGACATTCGCCTTGCCGCAGACAGTGCCAAATTTGGCTTTGTATTTGCCCGCCGGGGGATAGTTCCTGAGGCCTGCTCTAGCTACTTTTTGCCCCGTGTAGTCGGAATAAGCCAAGCTCTGGAATGGTGCTACTCGGGCCGCGTATTCGCAGCCCAAGAGGCATTGGAGGGTGGACTGGTGCGCTCTTTATCTCCAAAAGAGGAGCTGTTAGCTCAGGCCCATGCACTGGCCGTTGACATACGGGATAACTCCGCCCCGGTGTCGGTTGCGCTAACCCGCCATATGATGTGGCGCATGTTGAGCGCTGACCATCCAATGGACGCGCACAAAATCGACTCCCGTGGCATTTATTATCGAGGTCGGGCTGACGATGCGAAAGAGGGCGTGAATAGCTTTCTGGAAAAAAGGCCTGCAGCGTTCACCGGCAAGGTTTCCACTGATATGCCAGACTACTTCCCCTGGTGGGAAGAAGAACATTTTTCTTAGGCACAAACCTGGTTTGACGCGCGTTCAACTACATCCGTGACTAAACCAGTGCACCAGCGTTTTAAAATGGAGATTGACTACAACATCGTCGGCAAGCCGCCTATAGTCGACGTCAGCAGTTACATACAGCACTTTAATAGCATCGATGGAGAATAAGCATGACCACATCCAATGACCCCACCATTGCACAAAAAGCACCTTACCCGGTCGACGTTGAGGCCGGGCAAAAGTACTTTTGGTGCGCCTGTGGCAAAAGCACTAAACAACCCTTTTGTGACGGCTCCCATCAGGGCACGGACTTCTTACCTTTGTCATACACCGCACAAGAGACTCGAACGCTCTATTTCTGCGGCTGCAAGCATACCGCTGGTGCACCGCTGTGTGACGGTGCACACAACGCACTGTAGTCGTTCGGCTCATGTTTCGTCGCTGGTTTAACCCGGGGAATCGCCTGGCGCACCCCGAACCCCAAGAGCGCCTACAGGCCATCCGGGCATTAAGCTCAGAACAGGCCCTCGGAGCCACTCTGACTTTGGTGGATCTGGCGCGCAGTGACGAGTTGGCTAGCATCCGTGACGCTGCCCTGGAAAAAATAGAGAACCTGGATGCACTGGCAGATCTGTTAGACGAGCCACAGATAGCTGATACCGTCGCCACCCGCCTTGCCAAAGCCATCAGCGCCGGTCATTCCTGCAAAGCCGACCGTCATCCGTTGGTCGTCGACGCACGAATCAGGCGCGCTGAGGGTGCAGATGTCGAGGCGTTACTCCCGCTACTGGCTAATGAGGGCCAATGCGCGGCCTTGGCCTTACAGGTGCCGGATGCGTATCGACAACGTGTTTTTGATCATGCCTTGCTGCAAAGTGAATCTGGCCTTGTCGCTCTGGCTAAAGCCGCTAAAGGGCGAGACAAACGTTGCCACCGGTATGCCAAGCGCAAATTAGAGGTGATTAAAGTCGCGCAACAACGTTGCACGGATAGCGCGGGCAGGCTGGATGAAATCGATATATCGATCAACCGGGCTCTTGGCAACAAACCCACTGACCCGCGGTCTCTGAACAACCATCACCAGCATCTTCTGGCCCTGCGTAAACTACGCGAAACGGCTGTTGCAAATTTTCTGCAGGCAGATGCAGCACTGACAGCAACCGGGACCACACCCAATCGCTATCAACTCCCTCAAGACCCGCTCGATGGCCTGGATTGGGCAAAGCCACCAGCCCCGGAGGATCCCTATCCGCCGTTGGTGACCAAACTAGAGGCGTTGGCCCAACGCATGTTTGAGGGCGTTCTGGTGGACCATGTGAAGGCCGATTGCGAGCCGTTGTTTAGCAGTTGGCTCAGTCATGCCGATCATTACCCCCCAAATCAAGATCAACAAGCTGCATTTTCGCGCGTGTCCGAACAATATCAGGCTTATCTGGGGGCCTGGCAACGATTGGACAACGTGCAAAAAGCAATACAACAGGCACCCAAACCACTGCCAACAGACACCGAATTAAACACACAAGCCACGGCCCTGTTGCGCTCGCGTGTGCATTGGCGGCAACAGTGGCAGGCGCAAATCAACCAAATCGACTGGCCATCCAAACATACGCCGCCCGGGGGCGTGCTCGATGCCCACGCCACGCTCACCCAGACATTAAGCGAGATAGCTCGACTTCAGGATTTGTTGGCCGACAATGACCGTAAACTCACAGACGCCATCAAGGCAGCTGACAAAGCGCTTGAGCAAGGCCAGATTGAACTGGCTAAGCAGCACCTGCAGGCTGCTCGAACCCTGCACAAGAGTGGCTCTCATGGCCATGATCGGGCACTTGCCGCCGTCAGCGCAAGGATCGCTGAATTCCGAGATTGGCAATCTTTCGCCACCAATCCAAAACGTGCCGAACTCATCGAGCAGATAAAGACCCTCGCTGAAGCCCCTTCAGAGCCTACGCTCCAGGCCCGCCATATTAAGCGTTTACGCAGCGATTGGCGTCAGCTCGGGAAGCCGAATAACACGCAGGAATTTGAGCAACAGCGGGCATTTAACGCACTGGCTGAGCAGGCTTTTGAACCCTGCCGTCTGCACTACGCGGCACAAGAAGAGCAGCGCGTGGCCAATCTGGTCGCGCGCGAATCGCTCTGCGAACAGCTGCAAACCTATCTATCGGCTACCGACTGGACCCGGACAGACTTTAAAGCTGCAGAGTCGATACTGCGCAACGCGCGCTCAGCATGGCGGGAACATCATCCCTGTGACAGGACGGCTTTGAAACCGGTCGAAGTACGGTTCAATGCTTTGCAAGATGAGCTACACGGCAAAATCAAAGCCCACTGGGACGCCAATCTGACCTTGAAGCGGAACATAGTCACCGAAGCAGAAGCACTGCTCAGCATGGACTTACCCAGCCAGATTTCCGGAGCTAAGCGCCTGCAGCAAGCATGGCAGCAAGTTGGAAGCACCCCGCGCGGCCCAGACCAAAAACTGTGGCGCACTTTCCGGAAGATCTGCGATCAAATCTTTCAACAACGCGATGTCGATCAACAGGCTCGTGAGGCAGACAGCGCAGCACAACGTACAGCCCTTGAGGATGCGATTGCAGCACTCGAAACAGCGGCCGAGTCGACTCAACCAAGCCAGAAAACCCTCAGCGAACTCAACGGCAGTATTGACACAATCAGCCGCGAGCTGAGCCTCAATCAGGCCCTAAAGACACGCATCGATAAGGCACGTGACGCCTACACCGCGTCACTCTCGCGATTTGCCAAAGTACAAGCGCGCGCCGCACTGGATGAATGGCGAG
>Ga0181574_10002109_pt1 | contig 18346 bp, 30 predicted proteins | sample 101ome_24_FD_145600 | JGI IMG/M metagenome (GOLD analysis project Ga0181574, IMG submission 145600) | Coastal salt marsh microbial communities from the Groves Creek Marsh, Skidaway Island, Georgia - 101410AT metaG (spades assembly) | ecosystem: Environmental > Aquatic > Marine > Intertidal zone... | reverse complement strand
ATTCTTTACCTACATTCAAAACAGTTGAGATGATTTTTGCTGCTTCTGGTCCTTTTTCACCAGTGATACCAAATCTACCATCTGAATTCATGAATGTACCGATGTTCAATCTTCCATCAATATGAACGTAGAACGTTTCGCCATTTTTTGTTTGAAACTTTCGAACATAATCATCATCTGATGGATCTAATTTTTCAATATCATCATCACTCAATTCTCGAGTCGGATATGGATTGTCAAATAGTTCTGTGAGAAATTCGTTGTAAGTTTTCATTTTACCTTTACATCCCAACGAACAAAGCCCGAATTCGTTTTCTTTTCTGTGAATTCATATTCAGGATATTGTTTGACAAACATTGAAATCATTCGACGATATAACCTTACTCGACTTGGTTCTGAAGATACAGATTCAACGAAGAAATGGTCGGGTGCTTCGGCGTCAACAAATTCACGAAGAATTTTGAGAACAGTCGAAAAGATACGAAATTCTTCACCTTTGCCTGACTTTGTTCCTTCTTCATTGCTATCACTATCAAAAGTAAATTCATAAGAACCATTTCGATTGGCAATTATACTCACTTCAATATGTTGACCATTTGGTGTCTTAAATTCATAAGTTTCTCCCTGGTCTTCGACACTATGAGATAATCGATATTTCAATGGCTGGTCAAAAAGTTCCGTGAGAAATTCTTGGTATGTTTTCATCAATATTTATCTCTTGATGCTGAGGTGCCTTTACTGCTCATGTATCCAGAGATACCAAAATATGCACCGACAATGGATGCTTGTGCAATATAAAATAAGCCTAATAGATCTGCAAGTGCTGCAACTCTAGTGTCTTTGATGAATGGTGAGAATAAAAAGATGGTAAATAAAATCATTGAAGCAATTGCGACCCAGGACATTCGACGTTGAGTGTCAGATTTTTCTTCCTTGAGTTCCAACTCGAGCATCATTGTTGCTCGTTCCATTTCTTCTGCTGTTACTTCACCATCTTTATTTAGGTCAAATTTGTGTGGATATTTCTTAAGAACTTCGCTCATGAAACCTTTTATTGATTGATATAATTAGAATAATAAATTTATCCTATATTTATCAATTCAAAAGGTTAGTTCATTTCTTCCAATTGAATCGTAAGTTTCCATTTTCGAAATTGAAATGCAAATTTTTTGAGCTTTGGTGTAGGAAAAACTTTTTTTCTCCATGCTTCTCGTTTCAAGGCATCTTGGTAAATCAAATCACGGTAGTCTGACATGTCAACTCCTTTCTAACTGATTCATAATTTTAGTTGCAATTGTTTCTGGAAGAAATTGTTCTGGAAATTTTTCAAAAATCGGAAGAGTACACATCTCAATGATTCGATCTTTATCTTCAAGAAGTTCATTCATCTCATTTTCAATTTCTTCAAATGAACGACCATATGCATTGATCAATGTGTTCAAATTGAAATGTTTGAGTGATTCTTGTCCGCCCCAATAAATTGGTATGCTTGTTGCTAATAATGGTTCTAATAATTTTTCAGTTGTATAATAATCATTATACGAATTTTCAAAGGCAATCGTAAATACAAAGTTTTTTATATAATCAAGTTTATCTTTTACTGGCTCACCAATATTGTTGGCATATCTTCCAGCCGAATGAACAAATTGTTTACTCGATAGAAAACTAAAGAATTTATTTCTTATTGAAGATTGTGTTGCTGGATTACTGTAGATAAAATTACAATATTGATTTTTATGTTGAAACTCACGTTTCTCGGTAACTCTTTCATAATAATTATTTGCATCTTTATTTTCATAATTCAAATATAAAATCCATAAAGGACATTGAATATTTGTTTCTGAATCCGGATCAAATGAAAGAGAAACATCGTGTGAATAATCTTTAGTAAGAACTTTCTTTAGTGGATTTGTTCCTACTAAGACATTTTCGCCTGTCCAAAAAATCTTTTTGCTTTTAGGTTTTGATTGAGGGTTGAAGTTACCGAACACAGAATAAATGACCACATCTGGATTTTCATTTGTGATTTGTATATCGGTAACTTTGTTTAGAATTTGAGTAAAATAGAATTCTTTTGGTTCAAATCCTCCCCAAAAATTTTCATACCACAGCTTCATTTTTTTTTCTTTGCATATTGAACACCAACTCCATCTTTTGCGCCCTCAGGTATTGGATATCCATAATGTTGATAATGAAAGTTAAAGTTTGTTCGATAATTCACTGTTGGTGTTTGGTAGTAACCGAAAGGAATTTTATTTTCACGAATATTTGCATATAGAACTTTATCGTCAAATATATGCAAATCTGGTCTCATTGTCCACAAAGTAGTGCAAATATTTTTTACAGATTTATGAATCATATAACAATTCATATCAATGAATTTATAAGGATCCGTTTCGATACATTTGCCCATCACCTCGCCCTCTAAAGTACAAATATTTCTCTGACAGGTTTGAATTGGTTGTTTTTCATTGAGGTCTTTAGTCATGATTTTCGCATGATTTGGTTCAATCCAGTTATCATCATCAATCCAAAAAACAGCATCTGCTCCACGAGAAAAAGCAGAAACAGTTCCCATATATCTTGGAGTATCTCCATAATCTCGATGACATACAGGAAGTTCAAGAATTTCAATTCCATTTAAATTAACTTTATGTTCTTTAGCTTTAGCAAGACCTTTAGGTCCATCAAAGACTAACATGTGTTTGACAGGAATTGTTTGATGACGAATTGATTCAATATTTTGTTTTAGGTATTCAATATTTGGGTCATACACAGGAGTAATACAATATACATTCATGATAATAATCCTAAAAGATAATTTCCATTGCGGTGTATTGATTGATATGCTTTACTGACCTCGTCAGGTATATAATTAACTAATTGATGCATTTCAACTTCAGCAGCATGTTTATTGTAGTTTGTTGATGGTGGATGTTGGACAGTATAGCTATAGTCACGAATCACAGGTCTTTTTCTTATATACGATAAAGCACAGATTAGCAAATCAATTGACCAACCATACTTATTATGTTCATTCATAATTTCAATATATTGTTTATAATCTTCAATGATATCTCGATGAATACACCAGAAGGAACAATCAGTTGTTCGTACAATTTTTAGATGGTCAAATTTTGTATTACCAATAATTGATTTTTGGTCCCAAAAGGTCCAATCTACATTTGGGCCATAGACACCAAAACTTGACCTCTTATAGGTTTCAATCATTCGTTCTTCAATTTGTTCAATATCAAGGTCTGCTGTAACATCACCTTGAATGTGAAAATAAAAATCACCATCAAAATCTTGAATTGCTTCATGAAATTGTTTTGTGAAATAATAAGAATCATCCAACTGTAGCCAATTAGGATAGGTATAATCTTCGACAATGTTTACAATCTTGTGTTGTTTATTACTTTCTTTTAATCTTTTTTCATAATCTAATACATTGTGTATTGTCGGCTTCCAATTAAATATATAATAAGATATTTTGTGTGATTTATCAGACATAAATTATATTTGAGTTTGAATTGTTCATGCTAATATAATGCATTATATTTGAATACTTTCCATAAATTTTACAGCAATTCAATAACATATGCGTTTCCAAAATAATATCTCTCCCCATTTTAGCCTTTGTCTCCTCATTGAAATAATTATTAGTGTGAAATCCTGAATTCAAATTTTTTATATTATAAGTTAATGATTTTTCATTGAATATCAATTCAACATCTTTATTTAATTTTATGATTTTTTCTGCAAAACTAAACATCAAACTATTCGAATCCGAACAGATGAATATTTTATTTGTTTTATCAAAATCTTTTTTAATTAGGTTGATGAGATTTTCTTCATTTATGTGTGCGCTATGGGTATGCTCCAATCCACGATAATGAATTCCTATAGTATTTTCTAATTTAATAATACTATCATCAATTTCTTCATAAATTTCTTTTTTGAATGGAATATATTTTGAATATTTTTTAAGATTTGTCAATTCAGTTTTATCTGGGCGGTCACAGTATAATTTTTTATTTTCTATGTATTTTGCTACAGAAAAAAAAGGTACATATTTTCTACTATACAACTCCTTATCATATGCAATATCAAACCAATTACTTATATGTCCATATAATAAAAAATAATTTGGATCGATAGTAAAGCTGTTATAATTTTTGATATCTTCTTTTATTGATTTGATTGAATTGAGAATAGTAAGAATACAAGAAAAAAACCCTCTTCCTATTTCAGGTATAATCAGATAATGCATTTTTTATAGATTCGAATAAATTTTGAAAATTGTTATCAAAAAAGAATTGACAATTTACTGGAGTGTTGATTTTGTATAGATAATTTTCAACATCTGTATTTCCTAAAGAAATCATAATCTTATTTTTATTTTCTATGTTTTCTTTGATATTCATATAACAAAATGGACCAGAATTTCTACCAATTAGGATATCACAAAAAGTAGAAAGATATGATATTTCATTTAGGTCGCAACCTTCTTTATCACCAATAATATCCTCAGTAAATAAAATATTTTTTAGTTCTGTTTGGTATTTTTTTGTTGCTATGACTTGAAAATTAGGATAACTTAAAGCCAACTCATTCACAAGGTCATCATAATTAAAGGCATTGAATGATTGACCAGAATGAACTGGGCCATTTGAAATTATGATTTTCTTGAAATCTTTATTTTTATCAATAAACTCTTTAGCTTTTGATATATTATAATGCTCATAATCAATAACTGGAACATAATCTAAAACATTTTTTGAAGAAAAACTAAGGTCAATTTCCAATTTTTTCGATAAAACATCTGCAATCACATCCCAAATTTTTTGATATTCAATCAAATTACAACCTGTTTGAACACAATGAAATCCGTCTGTTGCAAATTGTTTCATATATGACCCAATCCATGTATTCACAAATAAAGTATTTTCAATCTGAAATAATTTATCTCTATGATACGCATCTTTTAGCTTTGATATTTGTTTTATATGAAACGATGGAATATCTAAATCACCAATTACTTTTTTATGATTATGATGAGCATAGAAGCAATTGTATTGATTTTTTAATTTTTTAGATACGATTGAAACAAATTCTCTCGAAAGAAATAAATCACCATTATGAAAATAATTGAAAAAGCATATCGAATCAATCATTTTACACCTTTATATAATTTCACAGAATCTTCAACTAATGATTTATTATTTTGTATTGCATCGTTAACTAAAGTATTTACCGCTTGAACAAGTTTTGGTCTTTTGATTTTAAAACATATATCAATTTTCTTTTTCAGTTCAGCAATCTCATCATTTGTTTTTGCGACTTGAATTGCATCTTCAAGCATCCACATTCTTGTATGAAGAATCGACAATTTTTCGATAACTTCACCCAAATTATCAGTAGCAATATATTCAACTTCTGGAATTTCATTATTTGTCAGAACTTCATTTACTGTATCTTGTATACATTGGTCTATGATTTTACCAAATTTATTCATAATTTCCTCAATATAATTTTAAGATTATCAACATCAGATTGTTTTACAAATTGATTATTTCCAATATAAACACCTTGTTCATGAATTATATCCACATTTGATACTGGTTTATTTGTTTCAAGTTTATAATTTACATAAGGTTGTCGAAGTAAATTACCAGCAACAATTGGGCGATACTCAATTGAATTTTCATTCAAACGATAAACTAGACGATTTTTGATTTCGACTGTTTTGCAAATGAATGGTAAACAAAATGAACTATTTCTTGAATCATTCACAAGAGAATAAAAATTCTCATTCTCATTAATTAGTTCAACAAATTTTGAATATATGACTCTGCGATTTTCGATAAAACTATCTAACTTTTTCAATTGAGCCAATCCCAAGACCGCCGCCAATTCTGTATTACGGAAATTATATCCATCAGTTACAAACAAAAATGTTTTTTCAATGTCAGAATATTTTTTAGCATAATCATCAAACTTACTTGAAGCTCTTGCTAATCCATGAGTTCTTTTAAGTTTCATTAGATCATATAAATCCTCATCATTTGTCGAAATCATTCCGCCTTCAATTGTCGACATGTGATGGCCATAATAAAAACTAAAGCTTGCTCCTAAGCTATTCGAACCAACTCGATGATTTTCTTCATCCAAACATCCATGAGATTCACAAACATCATCAATAAAAATCGCATTAGGAAAATATTCTTTATATTTTTTTACATTTGCAGAAAATCCAAGTAGATGTGTTGTAAAGACCATTTGAATATCTGAATGCTTTTTAGCAATTTCACTCAATTCATTTTCATCAAAACTGAAATTAGAGATATTTACATCACAAAAGATTGGCTGAAGTCCTAACTGAAATATTGGATTGATGTTTGTTACCCAAGTACAGGCAGGAACTAATACTTTATCACCTCTTTGTAAATTATATTTTTCAATGATTGAGGCAACAATCAAAAAATTTGCTGTGCTACCGGAAGTAACAAACAAAGAATGTTTTGCTCCTAACCAACGAGACCATTCTTCTTCAAACTCTTTGACTTTATCTCCTTGTGTAAATCGATTTGAAGATAAAATAAATTGAATAAGTTTAAGTTTATCACCAAAAGAAATTGAATTTCTCATCAAGGGCCAATTATATTCTAGCATGACTATCTCTATTTTTTAGAAACCAATCAATTGTAATTTTTAGGCCATTATTTAGACTTGTTTTTGATTTCCATCCTAAGCTTTTCATCTTACTTGTGTCTAATGCTCTTCTTGGTGTGCCATTTGGTTTTGTTTTATCCCAAATAATTTCACCTTTATAATCAACAAGATTTGAAATCATATGAGCTAATTCCGAAATACTCACTTCTCTCTCAGGACCAATATTTATAATTGATGATTCATTATAATTATTCATTAGAAAAATCAATGCTTCGGCCAAATCATCTGAAAATAAAAATTCTCTAGTTGGTGAACCATCACCCCAACATTCAACAAATTTTTCATTTTTTTCTTTTGCATCGATAAATTTTCTTATGAAGCTTGGAATTACATGACATTCTTCTATATTAAAATTATCACGAATGCCATAAAGGTTATTTGGCATTACTGAAATTGTTGATAGTCCATATTGTTCTGTATATTTTTTACAAGTATAGTGTCCTGCAATTTTTGCAATTGCATATGCAATATTTGTTTCTTCCAAAACATCTGTAAGTAAGTATTCTTCTTTGATTGGTACATCTGCAAATTTTGGATAAATACAAGCAGAACCAAGAAAACATAATTTTTTTACTCTAGATAAACTTGCTTTATGAATAATATTAGTTTGAATCATTAAATTATCGTATATAAAATCGGCAGGATACTTTTTATTATAATTGATTCCACCAACCTTTGCTGCAGCAAGAAATACATAATCAATTTTATAATTGTCAAAAATATAATTTACATTTTCTTTTTCTCTCAAATCAAATGCTTTATGTTCAAATGTCAATATATTTTTATATCCATCTTCTTTTAGCTTTCTTACGATTGCCGAACCTACAAGACCATTATGACCGGCAACATATATTCTATTATCCTTCTCCATAACACATCTCTCTCACTAATGATTTAAAGTCATACTCTGGTTTCCATCCAAGCTTTTGTCTTGCTTTTGATGAATCACCTAACAAACTTTCTACTTCAGTTGGACGAAAGTATTTAGGGTCTACACTTACAAGAGTTCTACCAGTTTCTTTGTCATATCCATATTCATCGAGGCCCTTCCCTTCCCAATAGATATCATACCCAAAATGTTCTGCTGTAAGTTCAACAAAATTTCTCACTGAATATTGTTCGCCAGTTGCAATTACATAATCTGATGGTTCATCTTCTTGTAACATCAACCACATCGCACGAACATAATCTTTTGCATGTCCCCAATCTCTTTTCGCATCAAGATTACCCAAACGAAGAATCATTTGATCATCATTTCTCATCTCTCGAAATGCATTGACGATTTTCTTTGTGACAAACGTATCACCTCTTCTTGGCGATTCATGATTGAAAAGAATGCCTGAACTTGCATGAAGGCTATATGCTTCACGATAATTCTTCACAATCCAAAAGCCATATATTTTTGCTACACCATACGGCGAACGAGGATAGAAGGGAGTTGTTTCTGTTTGAGGAGTTTCTTGAACTAAACCATAAAGTTCTGAAGTTGATGCTTGATAAAAACGAATTTCTTTTTCGAGACCCAATGTGCGAATTGCTTCAAGAAATCTTAACGTTCCAAGACCATCAACTTCTCCAGTATAATCTGGAACTTCAAAGGAAACCTTGACATGAGACTGGGCTGCAAGATTGTAAATTTCATTCGGTTGTGTTTTTTGAATGATGTGCAATAAACTTGAGCCATCAGTCATATCCCCATAATGCAATTTCAAATTAGGATGGTCATATAAATGGTCAATTCTTCCTGTGTTAAAAGACGATGACCTTCTGATAATTCCATGAACTTTATAATTTTTTTCAAGAAGTAGTTCAGTAAGATAAGAACCATCTTGACCTGTAATTCCACTAATCAATGCTGTTTTCATTTTTCACCTCTTATAAACATCAATTTTATTTGAAATTGAATTTGATGATCTTCTTTCAGTAAATTCTTTATCAATTTTTTGATACTCTGTAATTGCATTTGCAATTGTATTCAATGTATCAACACACGGCGTTTTTACATATTCTTTTTCTCCATGAATGACACTATGAAGTCTTTTCACTTCATCGTCAATTGCATTTTTCAATAACATGAAAATATCAATTGATTCTTTTGGTATCACATATTGGTCTACCTTTTCATTTGTTCCTGGAACATGAAAATCAATTTGAAGATGTCGGTCAAGGTCATATGTTTTATACTTCACGCTAATTCTCCATAGAATGATAATTCTGAATTCACTTGTGCTTCTTTTCCATCAAGATACCATTGTGGTGTCTCTGTAAATTTCCACTTTGCGAAATGCTTTTCTTCGATGTAATACTTGCGGTAGGATGCTAAGGAGTCACCTTCCACTTTACAATAATCTGGCATTGCTGGTGTCGGACCAGTAAATGGTTTGTCTGGTATATTTATCGGTGGAGTTTTAGCAATCTCAGCAAGCTTCTGAATTGTCATGTGATTTTCATTCTTTTGATATCTTCTCACGAACTCATCACCAAGTTCAATGAAACAAGCATAGAGCCATTCATAGTTTGCTTTTGATTCTCTCAACCAGATGTTTGATGGATGTTTTACATAGCAAGATTTATAGAATGTTTTTTCTTTGACTTCATCATCAAAAATATATGTTGTCTGTTTGCGACCTGCTGCATTTTTGATCACCACTTGTCGGCCATCAAGAACACGATGAGCAGTTGACAATAGTTGACCATATTCCACGACCATCTTATTGACATGAGCATCGCAATGGTAAGTCGCTGATATCTTTGGATCTTTGTCTAAGTAAAATATGTTCATAATATAATTCCATAATGTAATGTTAGCCAACAGTCTCAATAAAAAAGTATTCGACAAACATATAATAACATTCAATAAAATAGTCTACGTCTCTTGCAATTGCATCTGCTATTCCATTCAACCCTCCTATGTGAACATATAAAAAGATTGCTACTAACACATAAAGTAGTCTCATAATTACTTTTTAGGTATATATTTGTATGAGTGTGAATCTCTTACTTGAATAAGTATTCTGACTGAAATTTTGAGTATTGAGCAATTATATCACATCAAATATTATTTGTCAAGGCTTTTTTTGAAATATTCCTCAAATCTGCTCTTGGTCTCAAAATTTATTCTAGGTGTTGCTTTTGAAGATAACCTTCTGGAATGATTGTATTTAATTCTTTGAGATGTCGGCGACTGTCAATCAGTTTTTTGAAACTCTTAATTAAAATGGTGCTTGTTGAAAATTGAAACCACCATGGAAAAATTGCATGTATCATTCCAATCAGACCGGCATAAATCAAAATTGCGCTATTGATGAATGCGAACTTTCCATGCATCCAATATGTCTGTGGATTTTCCGTATCTCGTATATGGTCTGTTAGAAAGCTCATCTTTTTCTCCTTATACTCCGGCAACGTTTTCGTCATCAGCGTCTTTTTCGTCAGGTGTCTTGCGCCCATTGATAATACGGAAAAAATTATTGGCGGCAAAATCTTTTTTTTCTTCTTCTTGTTTTTCTTTCATATCTTTTTTCCCAATCTTTTTCAAAACAACTTCATATAAAAACCTCAATGATTTAGCATACTTACGAACAAACAAAAGTTCACCTTCCTGTTTTGGCATCCACCAATGCAGTTTTTGATATATGTAGAGAAGTTTTGCTTGTAGTAAAAGAAATGTTTTATTTTTCACATTGCAATTTTTGAAATATTCAAAATATACTTATATTTAGTTGGTGAAGGAAATGTATTAATTAAAGTACTAGATATTTCCTTTTCCTTCACCATCGAGCCGGACTGAGCGGCGTAGCCGCTCAACCGAGGCGTAGCCTCGGTTGCCTTTGTTTGAACCTTCTGATCTTTTTGACTTGACTTTTGATTCGAACTGTGTTAGAATGTAGTCTAAATATAAGCTCAATCATCAACACTAATCAAGGAATCTATGAAATTCTTTTTCAACTACAGTGACCATGAAGTTCGATTAAAGAAATACATCAAGGAGGAAGCCGAAACACAAACAATCGTCATTGATCAAAATTTGGGCATATTTAATTTCTCGGAATCAACCATACGAAAACATTGCAAAAATCATCGACTGAAAATTGTAGATGTAGATAATTTTTCAATTTTTCCGATTCAGCATGTAGAAGATACATATCAAGATACAATTGATTCTTTTTGAAAATGATCACTCTCAGAAAAAGGACTTCTTATGGATTTTACAAGAATATCGGAAATAGTTCACAATCAGATTCCTATTGAATGGCACGGAACATTTGAAGATGATGTAATTGAAGAAACTGTTTATTTCGAAAACGGTGCGACTCTCAGTATGAGACTAGAAATCGATGAAAAAAATGAAGAACATAATGATGAAGAAGAAGAGATTGATGATCCTCTTTATGTGATGGTCGGAACTGAAGAAGAACCACAACTCGTTCATCGAGATATATTAGATACATATCTAGAAGTAATGGAGAATAAATGAAAGGAAATGAACTTGGTGAAATGCAAAGAGAATTGGTTGAAATTCGTAAACTTCTTCGACAAATTAATATATCGTCAAAAACTGAAAAAAATGAAGAAGATGATGATTATGAATTTTACGAAGACCAAGCAGAATTAGGTTTCTTTGGCACAAATATTCTAAACGTTGAACCAGAAACGAATTTATTTGAAACGGTTGATAAGGAAGGAGAAGAAATGGAAGATTCGGACAAAGAAGTTGAAGTGACTCTTGAACTGAGCGATGAAGTAATTGTTGGACTTTCACTCCAAGCTCATAAAAGAAACATCACACTCAATGACTTGATTTCTGAAATAATTCAAGAATCTTTGATAGACGAAACAGGAAAGTCATAAATATTTAGAATAAATTTTTTATCTCAAATCTTTAACAAATGATAAACTATGTCTGAAGCCAAAAGTGCGGATGAACTTTATAAATTTGTTTCTGATTACTTTATGAATAATAATAAACATAATTTAACTCGAGAAGAATTTTATCATTGGCTTGCTCAATATGAAACAAAGGACTTACAACGTCTAAGTGAACTCGAAATCAAACTGAATACGGTAGAACAGGAAGTTACCGAAGTAAAGAACCATGCATTTGATGAAGATCAATATCATCGTAAATTTGATTCTTTCTTTTATCGCACAATTCTTCCAAAGGTCGGTGAAATCATTGACCGTGAAAAGGGACGGACTCTTGAAGCACTTGACCGTGTCAAAAATTCGGTGTCTGCTCTTGATCAGAATACAGTAAAGAAATCCAATCTCACAAAATATATCAGTGCTGCAGTTGGAATTATTTTCACTGGTGGTATCGGTTCTACATGGACCGCAGTTTACGACATGCAACAAAAACTAGATCAAGTCCCTGTTCTTGTCCAAAATGTTGAAGAATTACAAGAAGAAAGAAGAAATACCGAAAAACAATTATTTGTAATTGAGGGTGCGGCAACAACTCTAAAAGATCGATTCAATACCTTGGAAGAAAATGAACTCAAACTTCGCTCAACACTTCAACAACTGGAATCTTCAGTTCAGACAAATGCCTATAGTATCACAGACGTTCTCGAAAGGCTTTCCGCATTTGATGATCCAAATGAAAAATTTAATTGACTGGATACAAGCCATTCTTGTTCTTTTAGCTACAGTGATTTTTTTGGTCATTGCATTTGATAATGATGCTTATGGAAAAAATAAAAAAATTGTTTCAGAAATTTCTGCGATTGTAAATCCGGCATTCAAGTATCGATCCATATATGCGAGAGAAGTCCACAATTTGGTGACAGAGAGGTCAGACCGAATTCGAGCACATCACCTCAATTTCAAGGTAGTCTTAGAAGGAAAGGATGCTTCTGCTCTGATCAGTGTCATTCGTAGACTTGAATTGTCGCATGAGGATCGAATTCATGTGAAACGAAGATATGAGAAATATCGTAAGGATCCAAGCTCAGTGATTCTTGCTGAATTTTTATCAGCACACCCAACAATGCTGGAGGCATTTCAGGACATCCTCAGAGATCGAGATGGAATCACATTTTCAATGACAAACAGTAAGTATACATCAATTGCTCGAATCATGGGACTTCGTGTAATTCCTATAAGAACTCTTCATAATAATGTTTGGCCGATGTATGAAACGCAAATGCATCGTCCAGGACCTCTTCGGTGAAGAACTTTATGTTTGATAAATACATGAAAGTATTTTTACAAAATACCATTACAAAAAATAATAGTTAAAGAAAAAAATGAAAACATATAAGGAATTTATACTTCAGATTGCCGAAGCAAGCAAGGCAAAAGAAGAAAAGCTTCCAAAAGAAGAAAGTTCTAATGAGGAAGAAGTCAATGAGGATCTCGGAGATGGTGTTGCTCGAATGAGTTCGACTTTTCAACCAAAAACAAAAGATGCAATTGCAAGAAAACGAACCGGGATGCCTGCAAATGCAAGAAATTCGGAAGATGAAAACGAAGACCAACTCTCTGCAAAAAATGATAACATTCGAAGAATTCGTTCGGCTAGTAGTCGAATGGAAGCAGTTGTAAATCATAATGAAAAAGAAAAGGAATTGAAGGGAGATTATGATCGAAGTCCTGGCAGTCCATTTGACCAGGGAGAAGCTGATTTTTATTATGGCCGTGGACCAGAACCTCACTTCTATAAAGGAGGAAAGCGAACCGGACAAAAAGTTATGAAAAACAATATGTCAGCAGAAGAAATAAAAGCATATCAAGCAGGATATGCTTATGGTGAATATATGGGTGATAAGAAAGACCCACGCTAATTCGAATGAAAACTTTTTTTCAATTTCTTGGTGAGAGGTCACTCTCAAAAAAAGAAAAAATTTCAAAAAAATCTTATGTAAAGAAACTCGAAAAACATAAGAAAGATTTTGAAGAACGTTATGGTGATGGTGCAATGTCAGTCATTCATGGTCTCGCCACAAATTATGCAAAAAAGAAAATCAGTGAAGATGTCGAGATTCGGATGGACCGCCTTAACTATGAATCTCGTCCAATCTTTTCCGGAACAGAAAGACTTCCTACAACACTTCACAAACAAAATTGGATTCGTGAAAATCTTCCCAATGTGAATTCGGAAGAACTCTGGATTAGTGACAAGGCAAATGGTGGAATTGGTTGGCGACAACCAGATCTAAATAATACAACACAAGATATTCTTTCACGTTATCAAAAAGAATTGGAAAAATCTTCATGAAGATTTTAGTCATCATCGGCTATCACAAAAAAGACAGTTTCTGTCATTCTGGAATTGTCGAGGAAATCAAAAAAGTTGCCGATCATCGAGGAAAAGTTTGTCAGGTAATTGACCTATATGAGGATGAGTTTCATGCTGCATTTCAAGCAGAAAAAAACAAAGAACTCATCAAGTATTATCAAGAAAAAATTCGAGAAGCAACTCACATCGTTTTTGTAAGTCCTGTTTGGTGGTTTCGTTGCACATCAATGCTTGAAGGATTTTTCGATCAAATATTTGTTCCTGGGTTTGCTTACAACTTTCGTCAAGTCACCAAGACCTATGGCATACCAAAACCAAATTTGTCAAATAAAAAAGTTTTTGCTTATTTGACACATGGTGCACCCGCTCTACCGGTTCATACAATCTATTTGAATTCTGTAAAATGGAGATTGAAATTAGGAGTTTTTAGTTTTGTCTTTGGCTGGTTCTCTCCTACAATTCGTCAGTTTTTCTCTGTTCCGTTTTGCTCAGACAAAAAAAGAAAAAAATACCTCAAGAGAGTTTACAAAGACATTGACCGTGAGATTGACAAGTGGAATGAAAATGATTGGTTTTCTTAAAAAAAGTTCTTGACTTTTCTATCTGGTCTGTTATGATCTGATCATTGATTGAAATAATTATTCAAGTGAGGTTTGATATGACAGTAGCGAAAACAATTCTCGGTCAGCTGGGAGGAAGCCGTTTTGTCGTAATGACTGGCTCAAGAAGTTTTGTCGGTGGAAAAAATTATCTTCAATTTCGCATCGGTAAAAACAAAACATCATGTAACACTGTGACAATCACGCTAAATAGTCTTGACCTTTATGATGTTCGATTTAGTCGCACAGCAAAGAGCAGAGGTCATTTATCAAATAAAACACAAAAAGAATACGAAAACATTTATGCTGAGTGTCTACCCTCTGTTTTCACTGAGTATACGGGATTGTATACCTTTTTGTAAATCACACAAACATTACACAAAAAGGAAAACATGTTAGGAAAAGTTCCAAGCGTTGTATTTAGAACTCGAGTTCGTGATGAATCTGTAGGTGGAGAAAATCCTTATCGCTGGCAGGATGTCACCTCAAGTGAATATTTTAGTGGCAAGAAAGTAGTTCTTTTCTCTTTGCCTGGCGCATTCACACCAACCTGCTCAACACTTCAATTACCTACATTTGAAAAAATGTATGATGAATTCAAAGCACAGGGAATTGATGAAATTTATTGTCTATCTGTCAATGACAGTTATGTGATGAATAAATGGGCACAAGATCAAGGGTTGAAGAATGTCAAGGTTATTCCCGATGGAAGTGGTGAATTCACTCGTAAAATGGGAATGCTCGTCGAAAAACATCCAGAAGGATTTGGTATGCGTTCTTGGCGTTATGCCGTGATTATCAATGATGAAAATATTGAAGAGTGGTTTGTCGAGCCAGGATTTTCTGACAACTGTCCTACAGATCCATATGGAGAAACAAAACCAGAAAATATTTTGAATGCTCTCAAAGGAGAAACTTCAGGAGAAAAAGTGTATAAATCTTTGGATGAGGTTTATGCCAGCAAAGGATAAACATGAAAATAGGAATCATTGGTGCTCGTTCTCGTAATGAAGATTGTGACAAAGCCAAGATTCGTTCTGTTCTGCTCAATATTCTTCAGCGAAATATAATTACAACAATTGTTTCGGGAGGAGCAACAAGGGGAGGAGACCGTTTCGCTGAAGAACTCGCAGCAGAGTTTGAATTACCAACACAAATTTTTTACCCAAAAATTTTCACTACTCCAGGCTACTTAGCCCGCAATGTTCTAATTGCGAAACATTCAGACATTCTAATTGCTTGTGTAGACAATAACTTTGGCCGTCTTGATAAAATTATGAAATCAAAAACAGGTGGTACAAACTTTACCATCAAAGAGTTTTTGAAACATCATTCTGAAAAACAATTATACCTGGTGTAAATTATGTTTGTCTTTCAATCACATCGAAATCATCAATTCTTATTCTATGATTTCATTGAGAAACTAAATGATGAAAAAAAAGTCTCACCTCAGTGGTATCGAATGTTGACTGAGGTCAATGATTTTTTGATCAAAGTTATAAATGCAGTTCAACAAAAACTCTTTGAACATAAAATTATTTACATTTCGAGAAAAGATTTATGGTCATTGGACTACACATTGTCTCACGTGATACTTGCTAGTCTGATTTCTTTTAAGGAAAAAAATACAATTTCAATTCCTTTTGTTGACTGTGAAGATGTTCCAGAAGATATGAGTTATAAAGCACATGATTTAGAATTTCATGAAGTACCGAATGATTTGCTTGAAGAACGTTGGCAATATGTTCTAGATCAAATGATCGAAGCTTTTATAATTATCTCAGAAGATTCTTTCAATTATGCAGACGATGAAGAGATTGTCAATCAAGGACTGAAAATGTTTGGTAAATACTATCGCAACTTATGGATCTAGTATTTTTCATAGATTGTCCTAGTATTTTGTCAAGTAATTGAAATGAAATATACAAAATTTACGGACGAAGAACTACAAATAATCGCTGATGATGTTCGTTGGCGTCGAAGTCTTCGAACTCCAAAAAGCTCCTTGCGTTTTCTCTTTACTTACAAAATAATTTTTTATTGGTCGGATTTGCTCAATGACAAGATACACCAAAGAATCAATTCGAAAGATGCATGAACATGATGAAATGATGAAAAGAAAACGTTGCCCCTTATATTATAAATTTAAAGACATGACAATCAAAGAAATTCGTGAAAGACTGGGTTTGAAAAATTTTTCACAAGAGGAGGACCGAATCGATAATAAATAATACCGTATACTCAAATTAGGAGGATTCAATGGCATTCGTTCAATCAAATTTCGATCAACAATTTCAACCATCTTCGGGGGGCGAACAAGGCCTTGTTTCGTTCATGAACAACATGTACAAGCACACCGCAGGTGGTCTTGGTGTTAGCGGAATTGTTGCCTACCTTGTTTATTCCACCGGACTTTTCACTGTTCTGCTTTCAGGCATCACATCCTGGATTGTCTTTCTTGCTCCACTCGGCATGATCCTTTGGTACAGTTTCAAAGGACAAGACTGGCCACTCTCAACGCTCACCGCCTTTTATTATTCATTCACAGGAGTCTTAGGACTGTCACTGAGCAGTGTTTTTGCAATCTATAGTGCTACTAGTATTGTTGAGGCATTTTTGACAACAACCTTGCTTTTTGGTGCAATGGCTACCTACGGCACAATTACCAAAAGAGACTTGTCCGGTTTAGGTTCATTGCTTTTCTTTGGACTGATTGGTGTAATCATTGCAAGTTTGATTAATATGTTTTTCATGAGTTCTTTATTTTCATTGATTATTAGCATTGTCGGAATTATTGTTTTTCTTGGTCTCACCGCTTATGATGTTCAAACAGCAAAACAAATCTATGCAGAAACTGGTGGTGATGAAAGATATGGAATCAAATTTGCAATTAGCTTATATCTCAATTTTATCAATCTTTTTCAATTGATTCTGAGTTTGACTGGATATTCATCAACAAATAACGATTAGGAAAATTCTATGTCATATTCAAAAGAAGTACTTGATCATTATAATAATCCTCGTAATGTCGGTTCTCTCGATAAAAATAAAGATAACGTAGGCACAGGTCTTGTAGGAGCACCTGAATGTTTTAGTGGTGATACTTTGATTCACACACCAATTCAACAGTATATCTCACTGAAAGATGCTTATGAATTAGGAAGAGGAATCAATGTATGGTCTTATAATATTCCTGAACAACGATATCAGTTCAAAACAGCCAAAGTAGTTTATTCTGGTAAAAAGAAATTATATACGTATGAAGTAGAAGGTCGTCAACTTAGGGTGACAAATGACCACGAATTTCTCACACTTGAACATGGTTATCGTCCTATTAATCAAATTGGTATAAATGATTTTATTCGTGGTGTTCGTGCTGAAATAGGTACCGATTATCAGGACTTATTTGAATCTGCACACAAACTAATCATGCTTCGTGAAGATATTGACCCTGTAATGGAAGATTGCTATACGTTACAAGTAGAAGAAACAAATAATTATATTGTAATCACACATTTTGACCATGAATATTATTCAGGTATTGTTGCAAAAAATTGTGGCGATGTGATGAAACTTCAAATTGAAGTTGATGAAAATGAAAAGATAGTAGATGCTAAGTTTAAGACTTTTGGATGTTTTGCTGGAAATGTTGAAATCAATACTGTCGGCAAACGCAAACCTATCAAAGACATCAAGGTCGGTGATCAGGTATGGGCATGGAACGGCAAAAGCATAGTTGAGAATTCTGTCAAAGAAGTAAAAACACAATTTG
>Ga0181574_10002108_pt1:7500-18355 | contig 18355 bp, 11 predicted proteins | sample 101ome_24_FD_145600 | JGI IMG/M metagenome (GOLD analysis project Ga0181574, IMG submission 145600) | Coastal salt marsh microbial communities from the Groves Creek Marsh, Skidaway Island, Georgia - 101410AT metaG (spades assembly) | ecosystem: Environmental > Aquatic > Marine >... | reverse complement strand
ATTTTGTTCTTGGTATACATTTTCAATGACTACGGTTAAATGCCGTGTCCGTTCGGATGCAATTGTGTCAAATTTGTTGCGCTTCGATTCTGTAATAATGGAATAAAAGAATTCAAGTAATTTTTCGTCATTGGTCATAAGGTTGCGATAGTATATAAACAAAAAAAAGGGAGCCGAGGCTCCCTTCCAAAATGTTGACTTGATTAGTTAACGTTTTTAGATAAATCAGCACCTGCTTTGAAACGTACTACGTTTTTAGCTGCGATTTTGATTTCTTTACCAGTTTGCGGGTTTCTTCCAGTTCTCGCTGAACGCTTAGAAATAGAGAAAGATCCGAATCCGATTAAAGAAATACGGTCTCCTTTCTTCAATGCTGAAGAAGTTGCGTTAATAAATCCGTCTAAAGCTTTTTTTGCATCAGCTTTTGACAACCCAGCTGAAGAAGCCATAGCTTCGATCAATTCTGCTTTGTTCATAGTCTTGGTTTTTGTTTGTTTATAAATTTACCTCAACAAATATATACGAATAACAATACCACACAAGGGTTTTGGCAAAAAAAACCAAAAAAATGTTGATAATTCTGTCAAAATGTGGATAAGTGCCCTGTTTTTAAGGGTCTTTAGCTCTTTTAGTTATGATCTTTAGAATTTAAGAAGCAATACAGACGTCAAAAAGGGAAGTGCTAAAATGGGTTCAAATCAATAAAATCATCGATAAATATCGAATCTTAATAGCCGAAACTAGAACTTCGTAAAAACTAAAATTAAAACAAGCAGTTGATTAAAAAGTAATCAAATCATCTAATTTTAGAGGTGTTCTGTATTTTCCATTCCTCGATAGTGAAACCAAGCAAAAAGTCCTTTGTAGACATTCTTCGCTTTCCTTCGACTTGTAACTCATGAATTTCTATTCTACTACCCTTAAGGGATAGAAAAAGACGCTTTCCTTCACGCTGAAAATGGCTTGTGAATTGTAAATCTTGTTCTTCGCAAGTAGTGTTGAAGATTTTGAGAGTTTTAACGTTTCCGGATTCCTTGTGTATTATTTCCGTCCAAGCAGCAGGATAGGGTGACAAGCCTCGAATGAAGTTGTGAACAGCGATGCCTTCTTTGGTAAAATCGATGCGGCTATTTTCTCTGAATAGTTTTGGGGCGCTCTTTATCGATTCTGAGGTTTTTTGAGGCCGAGTAGTGAAAGTTCCACTGCTCAGTAACTCTAACGTTTGCGCAACTGCATTAGCGCCTAGGTGCATCATTCTGTCGTGTATTTCTCCAGCTGTTTCATTTGGACCAATAGTCATTCGGTCTTGAAGAATGATTTCCCCAGTATCAATTTCCTCGTTTAGGAAAAAGGTTGTAACACCCGTTTCGGTCTCTCCATTTATTACTGCCCAGTTAATTGGTGCTGCTCCTCGATAATCAGGTAATAACGATCCATGAAGATTAAATGTTCCCATTTTGGGCATACTCCAAACGACTTTAGGCAGCATGCGAAAAGCAACTACGACGAATATATCTGCATGTAAGTTTACAAGTTCCTGAATAAAATCCTCCGATTTTAGTTTTTCGGGTTGTAGGACGTTAAGGTTGTTCTTCACGGCATATTGCTTTACGGCACTTTCATGGATTTTTTGCCCGCGTCCTGCAGGTTTGTCAGGAACCGTTACGCATCCAACAACTTGATAGCCATCAGAAACAATTTTATCCAAAATAGTAACGGCGAACTCTGGAGTCCCCATGAAAACAATACGCAATGCTTCTTTTTTCATAAACTTTAATTGGTATCCGATTAGATTAGCTTTTTTCTCCAATTGAAAAAGCGAAGGTAAAATAAAGAAAATACACCCAATGAACCAAAGTAGATGTATTCAACGGTCCAAATTTCCGCTATTTCCCATCCAAAGACTTTAATGAATAGGTACGCACATCCGAGGTAGATAATAATGGCAACAATTTCAATGATTAAGGTGATTCGCGTATTTCCTGAACCATTGATGGTTTGAAAGTAAGGTGCCATGAAGGCATAAATGAGGATAGAGCCAAAAACAATGCGGAGAACTGTTCCACTCTCCATTAGGTAAGTTTCTGCGGGGTTTATAAGTGAAATAAGCGAGGTTGGATATAATAATGCGCCATGAAACGTTACTAACAAAAACAATAATGATAACAACTGTATTTTTAGAATGACACTTCTGATCTCTACATAGTTGTTGCTCCCTAGGTATTGCGAGACGTAGGTTTTAGTCGTCGCAGCAAAGCCAAATATCGGCACAAACGCAAGGAAATAAACAGATCGCAGATTCTGTGAAACTGTCAATTCGTACCTCCCCATTTGTTCAATCCATGTGAAAAAGATAGTCCAAGTTGCTAGTGCGAGAAATCCTTGAATCATTAAGGGCGCTCCTACTTTAAGCAGCCTGAGTATCATGTAGCGCGCTACTTCTAGTTTTTTGAAGAGTTTGTAGGGGCGGGCAGTTTTTCCAAATAATATAATGGAAATCATCATCAGAACAGCAATGAATTCCCCTATCACAGAAGCTAGGGCGGCTCCTTCAATTCCCAATTCAGGAAAAGGTCCTATACCAAATACGAGTAGGTAATCAAAGATGATATTACTCAATGCAAATGTGATAGTGCTGAAAAGTATGACCCATGTTTTTCCAATCGCTAGGAAAAAAGCATTCAGAGAAAGAAAAATTGCAGCAACAAAAAAACCGAAACTTCGAACCGATAAAAAGCGTTTTTCTTCCAGCGCAATGTCGGCGTCAACCACTATAGAATCAATGAGATGGGGAACTAGGAAATATATAAGGCCAAAAAACAATGAAGCCATCAGCAAGTTAAAAACAATTGATGATTGAATAACACTATTGAGTGTACTGATGTTTTTTTCACCTATTCGCCGCGCCATAATGATCTGTCCTGCATCGCCAAGTCCAGACAGCCCCATAAATAAAGTGATGTAAATCAACCCTGCGTTTCCACTTGCGTCAAAACTTGTGATGCTGTAGCGACTCAAAATCGCTGCATCGCTAATCATTACAATAGATTGTATAAAAGTACCTACCATTAGCGGCAAGGCAACAGACAAAATCGTTTTGTAAGTGTTGGCTAACATTTAATCGACTTGAATAACTAATCCTTTTAGGTAATTACCTTCCGGATGGAACGCGCTCACAGGATGGTCTGCCGGTTGATGCAATTGGTGGAGAATTCGAACATTTCGTTTGCACTCAATAGCTGCTGCAATTACAGCTTTTTGAAATTGAAAAGCGTCGACAACTTGAGAGCAAGAAAACGTGAAAATAATTCCTCCTGGTTTGATTTGCCGAATCGCATTAGCATTTAATCGTGAATACGCCTTAATAGCTTGGTGACGTTTATTCATGTGCTTCGCGAACGCCGGCGGGTCGAGTACAATGAGGTCGTAGGCTTCTCCTAGTTCATTCATGTACTTCACTGCGTCAGCCACGATGCTTTCATGCTTTCCAGCGTGTGCATTATGAGCTAAATTCCGTTCTACCAATTCGATGGCCTTTTTTGAACTGTCCAACGAGTGAACAAGCGTAGCACCCGCATTCAAGGCATAGATGCTAAATCCTCCAGAATAACAAAATGTATTCAACACACGTTTCCCTTCGGAATATTTGGCTAAGAGACTACGATTATCGCGTTGGTCAATAAAGAATCCTGTTTTTTGTCCCGAGACCCAATCGATTGAAAATGGTTGACCATTTTCTTTGGCAAGGTGGGGAGTGGGACACCTTCCAAACACATAATCATTAACAGAGTCAATACGTGCTGGAAGGGTTTCAGCACTTTTATCATAAACGGCAATCAATAAATCTCCAAGTGCATATTTTAACGCCTCAACAATGAACTTAATATTTCGGAATATACCTACAGCGTGTGCCTGTATTACGGCCACTCCATTATAAAAGTCTACGATAAGGCCTGGAACACCATCTCCTTCGCCATGGACTAATCGACAAATCGTATTCTCGTCATTTATTAATCCAAGCCCAAGACGCAGTTGAATGGCATTTTCAATCTTTTTGTTCCAGAAGTCTTGGTCGATTGAGACGTTTTCTATGCTAATAAGCCGAACAGCGATAGAACCCGGCTGAAAGAAGCCTATTCCATAAAAGTTTCCGTGGTTATCTTGCACTTCCACCAAGGCACCATCGTCAATTTGACTGGTGTTTGAAGCGATAGCTCCTGAAAAAATCCAAGGATGACGGCGGTCTAGAAACTTTTCTTTCCCTTTGGAGATGGTTAATGTGTGCATTGAACGTCTTTTTACAAATCAGCTGCGAAATTAAGTTTTTTTTGGAGGTGAATTACGCGCTAGAATAGAATGTTTCTATCAAAAATGCAGGTTTTAAGGTCACTTGAATGAAATAGGGAAGGCAATAGGTGAAAGTTTGTTTTCAACTGAGCGACATCGAACGAACACGTCTTTTTTTCTATCTTTACACGCAAATAAATAATTACATGAAATTCAGAGCGCACATATTTCAGTTAAATGATGATTTTTCTCAAGAGTATGCGGATACGCACAACAATGGAGAAGCCTCTGAATTGAATCGTAAATACGATTGGGAAGATGAACTTTCATTGAAAAACGATATTCTCAAAGTGGAAGTTCTTAAAGATAGCTCTTTCGTCCTTGCTGGAGAATTAAACGGCACTCCGTTTGAAGAAGAAGTGAAGGGAATGATTGTCTTCCAAATGGAAGGATACGATGGTTCAGTTACCCAGATGGCATTCACGCAAAGTATTCTTCATGACTATGAAGTCGAAGAATTGGAGGAGGAGCTCATTCTTCGTGTATACATTAAGGATTACGAGCCTTTTGCAAATCCGATTCCTGGAGTGTACATTGCTTCACAAGATTTTCCTAAAAAACTGATTGTTGAATAGTGTTATCCGTAAACGACATAGCGTTTTCTTACGATGGGAAAAAATCAATTTTTAAAGGAGTTTCTTTTCAGGTTAAAGAAGGATCAGTTGTCGGAATTGTTGGACCGAGTGGAGCTGGAAAATCCTCCATTCTAAAAAGCATTGCTGGACTTATTACCTTGGATGAGGGGTTTGTTGAGTTGGACGGAAAAAAAATACAAAACCCACACAATAAGCTTGTTCCAGGAGATGATGAGGTGGGGTTTGTGAACCAATCATTTGAGTTAGACGATTTCTATACGTGCGAAGAAAATATTTTGAGAGCGTTGTTGCACTTGTCCAAAGAACAACGTGTTACGTTTTGTGATCAGTTGATTACCCTCTTGGGATTAGAGGATGTTCGTCATTTACAAGGGCGATACCTTTCTGGAGGAGAGCAGCAGCGGTTATCCATAGCTGCGGCATTAGCTAAAGAACCAAGAGTATTGTTGCTGGATGAACCCTTCGTTCATTTGGATGTGCATTTACGTAAAAAGTTGGGTAAATATATTCGAGATTTGTGTGTTGTGCGTGGTATGATTATTCTGCTGGTAACGCACGAAGGCGAAGAGGCACTGTCTTGGTCCGACGAAGTCTACTGTATGTTTGATGGTCGATTAACCAATAAGTATAGTCCTAGTTCTGCGTATTTTCGACCAAAAACGTTGAAAGAAGGCCGTTTCTTCGGAGAGTTGAACAGTGTGAGAATAAATGAAAAACAAATTTTATTTCGCCCGAAAGACTTTAAATTGTCCGGGAGTAAATCGAATGCGGTAAAAGTATCATTTCAGTATTCCGAGTTCAGAGGGCATTATCATGCGAGTTATTTTAAATTATCATCTGGGCGAGAAGTCGTTTTATACGGTGACAATCCCATGACTCATATTTCACAAATTTATGTCGGAATCTAAAGTAAGAAAACTCACGTGGAGAGAGGTTCTTCAATTGACGAAAACAAGTTTTACGGAATTCGTCAACGAAGATAATTTTATGCACGGTGCGGCTTTAGCATACTATGCCATTTTTGCATTGGTTCCGATTATTTATCTTGCATTGACGGGATTTGGGGCAATTATGGGACAAGAGCAAATGATTGTGATAATATCCGACATTATGGAATCCAGCATGGGGATTAAGGATGTAACACCATTTACCGATTTGATGTATCAATGGAATATTGGCTCAGGAGGTTCATTTGTTCTACGCACAGTAGGGATAGTAGTGTTAATTTTTACTTCCACGGCTATGTTTAGCTCACTGAGAACTTCGATCAATTCTTTTTTTCACGTTGAGCCAATTAAACATTATCATGCTATTTTGGACAACCTATTGAATCGGTTAGTGTCATTTGGTATTTTAGCATTATTCGGATTCATCATTATTCTCGTTTATTTTAGTCAGACGTTACTTGTTTCGTTAAGCCATAAATTGTTTGATGATTTTACGGGGGCCGAAAGAACGGTACTCTTTATGATTGAACATGCTTCGATGATTTTTGTGAATTTTGTGATGTTTGCCTTCATTTTTAAGTATTTGCATGATGGAAAAATACGTTGGAAACTCGCATTGGGAGGAAGTATCTTTACGGCTATTTTACTTTACTTCGGTCAGCTTTTGGTGAATTATTACTTGAAGAATTTCTTTTTCGCTGCCGATAGTGGTATCGCGGGAACCCTTCTTGCTGTACTAACTTGGATTTTTTACACTTCACAAATCATCTTTCTGGGGGCTAAATTTACCTCTGTATATGCAAGAATGGTGGGTAAGCCAATAACTCCCCGGTGAAAAAACTGATTTATTTTTTGAAATGAGTTGTGTTTTTCAGATTCTTTGATTAATTTTCCGACGAAATAACGTCAATATTATCAACATGTTTTTAGCATCGAATCTAAAGTTACTTAGAAAACACAAAGGATTTTCTCAAGAGGAAGCTTCCAAAAGCTTAGGTTTAACGCGTTCAACCTATAGCGGATATGAAAATGAGATTGCCGAACCAGGACTTCAGAATTTAATCGCAATAAGTGATTTTTATCGAGTGCCATTGGATGATTTAATCCGTAAGGATTTCTCAAAGCTCTCTAAGCTGGATTGGGAGTCTATTGCAAAAGGAGTTTTCGCTGATTTAAAAGGCAATAATCTACGTGTTTTAACTTCGATTGTTTCTGAGGAAAATGAAGACGTGATAGAAATGATCCCGGAAAAAGCGCGTGCAGGATATACAATGGGGTATGCGGATCCAGATTACATTAAAGTACTTCCGACGTTTCAATTACCATTTTTGAAAAAGGATCGAAAATACCGCTCTTTTCCCATCTCCGGTGATAGTATGCCTCCTGTCAGTCAAGGCTCCCATGTTGTAGCTGAATACCTTCAGAATTGGGAGTCTGTGAAAGATGGAAAGCCATACATTGTGGTAACAAAGGAGGATGGTATCGTTTTTAAGATTCTATACAATCAAATCGAAAAAAATAATTCCTTTCAACTATGTTCTTCGAATCCGTTGTATGCGCCTTACCTTGTGAATGTGAATGATATTTTAGAGATTTGGAAGTTTGTTAATTATATTTCACCTGATCTGCCTGAAGTGGAAATTGCGCAGTCGGATTTAATAAAATCAGTAAAAGGACTCCAGAAAGAGGTGCATGAGTTAAAGTCGTTTGTTACTAGGAGCTAACTGAGGTAAATGTATTTCCGTTAGCGACAATTATACCTTCGTCAACAAGGAAATTCAGCGCTTGAATAATCCTCTGATTTTTCTGAAGGTGCAGCTCATTTAATAGTTCGTCTAGTGTAAGTGATTTCTTTTTTAGAATTTCTTGAATAGCGTCGATTAACTCTTCGGTGGTATAGTTACTTCTTGATTCTCCTAGACAAACGTCGCATTTCCCACATTTTTCGCTTTCTTGTCCGAAGTAATGCATGATTTGAACCGAGCGACATAAAGGGCGTTGAATCAGTTGAATAATCCCATCCAACTTTTGTAGAGCAATTTCTTTACGACGTTGATAAACATCTGGCGATATCGTTAAATAATCGTCGGGGAGACGTTCGTGTTGAAAGTACACCTGAGGCAAATCACTTTGCCAGTTGATATCTAATAACCCTTGTTTTTCCAGATACTGGAGTTGTTTTATCAATTCGGACTTAGAGATTTTAAGTCGCTGTAATAATTTGTAGTCATCAATTTCCCAAAAAGAAGAGAAAATTCCAGGGTAGCTTCTACTTAAAAGCGTGATCAATGGGTCATAGGTTGGATTTTTAATTTGAAAACTATAGAGGCCAGTATTGCTTACGGAGAATTTAAGTTTGGTTTTATGGAAAACAGATTCATTAAAAATGAGCGTGCCATTCATTTCCAAAATTTTCAGAGAATTGTAGGTGAGAGTCGGGTCAAGGCTATATTTGGTTAAAAATGTTTTTAATTCAAGTGGATAGCTTTCTCTTGCTCCAGAACCAATAGCAATTCGGAGATGATTGCACAATGCACGGTAGACAGTTTTAATGGAATCAATAGGAGGAAATCGATCCAATTCCTTTTTCTTCATCTTATCTAAGTCCCCGTGTTCGTAGAATCCAATGTTTCGAGACGATGCACCGTCTCTTCCAGATCTTCCTGCTTCTTGATAGTATGCTTCAATGTTTGTGGGCAGTTCATAATGTAACACAAATCGTACGTCTGGTTTATCTATCCCCATTCCAAAAGCATTGGTGGCAACCATGATTCGAATGTCGTTTTTTAACCAAGCCGATAATTTGTTTTTTCGTGTTTCTCCATCCAATCCTCCGTGGTAGGTTGCTGCTGAAAATCCGCTTGCGATGAGAGCCTTGGTAACGTCTTTAGTGTCTTTCCGAGTTTGACAATAGACTACGCCACTTTTACCTCGAAAGATTTCACACGTCTTAATTATATGCTGCAGCTTATTTTGAACCTCATAAAATTCATAGGATAGGTTTTCACGCAAGAAACTACCTTCGAAATAGTTGGGTGACTTTAATTTTAGGTCTTCTGAAATATCCTTACGAACCCGCTCTGTGGCGGTGGCCGTAAGAGCAATTATAGGTACATTCGGATGGATCTCTCGCAGTTCCCAAATATCTCTGTAGGGAGGTCTGAAATCATGTCCCCACTCTGATATACAATGAGCTTCATCAACTGCAATGAGCGAAATTTTCATGTTTCGAAATCGAACCTTGAAGAGGTCTGTCTTCAATCTTTCAGGAGAGACATATAAAAAATCCAATTGCTCAAATTGTGCATTGTCCAAAGCGATATCAATCTCTTTTCGTGACATGTCCGAGGTAATGGCTTGTGCCCTAAGTCCATTTTTTTTGAGTCCCTCTACCTGATCCTGCATCAACGCAATCAGTGGAGAAACAACAAGGCACATTCCTTCTCGGACCATACCTGGAACCTGGTAGCAGATAGATTTACCTCCTCCAGTTGGAAGTAACGCGAGTGTATCGAATCCATTGATAATGCTCTCAATAATTGGCATCTGATTCGGTCGAAAATCACTGTAACCCCAGTATTTCTTTAGTACATCTTTAGCTTTCAAGTCAGGCGATCTTTTGTCGTGTGTCAAATTTATCAAATATTCATTGATTTTAGTAGGTCGATGTCATTCTATTGCTTAAAATCGTATATTTGCACCTCGAAAATTAAGCTATGGCAAATTCGGTATTAGACATAAAAGTAACGCGAACTACAAATTCTAAATTAGCGCAAGTAGATTGGAATAACCTTCCTTTTGGTAAGGTATTTTCCGATCATATGCTAGTGATGAATTATGAAAATGGTGAGTGGGGAACTCCAGAAGTTGTTCCATTTGGTCATTTACAGCTGCATCCGGCTACCTCTGCTATACATTATGGGCAATCTATTTTTGAAGGCCTAAAGGCATACCGTACTGTTGATAATGATATCGCTGTGTTTAGACCAGATATGAATGCGAAACGTTTCAAGGATTCTTGTTTGCGTATGTGTATGCCTGAATTACCAGAAGAGGTATTCTTGTCGTGCGTGGATAAAATTGTCGCTGTAGATTCAGACTGGATTCCGTATAAAGGAGGTTATTCCTTATATATTCGTCCTTTTATGTTTGCTGTAGACGATTACATTGGAATTAAGTCTTCTGACACCTATAAGTTTATGATTTTCACATGTCCAGTGGGAGCATATTATGCTGAGCCATTGAACGTGAAGATTGAAGAGAAATATACACGGGCTTCTACTGGTGGAGTGGGGCGTGCAAAAACAGCAGGGAATTATGCTGCTTCTTTGTACCCAGCAAAATTAGGTAAAGATGCTGGCTTTCATCAGTTGGTTTGGACCGATGGTGCAGAGCATAAGTATATCGAGGAGTCCGGAACCATGAATATTATGTTCGTAATTGATGGTGTCTTAGTTACGCCAAGTGAAGAAAGTGATACCATTTTAAGAGGAATTACCAAACGCAGTGTAGTTGAGCTTGCGAACGACTGGGGAGTGCCCGTTGAAGAAAGAAAGGTTTCGGTGGAAGAGGTGATTACCGCGATTCGAAACGGATCTTTAACGGAAGTATTTGGAGCTGGAACCGCTGCTACAATTGCACAGATTCAACGTTTAGGATTCCGAGATGAGTTATTTGAGTTAAGTCCGATTGCAAATCGTGAGTTTTCGAATAAAGTATATAATCATTTAGATAAAGTTAAAACCGGTCAGATAGAGGATAAGTTTAACTGGGTAAGAAAGGTGAAATAGACTTTCGAAGCAAATCATTCAAAAAGAACGTCCAATCCGGCGTTCTTTTTTATTTTTATGTAATATGCACTTGAGCGGCATCTTTATGAAAACAATTCGTATGAGGTTAGTGGTAGTAATAATTATTTTCCTTGGTTCTGCGGCTCAGGCGCAACAGAAGTTATTGGTAGTATCG
>Ga0181574_10002108_pt1:0-2500 | contig 18355 bp, 11 predicted proteins | sample 101ome_24_FD_145600 | JGI IMG/M metagenome (GOLD analysis project Ga0181574, IMG submission 145600) | Coastal salt marsh microbial communities from the Groves Creek Marsh, Skidaway Island, Georgia - 101410AT metaG (spades assembly) | ecosystem: Environmental > Aquatic > Marine >... | reverse complement strand
TTGAAGGTGTGTGGTGATGCATGCTGGAGCGCTTAGAAAAGCAAATGTAGGAATGAGTAACGATAATGCAGGCGAGAAACCTGCACACCGATAGACTAAGGTTTCCTGAGCGACGCTAATCGTCTCAGGGTTAGTCGGGACCTAACGCGAACCCGAAGGGGGTAGTGGATGGACAACTGGTTAATATTCCAGTACTACTTATAACTGCGATGGGGTGACGGAGTGATGAAAGGTCTGCGCACTGACGGAATAGTGCGTTAAAGAGTGTAACTATAGGTTGAATAGGCAAATCCGTTCGACTTGGTGAACTTGATAGTACCACGCGTCTACGGACAAGTGGATAATGACCCTAAGGGCTTCCAAGAAAAACCTCTAAGCTTCAGGTTATAAGTACCCGTACCGCAAACCGACACAGGTAGTCAAGGAGAGAATCCTAAGGTGCTCGAGTGATTCATGGCTAAGGAACTAGGCAAAATTGACCCGTAACTTCGGGAGAAGGGTCCCCCGTTTATGACGGGGCGCAGTGAATAGGCCCAGGCGACTGTTTATCAAAAACACATGGCTTTGCAAAATCGAAAGATGAAGTATAAGGCCTGACACCTGCCCGGTGCCGGAAGGTTAAGAGGAGATGTTATTTTCGGAGAAGCATTGAATTGAAGCCCCGGTAAACGGCGGCCGTAACTATAACGGTCCTAAGGTAGCGAAATTCCTTGTCGGGTAAGTTCCGACCTGCACGAATGGTGTAACGATCTGGGCACTGTCTCAGCCATGAGCTCGGTGAAATTGTAGTATCGGTGAAGATGCCGATTACCCGCAACGGGACGAAAAGACCCCGTGAACCTTTACTATAGCTTCACATTGACATTGGGTAATTCATGTGTAGGATAGGTGGGAGACTTTGAGGCTGCATCGCTAGGTGTAGATTAGTCGTCCTTGAAATACCACCCTTGGATTATCTGATGTCTAACCCCTTTTAGGGGAACATTGTGTGGTGGGTAGTTTGACTGGGGTGGTCGCCTCCAAAAGAGTAACGGAGGCTTCTAAAGGTACCCTCAGCACGCTTGGTAACCGTGCGTAGAGTGTAATGGCATAAGGGTGCTTGACTGAGAGACCGACAAGTCGACCAGGTAGGAAACTAGAGCATAGTGATCCGGTGGTTCCGCATGGAAGGGCCATCGCTCAAAGGATAAAAGGTACTCCGGGGATAACAGGCTGATCACTCCCAAGAGCTCACATCGACGGAGTGGTTTGGCACCTCGATGTCGGCTCGTCACATCCTGGGGCTGGAGAAGGTCCCAAGGGTTGGGCTGTTCGCCCATTAAAGTGGCACGCGAGCTGGGTTCAGAACGTCGTGAGACAGTTCGGTCCCTATCTGTTGTGGGCGTTAGTTATTTGAGAGGACCTGCCTCTAGTACGAGAGGACCGGGGTGGACGTACCTCTAGTGTACCTGTTGTGGCGCCAGCTGCATCGCAGGGTAGCTACGTACGGATGAGATAAGCGCTGAAAGCATCTAAGCACGAAACTCACCTCAAGATGAGATAACTTTTAAGGGCCGTGGAAGACTACCACGTTGATAGGCTACAAGTGTAAAGACAGTGATGTCACAGCTGAGTAGTACTAATTACCCGTAGACTTATAACCTTTCTTCCTTTTTTTATTCACTACTTCAATCATCCGATAGTCAAGACTTAAAGATATTTAACGCTTTAGGTGTTTATTGCGGCAAGGTCCACCTCTTCCCATTCCGAACAGAGAAGTTAAGCCTGCTTGCGCCGATGGTACTGCCCTTTTGAGGGTGGAAGAGTAGGTCGACGCCACTTTTTAAAGCCTCATTCCATAAGGAGTGAGGCTTTTTTGATGAATAAAGTTTAGAAAATTAAGTTCATCCCAATTCTCATATTCCTAGTAAATCTAGTCCCACAATACAGGGCAGATTTGAAGTCAAACTGCAATTGGAGGTTTTCGAATAATAGTATTTAGTATCTTAATCAATTGAAATCTTAGATTTCTCTGGAGTTATTGATAGGATCATTTTATGGCTGAAAATCAAAATAAAATTTACGATCTGGTTTTTTCTGGTTTTGGTGCAAGTTCTTGTATTTTAATTAAAAAGCTACATGATCATGATATGTTGAGAGGCAAAAATATTCTTATCATAGATCCTCTTGAAAAAAAGACCAATGATAAGACATTTTGTTTTTGGGCAAAAGAAACAGATCCAATTGTTCAGGAATTTAAGGATGAAATTTCACATTCCTGGGGCAAAATCAGTTTCGATGGACATGAAGCATGTTCAATAGACCCTATTCGATATCATCATATTAGCTGTGAGAAACTCTACGACTCTACTCGCAAAATATTGAAGACTTATGACGTTGAATTTGCAATTGATAGTGTAATAAATATTAAGGATGGTAAGATCGTAGTCCTTAAAGTAGCGGAGGGCGAATATATGGGATTGAAAGTATTCGATTGTAGAACTCCAAAATTGAATACTAA
>Ga0181574_10002091_pt1 | contig 18422 bp, 17 predicted proteins | sample 101ome_24_FD_145600 | JGI IMG/M metagenome (GOLD analysis project Ga0181574, IMG submission 145600) | Coastal salt marsh microbial communities from the Groves Creek Marsh, Skidaway Island, Georgia - 101410AT metaG (spades assembly) | ecosystem: Environmental > Aquatic > Marine > Intertidal zone... | reverse complement strand
TAGGTACAGTAGAGGAGCTGGTTAACATTGAAGACCACAGTGCCGCAGCCTAGGGAAAGCCAAGTGCACGATGAATTGCTGGGTAAGATCATCACGTCTTTGATTCAGTTCAAGCTGACCAAAGAGTCAAAATATTACCTCGATACGATCGATCTTTTGGATGAGCTGGTGCTTGAAACCACGGGGCCTCAAGACGATATTTTACATAGTTGGGAGCCGGCTCTAGTGGGGGTGGTATTTGACGAAAACGGAGATTCAATACCTTGCTACAGCTCTGCCATAGTCATAGAGCACTACCTAGCGGAAGGCTTCTCTAAAGAGGAAGCCGCATCGGCGCTTTTTTCTGCTAGCGAGGGCATCAAAATGATGTGGATACACCCAGCCACGTCAGCAGGCACAAAACCACCTGCAGAAGGTACAACCCTCAGACTAGTTTAAGAGCAGGGTAGATCTCTTTACGCCCGCTACATGACGTAGCGTTGACGTATTATCAGAACAGATGCCGTGAAAGCTCTAAAGCCGACCGCGCCTGATTTACCTCACCCCCAACGTATTTGCCGAATCCCAGTTGTCGGTTTAGATTATCAGGTGTCCACGCGCGTCTTGGTGCGGCCAATCGGCCTTGACATGGTAGAGGTCGCCAGTTCGAATCTGGCTGGTCCTACCAAATACGACAGACCCGGCCTTGTGCCGGGTTTTTCGTATTTGGCCTAGCGCTAGCTAGGGGTTCGAGCTGGAGGTTCGACCAAATGCGACCCCAGGAGCATTTGCAACCGAGCGCCTTTGGCGCGAAGCCCGCAGGGACGAAACAGGCTAAAGCCTGTTTCGGGTAATCCGCCTGGTCGTACCAAATGACAAACCCTCGCCATCGGCGGGGGTTTTTCGTTTGAAGGTGTAGGTTTGGATGAGGGCCGCCGTTCGACAAACGCGACCAAAGGAGCGTTTGGTCCGCTGCAGCGAAGCGGAGGCGCCCGCAGGGTTCAATCGCCAGAAGCTATGGCGATTGAAGACAATCCGCCCGGCTCTACCAAATATTTAAGTCTCTGTTTTTTGAACTCTCTGTTTTCCTAGAATCCACGTTTTGGCTGTTTGGCGACTGAGCAATATACTCGTGCTGTTGCACTTAACTGGCGAGCACTAACTTAGCGGGGGGTTGCGCATGGCGCTACGAGTGATCGGTGGAGGCATCATAGGCCTCAGCGTGGCTTACCATCTCAGCCTTAAAGCTGAAAACATCACGGTATTCGAAATCGACAAAGGCTACGAGCGGGCTAGCTTTGCACGCAGCTGTGGCGGATTAAGAAGCCAGTTCAGCACCCCGGCCAACGTTGCGATGAGCCTGTACAGCATCGATTTCCTCAAAACTCAGACAGACGTTTCCTTTCAGTCCAACGGCTATCTCTTGCTATTTGACGCTGTCCGGGCCCAAGACCACGATCAAAGCCTCATGCTGCAACAAGAGATGGGCGCCAGCACACAATCTCTCGATCCCACTGACCTCAAGGTTCTGTTCCCAGATCTCAATACCGATGATCTTTACCGAGGATGCGTAACACTGGACGGGTCCGAAGGATGGATCGACCCGACGAGCTTGCATACTTGGTACAAAGAAAAATGCCTTCATGCCGGCGTCAAATTTGTATACGGCGACCATCGCGACTATCCCGCTAAAAACTCTGATATCACCGTGGTGTGCGCCGGTTGCTGGACTCGAGACGTAGGAAAATATTTTGGTGTAGAGGTGCCCGTGCGCGGCGAAAAGCATACTGTCTTTCAGATAAAAACGGAGCGTCCCGTGTGTGCGGAGCTACCGCTAGTTGCCGATCTAGCGGCGGGTATCTATTTCAGGCCTGAAGGTGAGGGCTACATAGCAGGCTACGAGGGTAACAACGAGGGCGAGGCTGATGATCTTGAGCCTGCGTGGGAGAGTTGGCATGAGGTGTGGGAAAGGTTATACCACCGGTTTCCAAGCATCTTTGACAAAGCCAAAATGACGGGGGCATGGGCCGGTTATTACGACACCACCCAGGCGGACCATAACGCCATCATCGATGCCAAGGACGGTATTTTCTTTGCAACAGGTTTTACAGGGCGCGGGCTGATGCACTCCCCTGCCGTAGGATTGGTGTTGAGCGAGATGGTAACAGGAGCACCTCCCAGCATTGATCTCTCTTCTTACCAGTTGGAACGCACCCCACGTCGGGAAAAATATGTCATTTGATCTCCTATTCGCCGGGGCCTAGGTCGATCCGCCTGGTCCTACCAAATGACAAACCCTCGCCATCGGCGGGGGTTTTTCGTGTGCGGGTGTGGGTTTGGATGAGGGCCGCTGGTCGACAAACGCGATCAAAGGAGCGTTTGATCCGCCCTAGTGAAGCGGAGGCGCCCGAAGGGGTTCAATCGCCAGAAGCAATGGCAATTCAAGACAATCAGCAATTGCAGCGCGAGGGTTTTTCGCCGACGCTTGATGAGGCAAGCGAGCTCTGGAGTGGCACGCGAGGCTCGTCAGCGTCTAGGAAAGCGAAGTGACAAAAGATATCAGAATCAACGGCCAGCGGCTGTGGGATAGCCTCATGGAAATGGCGCAGATTGGTGCCACCGAGCGAGGCGGCTGCAATCGGCAGGCCCTGACCGACGAAGACAAACAAGGACGCGACCTGTTTGCCAACTGGTGCCGGGACGCCGGCTGTACTGTCAGCGTCGACGAAATGGGCAATATGTTTGCGCGCCGCCCGGGGCGTAACACTGATGCCCCGCCCGTGATCACCGGCAGTCACCTGGATACCCAGCCCACCGGTGGCAAGTTCGACGGCGTATACGGGGTGCTGGCGGGTCTTGAAGTGCTGCGAACACTGAATGAGACCGGCGTTGAAACCGAGGCGCCCTTAGAGGTGGTGGTCTGGACCAACGAGGAAGGCGCGCGTTTTGCCCCCGCTATGGTCGGTTCGGGTGTGTGGGCCGGCGAGATGCGACGGGATGAGGTTTATGCCATCGAGGACAAATCGGGCAAGCGTTTCGGGGAGGAATTGGAACGCATTGGTTACCGGGGCGACCTCCCTGCCCAGCCAAGGCCGATACGAGCCGCCTTTGAGGCCCATATTGAGCAGGGCCCTATTCTGGAGGCGGAGGCATTGCAGATTGGTATCTTGACCGGCGTACAGGGCGCTCGCTGGTACGACCTGACCATTGAGGGCCAACCCGTTCATGCCGGGCCAACCCCCATGGAGGTACGCCAGGATCCCTTTATGGGCGCCCTGCCCATCCTCGACTACTGCTACGAGGTGGCAGCGAAATACGCACCCTGGGGCCGGGCCACCTTTGGCGACATCAAAGCTGAACCGGGCTCACGCAACACCGTGCCGGAGAGGCTAATCGTCAACGTTGATCTGCGTCACCCGGACCCCACAGTACTGGACGAGATGGATCGCCTGTTCCGGGCCTTTGTTGCCGAGACGTGCGAGGCTAAAAACCTGCAAGGCCGAGTGGAAGAACTCTGGCACATGCCAGTGACCGAATTCGACCCTGAGTGCGTCGACGCGGTTCGCAACGCCACCGCGGAGCTGGGGTATTCGAGCATGGGGATGGTCAGCGGCGCGGGCCACGATGCCCTGTATGTGGCGAAGGTCGCACCCACCAGCATGATCTTTGTGCCCTGTAAGGACGGGGTCTCCCACAATGAAGCGGAAGACGCCAAGCCGGAGGATCTGGAGGCAGGCTGCAATGTGTTACTACACGCTATGTTGAGAATGGCAAACGCCTAGCGCAATCGAGCCAGCACTCCCAACTTTTTGAGTCTCTGTTTTTATTCAACTTTAATTTTTAACTGTCGCGCGTTCTGACATGTTGCCCTGCGTGGAAGCTGCCGTAACTAGGTAGATGCCACCTCGCTTGCATGGCTCGTAATCCAAACACTCCAAGCACCCCAATAAGCGCCCAAAGCAGACCGACGGCAACCATTGGCAGAGCCGGAACAGGCTCAGCACCGCTGAAAGGCGCTGACGAGACTGCCGCTGTCACCGGCTTGTTCTTAGCAGATTCATCTAACGTCTTGTCATTTGCAATCAGCTCTTGGCTTTCAGCAATCATTGCCGATTCGCTGGAGGCCAGCTCACTTGCATTGCCATGCGAGTTGATTGATTTTTGCAGCGTATTCAGGAGGCTTAGAAAATTGGTCTCAGCCGAGGGGAGGCTCATTCTCGCCTTCGCCGCATGGACGCGAAGAGAAATATTGGGATCGGTGTTGTACAAAATAAGATCTTCGAGCCCGTCGCCGTTGATGTCCGCATATATTCCCAGCTGAGTGCCATCTTCTTCTCCTTTAGGGAATAAAGACGTATCCAGAACCGCGAATGTTCCATCAGATTTTCTTAAATAGGTTCTAGGTGCCCCTCCCGAAAAGGGCTGACTCATTTGCGCCACATTGCCTGTTTGATTGTGTACGGCGATATCCGGAAGCCCGTCCTGGTTCAGATCCCGGCAAGTGAAGAAATTGAACAAGTCATCGGGATACTCTTCTGAAAATGGCGTATCGATTCTCGTCACCCCCGACTCCCCCACCTCAAAAAAAACGAGCTTGTTTATAATGGGTTGCTCCATTTCATAATAAGTGCCATTCTCGTCATAACTCTCACCCAAATACCAGCCAGTAAATTTACCAACAATATATCCGGGCAATTCAGGCGTTCCGGGCAGGTAGCAAGAGTCTACAATCCCCAAGTTGTTGTAGTACTTTCCTTCCAATTCGGTTACGCGAAAGAGACCAGGATCGCCATTCCAAGTCACCCATGTCGCCGTATCAACTCTAACTCTCTCCATGTCACCGGCATTGGATTCTTGCCAGCGTCCACCGATTTTCTTGAAGTAATCGATACCGCCATTGTCTGTGCCGTTATATATCCCCCCCAAGACGCCATCGGCGTCCGAGGGCACCCCCCCGAAGGTCAATCCTCCTTCAATCTGAGGATAATTTTGAGTGACATACTTGGCCTCGGCCCCTTGCCATCTGAGAACCGCGACATCATATCCACCCCAATCGTTTCTTAATCCGGTCAGGATATCTTGGTAACCCAGACCATTGTCTACGATCCCAATGCCGTGGCCATAAATAGGCTTCCCGACCCTTTCTATCGAATAACCACTTTCATTAGATAGCACCACAGCTTGCTCGGCATCCCAGCTATCAAAATTTAAATGGGGGCGCCCGTCTTCCCAGTTGACGGCAAACACAATGTCCATGCGGCCATCGTTATTAAAATCTCCGGAAGCAAAGTTGCGCGTTGCTCCGCCCAGTGAAATTTGCTCTGCACCGAAAGTCTTCTTGTTGCCGACTGTAAAACTGCCATCAGGCTCGCTGATATAGACCATCAATGCATTAAGCGTCGGCTCAGGCGCCACTGAGCCATCGAAGTCATTACAAAAATAATGGACCAAGAGGTCTTGTCTGCCGTCGTAGTTCAGATCGAGCGGAACGACCAAGCTTGTAAAGCAGGCACCTTGTTCGTAGATTTCACCTGGTGGGGTCAGCTCCACGTAAGCCTCTTGGAAGGGATTGAATGCGGCTGCCGACGCCTTTACTGATGCCAAGCCAAGTAATCCGGCGGCCAGAAAAATGGCCGAGCAGATCGAAAAACACCATCGCTTGACGGTTGGTAGGGTTCTCATCTGTCCGCTCCATTTGCCTTTCGGGGCGAGCGTCCCAGGACGCCATCTCTCGCCACACGATCATACGGTACGGGCACCGGCTCAACAGGCGCCCGCATCAGATATTTGTTAATCACAGTGCGAGCTGATTAAGTCTTATGGTGCTCTGAAAAACCGCGGCGTGGCAATAGGCCTGTGCGAGGCAACGGTTCACCGCGCGACCCAATGCGCGTCCTGCCTTTATATCAAGTTTTCCAACCCTGACCTTGCTCTGTCTTCTGGAATAACCGCAACCTGGCGATCTGTAGCACAAGCTCCTTCGGAATCGGATTGACCAAGCTAAAGCGAATCGTGTTTTGCGAAATCTCGTATGAACGCAATTCATCACGGAGCGCATCAATCACCGACGGGGTCGGATGAAGGCTGACGTGATGCTTAAAAGCCGCGTATTGAAACAGTATTCCATCGCGAATAAACGCAGGCTTGCCCCACTTGAGTGCTTCAGTCGCGTCTGGAGCGACTTCCCTCAGAAGGCGCCTGAGCTCGGTTAATCTCCGCCTCGCCTCTGGCGACTTCGACAGAATGTAGGCCTCTACGGGATTGACTATCGACGTCATCACCTGACTCCGTGATCTTTTCTCTTCACCCTCAGACAACCGGAGTATCTCTCATACGATACCGGCGACGAAACCAACTCGGGACCAGTACCAAGGAACAAGCCAAGTGGGTACAGTACAATCCTCAAAAAAAAGAACTCACAACTATGACCAGCACCGAACCGCTGTATATCCGCCATTCAGGCCCCGCCTTGCTTGAAACACCGCTGCTCAATAAGGGCAGCGCGTTTTCACGTGAAGAGCGCATTGATTTTAATCTCACCGGCCTGCTACCACCGCGGTACGAAACCATCTCCGAACAATTAGATCGGGCGTATCGCCAATACTCCAGCTATCACGAAGCCATCAACAAGCACATTTATCTGCGCGGTATTCAGGACAATAACGAGACCCTCTTTTATGCCCTCGTCAGCCAATACCTCGAGGAGATGATGCCGATTATCTACACGCCCACGGTGGGAGATGCCTGTGAGCAGTTTTCGGATATTTATCGAAGTTCACGGGGGCTATTTCTGGCGTGGGAGGAGCGCGGACAAATAGACGACATACTGCGCAATGCCACCAAAGACAACGTCAAAGTGATTGTTGTCACCGACGGTGAGCGCATACTCGGCCTCGGAGATCAGGGCATCGGTGGGATGGGCATACCCATTGGCAAGCTCTCGTTATACACCGCCTGCGGCGGCATCAGCCCTGCTTATACCCTTCCCGTGATGCTCGACGTCGGAACCAACAACGAGGCGCTCTTGAATGACCCGATGTACATGGGCGCGCGGCACCCCCGGGTGAGTGAAGATGAATACGACGAGTTTATCGAGTTGTTCATGCATGCTGCAGAGCGCCGCTGGCCCGGCGTCTTGATTCAGTTTGAAGACTTTGCCCAAGCCAATGCAATGCCCATACTCAACCGGTATCGCGAGCGCTTCTGCTGCTTTAACGACGATATACAGGGAACTGCCGCGGTGACGCTGGGCACCTTATTGGCCGCTTGCCGGGTCACCGGGAAGCCCCTCAGAGAGCATCGCATTGCCTTCGTGGGAGCAGGCTCCGCGGGATGCGGTATTGCGGAAATGCTCATTCGACAGATGGTCGAGGAGGGACTCAGCGATGAGGCCGCTCGTCGGCAGGTGTTCATGGTCGACCGACATGGCCTCATTACAGAGGGAATGAGCGGCCTGCAGGATTTTCAGCAGTGCCTGACACAGAGTAAGGCCGACTTGGCCGACTGGTCTTGCGAGAGAGAATGGGCGAGTCTTGATGAAGTCGCCGCACAGGCTAAACCAACCATACTGATTGGCGTTTCCGGACAACCCGGCCTGTTCACCGAGTCGGTCATCCAAAGCATGACGAAAAATAGTGAAGCCCCGATTATTTTTCCACTGAGCAATCCAGTGAGCCGGGCTGAAGCCACTCCGGAAAATATGATTCGTTGGACAGATGGCAAAGCCATTATTGCAACAGGCAGTCCATTTCAGCCTGTGAGTTACAACGGTGAGTCATACCGAATAGCCCAATGCAACAACAGCTATATTTTTCCGGGCATTGGCCTCGGCGTTTTGGCGGTCAGGGCAAACCGTGTGACCGATGAAATGCTACTCGCCAGCAGCGAGATTCTGGCCGAGGCTTCGCCAAGGGCCTCGGGAACCGGAAAAGATCTACTCCCTCCTCTGCAACAGATCACAGAGGTCAGCCAGTCCATCGCGTTTGCGGTGGCAAAGGTAGCGCAGGAGCAGGGTCACGCACTCAAGATCTCCGACGCCCAACTCCACGCCCGTATCGACCAGATTTTCTGGACACCCCATTACCGCAACTACAAACGTATTAGTCTGTAGCCTGTCCCGGGATTCCCGCGTCCTTAGCAATTCATTCTGCGCGGCTGGCAATGAGCGCCGTGGGCGGTGACACCCAAAGCGGCTTGAGGGCGATCTGGTGCAAGCCCTCATACACCCTTAAATCGAGGGTCGCGTCGCTCGGATGCGGCTAGCACGCCCTCTTTAAAATCTTCGGTTAACATTTCTTGAGCTTGTATGGCCTGCTCATGTCGGTTGGCGTCGCGTATCGTCGCAAGCAGAGACGCTCTTACCGTTGCACGCGTATGCTGCACCGCCAATGGCGAAGACAGCGCAATTTGTTTGGCCAGGCTGACGGCACCGTTCAACGCCTCCCCAGGGTCGACTAATTCAGTCACCAGACCCAATTTTGCAGCCTCTGCCCCTTTTATTCGCCGGCCCGTATAGAAAAGCAGTGCCGCGTTGTGCTCGCCCACTAACCGCGGCAGTGTCACCGACATGCCAAACCCGGGATGAATTCCCAAACGATTAAAGTTGGCGCTCATGGTTGCGCCCTGTGATACCACGCGGAAATCAGCGAGTAGCGTGATCCCAAAACCCGCGCCCACCGCGGCGCCCTCTACTGCGGCAACCATCGGCTTACCAAACTCAAAGAGCTTCATGGCGGTGCTGTAAAAACGGTTGGTGAATTCATCCAGATCAGCGCCTTCTGCGAGCGAAGACTTGAAGTCTGCCCCGGCACAAAATGCTGATCCGGAAGACGCCAGCACCACGCAGCGGCAATTAGGGTCTTCCTCAAGCTGCTGCAACGCGTTCAGCATTTCGCCCAGCATGTGCTCGTCAATGAAGTTATAGGGCGGGCTGTTCATCGTCAGCACAGCCACATACTCGCTCAACTCAACCTGAATATGCTGGTAGTTGTTCATAGGTCTGTCCTTTCACTACTTACTGGCGGCGAGATGCCTACGCCGCACTTTATGCTTTTTGGTGATCTCTTTCGATGATATCGGGACAGCGCGATCGCATATTCGTTACAGGCGGTTCAATACCTTCCGCGGAAAAGTCGTTTCTTGTTTGCGCTAACCCCAAGTCTCATTCGCTGGTACGCTCAACCACCCCCTAAAATGCAGTAAAGCGTTTGGCGGGTCACGAGTTGCCTCGAGTCGGGAGAAACACATCATGAACTTCGAGTTGGCAGAAGAACACCGCATGCTCGCCGATCTGGTGGCGCGTTTTGTCGCCGACGAATTGATCCCGCTTGAGTCAGAGATTTTAGGTCGCGAAGCCAATCGTCTTGATCCGCACCTCACCCGACAGGAACTCGACGCACTCAATACCAAGGCCAAAGCACTGGGACTCTTCGGGCTTGATGCGCCCGAGAGCGTTGGCGGTGCCGATTTGCCCGAAGTTGCCATGGTGGCCGTTAATGAGCACATCGGCTCCACCATTGCTCCCTACATTCTGCCGCCCGACTCACCCAATTTGCGCATGCTGCTACACGCAGCCGATGATCGTCAGCGAGCCGCTTATGTCGAACCTTACGTGCGAGGCGAAACAATCAGCGCCATTGGGATCTCGGAGCCCGGCGCAGGCTCTGACCCCGCACAGATGAAAACGACCGCACAGCTAGACGGTGACGAATGGGTTCTGAACGGCAGAAAAATCTGGATCAGCAGAGCCGATAGTGCCGATTTCACCATCGTCATGGCGATTACGGACCCCGCACTGGGCGCCCGTGGCGGCATGAGCGCTTTCTTGGTCGACAACGATACGCCCGGATTTAACATCGTGCGCCCGATACCCATGCTCGGGGGGCACATCACGTTCGAAGTCGAATTCGAAAACTGTCGGGTGCCCAGCTGGAAATTACTGGGGCAAGAGGGTCAGGGTTTTGCGCCCATGCAGATTCGACTGGGTAGCCGTCGCCTGGAAATAGCCGCCAGCTGTATCGGCAAAGCGCAACGCGCGCTCAACATGATGTGCGAATACGCGCCACAGCGCACGACTTTTGGAGAGCCCTTATCGAACCGTCAATCTATTCAGTGGTGGATTGCAGATGCCGAGATAGCAATCCACGCCAGCCGACTGATGGTGTATCACGCGGCCTGGAAGCTTGATCAGGGCTTGGACGTTCGCAACGAAATCTCTATGGCCAAGGTCTTCGCCACTGAAATGGCGCAACAAACAGTAGATCACGCCATGCAAACCTTCGGCGCCACAGGCATGGCGCTCGAGTTTCCGCTTCATGCCATGGCCAACAGCATTCGACTCATGCGGATTTATGATGGCCCGAGCGAGGTGCATCGTATGGTGGTAGCACGCAACAAGCTGCGACCCTACGTCAGCTAACAAAGCCGCGTCAGTAGCAAGTGCCGCGTTGCCTTCGCGGATTCCAAAACCTCAGTGAGTGTGACCCAGTTCGCATGGCGAGTGCGGTTGCCTACAAGCTGTAATGAAGACTGAGCTGCAGTTGCCCTTTATTCACCGCATTGGTGTGCTGCTGCATGTAGCCAGCTTGTATCTGTCCCGCGTCACTAAAACGATAACCCAGCGCGGCATAGAATCGATTGCGGTCATAGTAGTCGACCTCTTTGCCATCCCCGATATTGCGCTCGCCGTTGATAAAGATCTCGTTATACAGCGCCAAATACCACGCGCCGGGCGATAGATCAGGCTGGTTAAGCGGTACATTGGCGAAAAGTGCGTATCGAAATCGCGTCCTAAAGTCCTGCCCATTCACCCAACGCTGCTCAAGTCTCATTCGATGCTTGAGATAAACCCGCTCTGCCACGTTTTGTGAAATCAAGGCCTCCTGGTAGGTGCGATCCTCAGTTCTGGTCTGCTTGGAATCGCCGAATTGCCCCGACGTGATATTTGCCAGTCCCAGCGTGTACTTACCGGGCAGTGCGCGGGGGCGATAGGTTAAGCCACCTCTGATCAGCAGCTGCTCCAGATCGCTGCCTCCGTCCCAGGTGCGGTACTGAATATCACCCTGAAAACCCAACCGACTCCCGGCGAGGTCTTTACTAAAGAAGACCATGTACCAGCCGCCCGGCTGATCTTCATCTACTTCGGTCGCCACTGCAGAAGCGGACAGCACACCCACCAGCGCAGCAATCAAAAAAAAGAGGCGGTACAACATTTTCGAGGATCTCAAATTCAGTAAGCGGTTATGCCATTGAACCTATCCTAGCGATTCCTGCGGCTAACTTGTAACAGCCCTCTACAAAATGAGTGATAGCTTTTCGTTATGAATTAATTTAGACGTGTTATTACGCCACCGGTGGGTAAGACATGTAAAAAAACAGGGGCTGAGCGATCCATACCAGCCAAGGATCGTGAATCAAATCTCGTTAGGCACTCTCAACGTTCGATACCTCAGTGAGGCGTCTCTCTAGCAGTTCGAACAGTTGCTCTACAGACGAGCAGCCCCTCTCTTCCCCCAAAGCATCAAATTGCCACAGCATCCCATCTAGGTCGGGGTTGGCGAAGTAGACGATACCGTGGCGAACCGGATCTGAAGACAGTTGGCTCAGCACTCGGTGCGTCACGGCGCTTACCGCGCGATCCGAGTAGGTTGTTATGAAATTCAGCGCCTCGCCAAAGTTGATGATGAGATGACCCGGCAGCACTGGCACATCTTCGAACTGCCCATCTCTCTCGATTTGCAGGCCCGGCGCACTGGCATCGAGGATGGTGACAAAACCGTAGTCCGTGTGGGGCCGGAGGCCCCAGTCTGGAGCGCTTGTATCGTAGTGCACGAAATTGAGAAACGCGTCGCCCGCTCCTGAGGTGTAGCCTCCTGAAGCGCGATCCCAGAGCCTTTCGGGAATACCCGATTGCCGAAAAACCTCGCGCATGATGGTAATACCAATGGCGTCGAGCTCACGACCGAACGCGGCAATGTTTTCTGGATAGCGCTGGCTCCAACGCTCACGCCGCAGCGCCAGCTTGGTTTGTTGATTGTTCTCCAGAGCGATGAACCCCTCCAGCTCGCCATACTGGGGAATTTGCCGATAGGGGCTGCCCTCTACCAAGAGGTTAATACCAAATTGGCGCGCAGACTCGAGGTTCAAACTCTCTGGTACCCTCAGATAGAAGATGCCCAGATCCCATGCCCAGTCGAGATCCGTTGAAGACAGAAACTCTAGACGCTGATCAGTAGAGATCGAAGCGACCGGCAGGCTATTCAGTGACACGCTTGGCTGGAGACTTGATGCCATGGGGAACATTACAAGGACAAAAGATTAACAATAGCGCTCAGGCGAAAATTACTCCAGTGCCTGGCACGCTGCGCCTGACTGTATTTTTTTGAGCGCGATGCTCTAATCCCACACCTCAAGGTTATCTGAGCGCACGATGCTGCGGGTCAGGGCTGTCGATAAAACGGCGGACATGCCCGCATCCCTCATGATTGCAGCCACACTCTTTTGATCCTCTTGGGGTAGCGCCCTGAATGTATCCTGCACCCGTTGCAGCAAATAAAACCGATGGGGCTGGGCAAGCGCGGTGATCGTCTCACCCCGCACGGAGAAGTCAGCCATGCCCAAGGCTTCCGCGAGGCGCCCCACAGCAATCGCACCCGCCTCGGGCTGATGCTCCGCTAGCCAATTGTTGATCAAGTCCGCGACGGCCAGGGTCTCGGGTACAAAATCTTCGGCCAGTATTTTGAGCACCGGTATCAGCGTCTCCGGCACCTCATCATTCGCCAGAAAATCATTGCCGGCATTGAAGCACTCCGGCGCATCCTGATCCTCACGATTCATCCGTTCTACCCACCGGTATACGGCTGATGCGCGCTGCTGCATGAGCCGCGCGGGATACGGGTCGCGCCCCAAATGGGCATACATTGGCGCGAGCAATCCGAAGTCACCGATACAGGGGCGCCAGCCCAAAAGGTATGGATAGCGCTCGAAGTGCTTGTTCAACGCGTCGAGGTATTCAAGATAGAGCGCCTCGACCACGGGCTGACTCTGCTCGGTGACACCAAAGATCATCGCCGCATGACGCATGCGATTCATCATCGCTTCGGTTTTTTCCTCACGCTCGGGTACATCGCGCTGTGAGTGCAAAAAGTGGTAGCGCACAAACGTTAGGTTGTCGTCTGGGAAGTTCCAGCGGTAATGCATGGCCGGCCGTAACAGGCCGTCGGTGCCGATCACATCAAACAAGGCGCTGATCACCTGCTGACGTGGACCCGCGGGCTGGCAGGCTCGCCCATTTGCAATCTCAAAGTGTTCAATGATGGCGCCCCCATCTCGAATCACTTCTCCGTCTGCTGTGACCAAAGTGGGAATGGTCGGCAGTTTGCCTTGGGGGAGCACCTCAGCCTTGAAACTCTCGTGCCCTGTTGAGCGCTCCTCAAAGGGGATGCCATTTTTAATGAGATAACTGCGCGCACGCCCCGAGTAGAGCGAGTGCGGCATGGCATAAAGGATGTGCTGCAGTGTCATGTTTGGGGGTCTCACCTTTTCATTGCGATTCTCGCGCTAACGTATTAACGACAGCTCGATGTCACCCTCATCGTAACCTCTTCTACCCAAATTAAATCAACCAAGCAGCAATTCAGGTCGCCGCCGCGCAGACAGTTGGGCCCTGCGATGCTAGTGTTCTAGCTGTCACGAGGCAGTTACAGACTGGAGCGATTCTTGAGCAACGACACTTCGCAAGGCCTTACTCACACGCAGCCCGTCGGCGGCGTGCTGGGCTGGATTGAAAGAAAGGGCAACCAACTGCCTGATCCGGTCTTCCTCTTTTTTTGGTTCATCCTGTTTCTCATTGTGGTCTCGGTTATCGCGAGTCTCACAGGCGTCTCAGCCGCACACCCAACTGAAATTGATCCCGCCACCGGCAGCCAGCGCATCATTTATGCAACCAGCTTGTTGTCGTCCGAGAACATCGCGCGGCTGTGGATCGACATGCCCAAAACCTTTACCCACTTTCATCCGCTGGGTTATGTGCTGGTCGTGATGCTGGGTGCCGGGGTGGCGGAGCGCTCGGGGCTTTTTGCTACCGCCATGCGGGCGGGCGTGCGCGATACCCCCAAATCATTGCTCACTCCCCTGGTCGTGACCATCGGCATGCTGGGTAACCTCGCCGCAGATGCCGCCTACGTGGTGCTGATTCCGCTGGCCGGGATCTTGTTCCATGCCGCGGGCCGCCACCCCATCGCGGGTATCGCCGCAGCGTTCGCCGGCGTGTCGGGAGGATTCTCAGCCAATTTACTGCCGGGCCAGCTCGATGCACTGCTGTTCGGCATTACCGAAGCTGCTGTCGAGACGGTATTTGGTGGCTTCAGCGCCAATATTGCGGGCAATTGGTTTTTTATAGCAGCCATGACGGTGATCTTCGTGCCCGTCATCTGGTTGATCACTGACCGAATGATCGAGCCAAGGCTGGGTACCTTTGATCCGGCAGATGCGTCAGTCGATGCCAGTTCCGACAACGCTGCACCGCTGACAGCGCTCGAGCGCAAAGGCCTGATCAACGCGGGCTGGGCGACGCTTTTGGTCATTGGCCTGTGGCTTTACTTTGTCTTTGGGCCCGGGACACCGCTAATCAATGAATCCGCTTCGGCCGAGGCGCAGCTCACGCCGTTTTATCGCAGTCTGGTAGCCGCTTTCTTTTTGCTGTTTCTACTCGCCGGATGGGCCTACGGTAAAGGCGCCGGCAGCATCGGCAACCACCGTGATCTGGTCAAAATGATGACCGGTGCGATGGAGGATCTGGCCTATTATCTGGTGCTCTCCTTTGCTGCGGCGCACTTTGTAGCCATGTTTGCCTGGTCAGGGTTGGGACTGATTCTGGCGGTGCACGGCGCCGACTTTCTCGCCGCCACTGAGCTACCCGCCTGGGTACTGCTGACCGCCATCATTCTTATTTCTGCGTTGCTGAATTTATTTGTCGGCTCAGCCAGCGCCAAGTGGGCACTCATTGCCCCGGTGATGGTGCCGATGCTGATGCTACTGGGTATCTCACCCGAGATGGCCACCGCCGCTTATCGCGTGGGCGACAGTGCGACCAACATCATCACGCCGCTGATGGTCTACTTCCCTCTGATTTTGATTTTCTGCCAGCGCTGGCAGGCGAACTTTGGGCTGGGCAGTCTGGCCGCCACCATGCTGCCCTACTCCATCGGTCTCATGATCGCTGGGTTACTGATGACCATCGGCTGGGTGGTGCTGGACATCCCGCTGGGGCCGGGTGCGGGTGTGTTTATAGATATTCCGGGCGCCAACTTAACCAGCGGCGGGTAATGTCTCGGGTACAGGGCAAGCGACTCGCTACGAAGTCCCAGCCTGGTTTGCTTGTTGCTCTCAAAAGCAATTAACTCGTCGAGCTCGCCATATTGAGAGATTTGGCGATAGGGCTGTCTAGCACGATAAACCCTAAGCCAAATCGCCGGGGGGACTCAAGGTCGATTTTGTCGGGGGTCTTGAGGTAATAGATGCCGAGGTCTCACGCACGATTGAGTTCATCCAGACTCAAGAAGACGAGGCGTTTGATCGGCTGTTTTTGGCGCGACCGGGAGGCCACGTTCCCGCCAAACCCTTTGATAGCTCGATGACATCCCAATGGCTCACAAATACCAAGGCCAGCGTTAAATACAGACGGCAAAGCAAAAGGACGGATGCGGTCTAGTTGCAACACAATGACGTGCATTGGGATAGGCTGTCACACCGTGCGACGGGTTTTAGGGGCTACAGCGTATCAATGTTGAAGCGCAATTTTGATGCGCCGTTTTCAGGGAGAGAAACGATGACCAAGACGTTAATGACCACCTCAATGCTCAGTGTACTTTTTTTAGTTGTGCAACCCGTCATCGGTCACCATGACGGGCAGCATAGTAATGGGGATAAAAGACCGTCTCCAAAACAGATGATGCGCGCAATGGACGCCGACGGCGACGGCCTTATTAGCTTTGAGGAGTTCCAGTTACCGGACAAACACCGCGGCGCCGACAGGCTGGACGAGGCAGATACGGATGGTGACGGCAATATCAGTCGCGCTGAGATGGAAGCCCAGCTAAACGCGCACCTGGAAGCGGTCAAAGCCAAGGCAGAGGCGCGATTTGAACAAGCCGACATCAATGACGACGGATTTGTGACCCCCGAGGAACGCAAACAGGTCGCTTTTGAGATGCTGGATATGAACGGCGATGGGTATCTCTCGCCAGAAGAACTGGCCGCAGCACAGAAGAGTCGCAGGCGCCCGCAGGATTAAGCGCTCCAATCATAAAGATGGATGATGGCGCACTGATGGAGCAGGTCTCGCGCGGTGATCGCGAGGCCTTTGCTATGCTGGTGGAGCAACACGCACCGGCACTTCACCGGTTTGCGGTGAGGCTCCTCGTTCAGCAATCACACGCCGAAGAAGTCGTGCAAGAGACGCTGACGCGCGCTTGGCAGAAGGCCGGTGATTACAACGCTGAACGAGCTCGGCTATCCACCTGGCTGCATCGCATTGCCCATAATCTCTGCGTCGATAGGCTCAGGCGTCAGGAGCGCGAGGTGCCGCTTGTCCCGGCATTAGAGTCTGCGCTAACAGCCAGAGAGACTGCTGAACAGGTCGTGGAGACGCTGGATTCCCAGGATAGGGTAGCCAGAGCAATTGCCAGTTTGAGCGAGCGGCATCGCACGGCATTGGTACTCACCTACTACCAGAGCTTATCCAACCGCGAAGTCGCCGAGATCATGGGTGTTTCACTAAGAGCACTTGAGTCACTCCTGGCGCGCGCGCGCCAGCAAATCAAAACTACTCTGGAGGCGTCGTCATGAAACGATCCCCATCACAACCGCCACTTTCCCTAACCCGGGCAGAAGAGATTTTAAATGCCTACGGCGCAGAGCCTGAACGATGGCCCGAAAACGAGCGAGGTGATCTGTTGCAACTGCTGGCTCAGTCACCGGAGTTACAGGCATTACGCGAGACGGCCAGCCAACTGGATGATCTGCTTGATGAGTGGCAGCCAGAAGCCATTAGCCATACTGAAATCTTGGTCGGGTCGCTACCGGCCCAAACACAACTAAAGCAACACTGGGCAGATCAACTGGCAGCCGTTTTTGTCCCCGGCCTACTGGGCTGGCGACAAGCCGCGCTCGCAGCGGCACCCCTGACGTTGGGATTCATTTGGGGCCTGTCGGGAGAGCCGCCCTCAGACGACTGGTCTGAAGCTGAGTTCCTGATTTTCAATTCACCTATGGAGGTGCTCACCGATGAATAACGGCGTGAACACGAACAAATGGCTGATCGCCTCGGTGGCCATCAACCTCATCTTCATCGGGGCATTACTGGGGGATTGGTTCAGTCATGCCCGTCGCAATCCACCTCCCATGCACTGGGCTACGGGAGAGCTTGATGAGCCCAGTCGCGCAGCGGTTAAAACGATTCTCGATCAACAAAAGCCCGTGGTACGCGCGCTTCGCCAGGAAATGAGAGCGATTGATAAAACCCTGATGGAGATCGTTCGGTCTCCGACTCTCGACGCAACAGAACTTGAGCGAATCCTTGCAGTGCGACAGGCAAAACAAATGGAATATCAATCGTTGCTACAGACTTCACTGGAGTCCATTTTGCCCGCCATCACCCCACCACAGCGGGTGGCAGTGATGCGACGTATGCTGATGGAGAGTAAGCCACCGCGTCCCCCTCACAATAGTCATGGAGAAAGACGTCATGATGAATTAGGGGCAGGAGGTCGGCCCAGCCCGCCGCCGTAGAACGAGGAAGCTAGCCACTCAATGAGAAAAGGTCCAGTGACTGCGCAGCGTCGGAACAGGAGAGACACATGACCCAACTTTGGCCCCAAGAGCCCGAACATGCCTTACGTCTCCTTAGCTACTGCTTACTTCCAAATACCTTTGTTATCGACCCAGCGAATTTGTATTGCATACGTGTAGGCGGCAACAAAAAAAGCGGCGCCCAACAGGAAATATTCGGCGTTGTCAGCGAAACCCGCAAAAACACCGATTGCGCCCAAAGTGAGGCTTAATATTTCGAAGCGAAAAGCCACCTTTCTGTCACGAATACCCCAAAATCCGAGCCGCACCCATAGTGGTGCACTCGCCCATTCCTCAGTATTTTTATCAATCACACCGATCTCTCCTTTCAGAAGCTCTATTTCGATCTCGAACACAGCAGCGAGAGATTTCAGAGTTTCAAGACTGGCGGAGTGACCCGATTCAATTCGCTGAATTGTTCGGAGACTCATACCCGCAAGAATTGCCAACTGCTCTTGCGAGTAATGGTGCTGCTTACGCAACTTCTTGATCACTTTGGATTACCCCCGCTACTTTTCAGCCAAGATTGGAGCAAATCGATAAGAAAACGACCACGTCACAGAGGCGACAGTTAGGCGTCATTCAGGCGAAAAGCG
>Ga0181574_10002090_pt1 | contig 18423 bp, 17 predicted proteins | sample 101ome_24_FD_145600 | JGI IMG/M metagenome (GOLD analysis project Ga0181574, IMG submission 145600) | Coastal salt marsh microbial communities from the Groves Creek Marsh, Skidaway Island, Georgia - 101410AT metaG (spades assembly) | ecosystem: Environmental > Aquatic > Marine > Intertidal zone... | reverse complement strand
CTCTTCGTTTGTTTTTTGATCGAATACAACTGATTCCCAATTCATTCCTGTACCAGGGGCATTGAATCGAATGTAAAATTTATCGAATTCAACAAACCCCTCCATTGGATGACCATACTGATTAGTGAATTCTGCTGTGGTCTCATGACCATCTTCAAGTTTGTAATTAACTTTTGTAGTGTACATTTTGTTTGTTTTTACAATACTTATATTTGACTAACTCAATTTGTTTCTATTTGGGTGGCTAATCGGGTTCGAACCGACGACCTCCGGAACCACAATCCGGCGCTCTAACCAACTGAGCTATAGCCACCATATATTATCCAAGAATATACCAAGGAGGAATTTGACTTTTACGTTTTGGAAGCCTTTTAAAACTTTGAACGTGTGGATATCTTGTTCCACTTACCTCTATGGTAACTGTCTTATCTGTGTGCTTTTCTACAACTATCCCATTTTCTAAGGATCCAAATACGTAGAATTCTATTTTATCTCCAACTTTCATCTTTAAATATTTTTTTTACAAATGCTTCTTTTTCAAATTGAGTTATCAAAAGATCTTTAAATATCAAGGGCAACTCATCAAAACTGGAACGATGTTCTGAAACATATGAAAGCATCTTAGACTTTAGTATTTTTAAAAGTTCTTCATTCTCTTGAAACTTAGATTGTATGTTATCTTCTAAACTTTTATCAATTATAGAAAAATCACTCGAAGCTGTTAAATAAAATGATATATTTCCCTTTATATGTTCGGCCAAAAGCTGAACTCCATATACATGATCTTCTCTAACTCCTATATCTTCATGCATTTTAAATTCGGCACTTTTTCTACTTTGAAGCATAAATCTTATACAAAAAGAAGGAAATCCTTCGCCTAACCAATCTGCTCTAGAAGGATATCTTTCTCCAAAACTACAAAGAGAAATTCCCCATACAGTAGCGTATAAATTTTCATCTGGGATAAAGTTATATCCAGCGTTTATTTTATGTCTTGTAATACAATCTAGCGGTATTCTTCCAAGTACGTCGATATTTGGATAGTGATTAACATGATTAGCAATAGATCTTAAAAACGTGGGGTATAAAAAATCATCACCATCTATTTGACTAATAAAATCACAATCACTTTGTAAAAATAGATCTAAACATGAATTTTTACCTTTACCTGGCTTACCATTACTTTCGGTTCTAACTACTTTAAATGGTAAATTAGCGTTTAATACTTCTTGATAATAATCATCATCAAGGGTATTAACTACAATAACAGGATTAAGCTCAATTGTTTCTTCAGGATATTGAAGCTCTACGCTTCTTACTAATCTTTTTAATTTATCTATTTTATGATTCGTTAAAAGTGCTAAAAATAATTTCATGTTACTTTATAATTATCTAATAAGCCAAGCACCAAAAGCAAAACTAACTAAAAGTATAAATAAGCTAGGTTCGATAGGCACTGATGAGTTATAACATGGGTCACTAGGATTAAAACACCATTGAGGAGGATTTGGATTATAGCAAGCGGAACACCCTAAGTTAGGATCAAATGCTTGTATAGAATGACCCTGTGTTTCAATATAATATTCATCCATTGATGTATTATAAATATTCCCGGGAGAACCTTTATGCATGATAGAGTTTTTTTGCATATACTCGTCAAGAGGAGAGACATATTGACTCATTTTTTTGGTTTGGTTTGGTGAAGTGGGGGTAGATGGACTCGAACCACCGATGTCAAAAGACGGCTGATTTACAGTCAGCTGCAATAGCCACTATGCGATACCCCCAGTGGCGTCCCCTCTAGGGCTTGAACCTAGGACCCTCTGATTAACAGTCAGATGCTCTAACCAACTGAGCTAAGGAGACAAAAATGAGGTGATGTCTGTTCCCCTCTTCGATCTATAAACCGACTGGGAATTGAACCCAGAGACATCGACTACTAAAACACTGCCATGTTTGTTTGTCTTTTACCTCTTTCTCTCTGGCAGGAGAGAAATTGGAGCCGCTAGAGGGATTCGAACCCCCGACCCGCTGATTACAAATCAGCTGCTCTGGCCAACTGAGCTATAGCGGCACATTTCTTATATACTTCGATCTTAATCTGTTTCGATGCCGGGGCCCGAAAGCGGTGCTCGTGCTTCCGGACCCCTGCGTTCGCCTCACACGCAGTAGCCCCTCTGGGGTTCGAACCCAGGACCCATACATTAAAAGTGTATTGCTCTACCAGCTGAGCTAAGAGACCATGTCGAGATAAGCTGCGCCTGACCGGCTCAGATCAACAGTATACACGCTTACTTATCTCTACCTTGATGGTTATACTCCACAAGGCGTCGGAGCTGACTATAGTTAAATATACTATGGAGAATAATTTATAGTCATCACTATTCTTTGCAACCTCAGTTTAAATATAATAACAAGACTTATGAGGTATCATCTTGATTTGTTAGCTTTTACTCCACTTAGACTCCGTCTTTCGACTTGTAGGCGTGAGATTTGACGCCTCGTTGTTCGGCTGTTAGGCCTATCTAAGAGCTGGGGAGTGGGGGATTTGAACCCCCACTTCTTCCACACCGGATTTACTTACGCAATGCTAGCTAACGTTTTCAATCTTTGTATTTGTGATACTGTCACAAATAGGCGAGAGCGTCATATCCAATTTGACTAACTCCCCGTATTTTGGTAGGGACGACAGGAATTGAACCTGTGACCTTGACTGTATAAGAGTCCTGCTCTAACCAACTGAGCTACGCCCCCATGTTGATCGCACCATTTTTTCGTAGAGGTGCAAGACTCGAAAAGATTAAGACCGAGATGTCAAAGAACTTTCGTTCGTTATATACAAGGCTAATATACCAAACCTTGCATAAAGTTTAAAATTTTAAAGTGTTAAAATTTGTTAAATTTTAACCATAGCCTCCATGATGAGCATCTTACCGCGGCGAATACGATTCTTAACGGTTTGAAGATTGACGCTATGTTTCTTAGCAATGTCCTCATACTTCATATTATTAATGAGGCGATCTTCGATGATGTCTCGATACATTGGCTTAAGACCTTTGATACAATTAAGAGCTAAAGAGTATTGTTCCATCAAATGATTCTCTTCTTCAATGTAATCGGCCTCTGCGCGCTGTTCATGATCGTTAAGCAAATCTTCAACGGTTTGACTAATAGAGTTACTCGAAGAAACTTCTACTCCAAAATCACGCATAGAATCAATACTGTATTTACGATTACGCTCACGAATCCAACCAAGAGATTCATTAAAGGCAATACGATACAACCAAGTAGTAATTTGATATTTAGGATCGTATTGGTCAATCTTAGTCCACATTTTAGTGAGCGTATTGGCCAAAATGTCTTCAGCCGCTTCTGCGTCTTTAACAACATTCATAATATAGTTACGAAGACCAGGTTGAACTCGCTTATAAAGCAAGTTAAAATCTTTTTCTGATCGTGTGGCCAAGAAGTTTTCTGCGAGTTCGCGATAGCTAGCAGTGTTTTGCATATATGCTTGTTTTTAGGGGTGAAAGTTATATGGTAAATATACCACAAAAAAATTAAATTGGAAACTTTAAATGTTAAAAATCGTTAAAAGTTTCTACAAGACGTTGTAATTCTTGAGGCTTATAGCCCCACAGGTCAGTCGATGCGTTAATGATTCTCTTCTTAGGATCTGACTTATACTTTTTATCAGGATATCCAATAATAGAATAATATCCATTCATAGATCCTGGCCATTCCATCATAGGCCAATAAGATAAATTAACTTCATAATCATTTATAGGAGTTATTCTATTCATCATGCCTGATTTAAGGGGCAATAATCCTTTTTGATTCAACAACATTACGGCCTCATCGTGTTCGGCCGGTAAAAGTTTTATATTGCCATTTAATCTTTGCAAAGCATCCTGCGCCGTTTTAGGATCCCATGCAAAATTTCCTAAATGATATACGGTATCTTCATTTGAAACCACAGAATTCCAATTCCCTATAAGTTCATTGGTCATATTATCAACGTCTTTAAATGGACGTTTAAACTTAGTAATTGCATTGGGTCTTCCCAATTGCATGTTAGAAGTTACAAATACTTTCATGTATTTTTATATGTAAAAAGTAAAATAAGTTTATCAGTAGTCATAAACACATCTCACTGACATGCCATGACCCTTTGAATTGCTTGTTTGCCATAAATCGTTATATCTACCTATACCATTTTTAGTATCTAAAATAGCTCTTGACCAAGCGCTTTGAACTCTATTTACTCTAAGGGTAAATAAATCATCGCTTGTCCAATATGTAGCTAAAAGATCAGCGCCTATAAATTGACCATCTATATCTTTTATAACGCCTGCATAAACCGGGTTAAAATCACTCGCAAATATTTGACTATGCATATCTTGATATTCTCCTCTATTTCCTGTTGAATTTAATTCAGTTCTATTAAGTCCTAATGTTTCTTCTAAGTTTTTCCAGTCTTGATCGCTAGGAACTCTCCATCCAATTGGACAAACTCCTTGATCTATTGCATACCAATTATATAAAAAACCTAAGGTATCTAATGGCGCAATAGGATTAAAATACGCACCATCTGTATCATTTCTCCATTCAACACCTTGACCTAATTCATTTATTAAATTTCCATTTGTATATCTAGTAGATCTTAGATTTTCAGTAAACCAACAAGTTGTTCCAAATAAAGCCAAATCATATTCATAGCCGTGAAAATTTTCACTAACACAATCTTCTTGGTTATCACAAACTCCATTATTGTTTAAATCTTCTGCGCAATTCCCGCCACAAATGCCTAAGGCATCTAATTGGTTGCCGTTGCAATCGCAGTCATTAGGGGGAATATCTGAGCAACCACAGTCGTAAATAGCACCGGGGCCGTTGCAAACGCCACATGCATCAAGTTGACCTATACATGAGTCGATGTCATCGCATACGCCGTCGCTGTCCGCGTCGACGAGGCAGGAGCCATTGCAGATTCCTATGGCATCATATTGACCTACACAGTCATCTACGTTATCGCACACCATGTCTCCATCTGCATCTGCAGGGCAAGTACCTCCACAAACACCTATTACGTCTTCGTATAAGCATGAGCCGTCGTCATTAATCGCGCTTGAATTATAATTACAAGCTGTATTATCTGTACATCCGTCTGTCGCGCCATATAGATTATTTCCATTCTCTATCATCTCTTGCCTAACATTATCGGCCCAAATCTGCATTTTTGCTATTTGCCCATTTGTAAATTTTAACGCATCACAGCCTGCAGAATACGACATAAAGTTCTTAGGATCGTCTCCTATACAACCTGGATAACAATTAAACTTAACTACAGTAGGTTCAGTATCGCACACCTGATCCCCGGCAATAGAGCAATCGTTTTCATTTTGAGCCGACGCACAGTCTTGATATCCTCCGTATTGATCTTCTGGATAACCTTGAAAGGTGTGAAAAAGCCCCATATAATGACCTATTTCATGAACATTAGTTTTACCACTAGAAGACTGAAAAGTACCAGGTCTAACATAATATCCCCTGTTAACATAACTACTTCTCCATGTAAATCCAAGAACAGTTCCAGACCATTCTAAAACAAAAATATTCATATAATGATCCAACATATAACCAAAATCATTTACTATGCTAGCACTATAATCAACAACTACTTCATAATCTCCTGTTTCAAAATCAGGATAGCCAGAATAATTTGTAATATCTACTGATCTGTATCCATTAAACGTAGAATTAGTTAAAGGATCAATAAATGTATTACCTGCTGTATCTCTATCTGCAATAACAAATTGTAATTTTGAATCTGTTTGCTGCGGATCTGTTCCATTATCCCATCCCGTTTCAAATCCTTTATTTATAATAGACATGGCATTTGAAACCTGCTGATAGGATAAATTATATCCTGTACCGACTGGCGTAGATCCATCATGTAAAACGGTTATCACGGTTGGAACTATTCTTGTAATTTGATCTACTGCTGGATCTTGTTGCGAAAAAGAGACTAACGGTGTTAATATTGTTAAAACAAATAAAAATATTCGCATGTTATTAATTATGATTTAAAAATAAAGCGGAGTTTCCTCCGCTTTATTTATCTTAGAATATTAGTATACCTTATTTAATTACGAATTTTATATTAAAATTCTTCCAAAGCGTATCAATGAATTCTGATTCGTTAGTACTACCAATAGAATTAGCTATGCGCTTATCATCTGATGTATCAATAAATAAATATATCACAAAATCATAATGTGTAGAATAAACAATTGATTGTCCAATTCCAGATCTAAGAGCTGAGCCCTTATCTCCTTTTTTGAATTCAATTGCTATCTTTAATCCATCAGCCTCTAAAACCATATCTGGTCTATTTTGAGTACCCATAAAAAGAACATGGTTTACCGTGGTATTAATATTACCTTCCCATTTTAAATTCTTTTTTACTTCGACTTTAGCTTTTTCTTTACTAATTCCTTTTTCAATAACTGCTCTTTCTGCTAAAGCATCAACTAAATGAGGATAAATGAATTGTTTGATACTATCCTCATCTTTGTTTCTGTAATTTATAGTATGAAAAATATCATTATGTGTCATGGCTTCGCTGACCATATCCAATAAAGATATTCTTTTTTTACTTTTACTGGCCTGCTTCATCTGTAACAAGTTCTACGTCTGACTCACTAATTTCTTCAGCAGCAGACAATTTTTCAATTTCAGAATCTAACTTAGACAACTCTTGGTGTGTCTCTTGAATTTTATTATTCATTTCAGCTAGCTCTGTCATAGCAGTAGTTACTGATTCTCCAACAAGCGTCAACATTTTAATGAATTTTCTAGCATTTTCTACACCTGTGCCTTCTACGTTTAATAAAGCCTGATATAGTCCATTCAATTCATGACCCCTAAGTGAAACAATAGTATCTGTCTCTTCGCTATCGGACTTCAAGAGCGCGTTGTTTTGCTCTTTAAGCTTATCATATAGTGTAACTAAAACTGCTGCGTTCTGAGTCTTCCATGTATATCCCTTATTAAGGTGTTCCATGATTGTTTTAAGCATTTTACGATCTTCTAAATTGATTTCAAAGGCATGCTCGGCCTGTGTAGTTTGAAGCTCTTCAGCTTTCTTTTCAAGCTCGGTTCTACGAGCCATTAAATCTTCTAGATTTTTCATTTTTTTAAAATTTTAAAAAATTAACTTTTTATATATTCTCAAAAATCTTCGTTCTTGATGCGAATATCGAAATCACTAAACTTATCAAACTGTTCATCGTCAGTTGACATTCTACGCCAAATAGAATCATTAACATCGTTTCTATCATTTAGTCGCTGAACTCTTGTCATTCTAGGTATATCTAAATAGATGACTAAGCATCTGTCTCTGTACGCTTTAGGTAACATATCTAAACCATCCTTTGACATAATCATAACATCGGCCTTTTCAAACTCTTCGATAGAAAGGCCATATTTCCAATTATTAAACTCCATCCACTCTAACATTTGACCTGATTCTATGATCTGATCAAATTGTTTTTCTGATACAAAATAATAATCCTCGCCTTCTTTTTCATTTTGGCGAGGTTGTCTAGTTGTGTAACTAATGCCCGACTTAAACCCTTTATTTTCTATTTTCTTTTTAAGGTGGTCTTTACCAGCTGCCGCTTTTCCTACAACTATAAGTTTCATTTTTTATCATTATTTTTAACAGATGAGACCACATATGTTTGAACGGCTTCTGGATCGTTTATGACTCTTTCAATGTCTATCTTAGTAAAACCAAGTTCTGCTAAAAATTGACAAGCTCTATCAAAGGCAGGCTCAGGTATACATCCCCAAACCGCATTATCATTGACAATACTATCTATGTACAAGTGTTTAAACTTGTCATCTGACATACCTGTGTAATCTATGGGCTTAAATGTATTCATCTTCATCTAGCCAATCTTGCCAGTTATTAGACTTCTTCTTAGAATTTTGTTTTCTATTCTTCTCGTTCCTTTCACTCAATTTTCTTTTACGATCCACCGGATCTATATCGAAATTACGAGATTTATCCTTCTTTTTCATTTTTAACTAATAATTTTTAGCTAATTGTTGAATACCAATAATCGTTATTATTTATATGATAAGGAACTGTAACTGTTTCTATTTTATTTTCTAAAAGTACAGTTGCTTCATCGATTGTTATATGTCCCCTTTCAAGAAGTTGTCGGACGATAGCTTGTTTTGTCATCTTCAATCATTTTATTTAGAGATTCTAAAATCTCTTCTTTTGACATGGTATCATAATTCTCTATGATATCATATACTGCTAACTTGTAATAAAGTGTTGTTTTATGCATATTTACTAATTTATGTGGCGGAGAGGGAGGGATTCGAACCCCCGGTACCTTGCGGTACGCCGGTTTTCAAGACCGGTGCATTCGACCACTCTGCCACCTCTCCGTAATGTATATATTACTCGCCTTCTCCTACTACATAAACAGTTTTAGAACTAACTAAACCTATCATGTTTTCCTTCTCAATTGCCATACTTATTCTCTTTGCGGCTTCTTTAGCATTTTTAAGAGACGTAAATCGGCCAGTGTGTTCTTCCTTCATTAATCTAATGCCAAAAACATAACGCTTTTCTATTAACGTATAAATCTTTTGACCATTTTCAAACATATGCTCTTTTACTTCTACTTTATGTGAATTCATTATAGTTAAGTGATAGTATTTAGTACGCCCACAGGGACTCGAACCCCGAACCCTCGCCTTAGAAGGGCGATGCTCTATCCAGTTGAGCTATAGGCGCATATTATAATTTAGTACGGGCGGAGAGACTCGAACTCTCACTCCTAGGAACTAGTGCCTAAAACTAGCGCGTCTACCAATTCCGCCACGCCCGCATTTTCAAAGAACATATCTTATATAGTGTTCTTTAATCATGTTTCAAATTTTAGCGGCTGCAGCTTGCTCAAGATCAGTTATAACAACTCTAGCAGATCCATTTTGGAATAAGTCTATTAGGTCTTGTATAACATCGCTCGAAGATGATGAAGAACTTGAACCTGAATTAGTTGAACTTGATTTAGATTTAGGTGCTAAACCAACTGCATCGGTAAGTCCGTCAACTGCACGTGCTACTGATTCTTGTACTGTTTTACTTCCTTCATTTTGAGCATTAACTGTACCTTCAAAGTCTGCTATCATTTGAGCTAGTCTAGTTATAGCATTAACTAATTCTTCTCCAAGCTGTTCTATAGCGTTATCTTTGCCTTTGCTAGAAAGATATGCTAGCGCTTCAAACATTTCAGTAGTTACTCTTATGGACTCTTTATCCATATCTTTACTGGCATCAGATATAACTTTATATGAATTTGCTATCTTCTCTATAGATTGAGCTTGTCTTCCAAAGGCACTTCTATTTAAATGCCAAGCCATTTCTCTAAATGTGTTTACTCCTTCTATATTTACATTAGATATTTTTAAAGCTGAAGATGCAATACTTTTTAAACCGACTGACGCTAAATTTACTCCATTTGCAGTCTTATCTAAAGTATTCAATAAGGCCATAACGCCTTTATACTTATCCGCTGTAAAAAAGCCAGTTGCCATACTTTCAAAAGCAGCCGCTATAATTGTCATAGATTCGGCTTGTAAAGAAAGTGGGCTTGAAATAAGCGACATCATAAAGTCTTTAGACGCCATTAAAGCATTAATCGGCGTATTTCCTATTCTGACAATAGCGTTAGCTATTACGGTTATTGGCTCAGCAATAATAGGTGTACTTCTAGCCATTTTTTCAAAAGCAGTTGCTATAATTGTCATAGATTCTGCTTGTAAAGAAAGCGGGCTTGAAATAAGCGTCATCATAAAGTCTTTAGAAGCCATTAAAGCATCAATCGGCGTATTTCCTATTCTGACAATAGCGTTAGCTATTACGGCTATTGGCCCAGCAATAATAGGTGTGCTTCTAGCCATACTTTCAAAAGCAGCTGCTATAATTGTCATAGATTCTGCTTGTAAAGAAAGTGAGCTTGAAATAAGCGCCATCATAAAGTCTTTAGAAGCCGTTAAAGCATCAATCGGCGTATTTCCTATTCTGACAATAGCGTTAGCTATTATGGTTATTGGCCCAGCAATAATAGGTGTACTTTTAGCCATTTTTTCAAAAGCATTAGCAATTACAGTTAAGTCTGTAGCTTGCTTATCAAAGCTATTTTCAGCAATAGAAAGAATAAACGCCCTAGAAAGAATTAACGCTTGATTTGGTATATTTCCTATTCTAACTAAAGCATCTGCTATTTGAGTTATTGGGCGAGCAACAATAGGCGCAGTTTTAGCTAAAAAGGCAATAGGTTCAGAATAATGTTTTAGATTTCCAGGAGGGATTTTGCTCATTTTTAATAATGAGGCTGATATTTCATCTATTACTTTTCCTAGACCTTTAAGGGTCGGCGCCGTGTTTCCTAATTTATCTAAATTAGATATCATAGTTGAAGTACTACTTGACCCTAAAGCAGAACTAGCTAAATTAAATGCAGTTAAAGTTTCAAGATTAATTGCTGCAAATTCATTAAGTCCAGCTATAATGTTTTTTATGTTTGCCTTAAAATCACCAACTCCTTCTCCCGTTAAGGCCTTTACTACATCAGCAATATCTTTAGCTGGATCTGCTATCTTTTTTACAATTTTTACACCTTTTTCTATATTGGATTTTCCAAACCACCAAGATCTTTCTGCATCTGGATCTTTACCTATGTCTCCAAATACATTAGTAAGACCAGTAACTATCTTTCTAAAATTTTCAGGAACTTTTGAAAATACTTCTACTTCCATTTCTGAAAATATCTTTACTGTCTCTGCTAAACTCTTTACGGGTTCTGCAAATCCTTGAACTATCTTTATACCTTTTTCTGTATTACTTTTACCAAAAAACCAAGATCTTTGTTTATCTGCATCAGCACCAATGTCTCCGAATACAGACGACATACCTACCACAATTGATTTGGTGTTTTCTATTAATTTAGGTATAGCTGTAGTTAAATCTATGGTTTGATATCCAGTTGGCTTACCATCTGCTCCGAATCCAGTAGGGAACTTTAAATCAGCCATTGCTTGAGTTCCTTGAGCAATACCAGTTAAAGCTTCACCCATTCCCATAACAGCTGATATACCATCAGCCACAGGAGAACCTCCTCCGCCAGTAAATATTCTTTGAAATAAACCTTTTCTACCTCCGCCACCAACAGTAACTTTAGAACCATCGTCTAGTGTTATTTCAAGTCCCCTTCCTATTAATGCAAAGGGCTCTGCTAAACCTCGAACTAACATTTGAGTATTCTCTAATACTCTTTTAGCTGCATCTTTATCTAATTTTTCAAATGCTATAGGATTTCCTTCTTTATCCCATTTAGTAGGAAACTTTAAATTAGCCATAGCTTGAACACCTCTTGCTATGCCCGTTAAAGCAGAGCCCATTCCCATTACCGACGATATACCATCAGCAACTACCGATTGGCCTCCACCGCCAAATACTCTATTAAATAGACTTTTCCTTCCTCCTGGGTATGTTTGGCCTATATTTGCAAATGTTGTTGATAAAGAATTAACTATTTCGTTTACATTTGCGCCCAACGTGGATAGATCTGCCTCTCTAGCTATTTTTTGAAATTGTTTAACACCAAACGCAATTGAAGTTAAAGCAACCGCCGCCATAATTAAAGCCGGAGCACCCGCATACATAGCTGCTATAGAAATAGGATTTAACATAAATGAATTAGCAACTGCTTCCATCATCACTTCTAAATTAGTCTTAGGTCTGCCGGCACCGATTCCTAAAAATCCTGATGTTACTTGACCCGAGTCTCCAAAGATTCCGTTTTTAGATGTTAATTCTGCAAATCCTATTGTATTAAGAACTGCTATTGCACCGGTTAAAGTTACAAGAGCAACTGCAGCAACAAGCATAGCTGCAGATCCAAGTAATATAAGAGGAGAAGCTATTCCGGCAGCGGCAAAGGATGCTCCTACCCCTAAAATTATAGCTCCTATAATACCTGCTTGTTCTAATGTTAATCCTTTAGTTGCCATTGTTATAATTGCAATTCCGCCACCAAGGACAAGAAGCGAAATTCCTGCTGCTGTCATAGCAGCTGAACCAAGTATAATATTAGCAGCGGCAAATCCAGCTAGAGCATATGCAGCCCCGACGCCTACGATTAAAGCAGCCATAAGGCCTATTTTTTCTAAAGTGATTTCTCCACTCATGGCCGATACCATACCGGTTACGCCTACACTAAGAACTAACATAGAAATTCCAGCTAAGGCCATAGCAGCTGAACCAAGTATAATATTAACAGCAACAAGCCCCGCTAAAGCAAACGCTGCTCCGACTCCTATAATCAAAGCTATTACTCCAAGCCCTGTCATTAAATCAGGTACGGAGCTAGTTATTGCTTTTAATCCATAGCCTAATAATATTAAAGCTAAACCAGCAACACCCATTACAAATGCACCTTTAAGTATTTGCGTGAAGGCTAGACCTGCAATATAAAATACTAAACCTACAGCTGAAATTAGACCTAATAATATTAATACGTTTTCATAATTGGGTAAAATTCTATCTGCTAAATAAAACGCAAATGAAATTGCTAAAATGCCTAAGCCTGCGATAGCTAAGGCCCCCGATATCTTTATCATAGACCTTTCAACATTCATCTTGTCTAATGCATAAAATACTCCGCCTACTAAAAGAACCATTAATGATACAACACCAATACCCGGTAATATATAACCCGACATGGTTCCCAATAAAGCAATTGTCAAACCTAATGCTAAAATGGCTATACTTACGTCTAATAGTGCAATAGAAATTTTTGTCATAGATCTTTCTACATTCATCTTATCGAGAAGATAAAATGCGCCTCCTATAGCAATTATAATTCCCATTGAAACAGCTAAGCCATAAAAAGCTGGTTTAGCAAACATGCCTATTAATACTAGCGTACCACCTAGCATAAATAAAGCCTTAGCCGTTTTTTCTAGTGCCTCCGCTGCACTATCTATAGATTCAATAAGACCCGTGCTTTCTAATATTTTCATTACAAGGCCTATACCTCCTATTACAACTACAGACACCATTAAACCTGTAAATATTAAAGGAGCTGCTAAACCAACTAAAGCTAATGTACCGCCTAAGTATAATAAACCCAATGCAAAAATCTTTAATGATTCTCCAAATTCTGTCAATTTATCTATACCTAAATCAAACTTTTCCATTAATTTAAGAATAGCTCCTACTCCAAGTATTAAAACTCCGGCCGCTAATAAACCCAACATGGCTGGAATAGCTATAAAATTAATTAGAGCTAAACTACCTGCAAAAATTAAAATACTTTTACCTACGTCATCTAATTTAGAAAGCTTTTCAATAGTTTCTTCATCTATGAGGCTAGCAACCTTTTGTAACCCTTTAAGTAAAAGCCATAATGTACCTACAATAATAGGAACAGTAGCTAAAACCGGAATAATTAAAATGCTAATTAAAGCCATATTACCGACAAGCGATAAAAGCGTTGACCCTATACCATCTAATTCTCCTAATTTTTCTATTGATTCATTATCTATAGCTTGAGATATTTTCTGTAATCCACTAAATAAAACCCAAAGGCCTCCTATTATTATAGGCGCTGCAGCCGTTGTAAGTATTAACAACGGAATAGAAAGCACTAAATATTTAGCTAAATTAAATAGAGCCTTTCCTACATCACCTAAATCAACTAAGCCATTTATAAGCACTTTAAATTTAGCCTCAGCATCTTCTGGAGAATCTTCCATGCTATTTAAGGCCTCTACAACAAATCCTAATCCTAAACCAATTGTTTCTATAGCAGGCGAGACAATTCTAACTGCCAATGCAGTTTTTACATCCATTTTTCCAGCCCCGTTTTCTATTTTCTCAATAGACGTAGCTATACTCTCTATCTTTTTAAATAGACTACCCCCAGAAGTTACTGCCTCTGCAGAACGACGGGTATTATCCTCTATTTTTATAAGATTATCTGTACTTAGCTTTTCAAATGCTGATTTAAATACGCTCAACTCTTAAACAAATGTTTTTTAGCACATACTTATATATTCATATACTCTAAGATTAAAAAACATAAAGCTACCCTTATAATTTGGGTAGCTTTATGCTTGGTGTACTCATTTTTGGAGCTTGGAACTTAGGCATCTTAGGCTGACTATATTTATTATATTGTGTGTCAGCCTGTTCTTGTTGTTCCTTATTTTTATTATTCTGCTCTTTAAGATGTTCACTTAGATTCTTTACATAGTAGTAATACTCATAATACTCTAAATTTTCTATCTCAGAAGGCTGAAGTCTGAGGTGTAATGCCAGGTAGAACTTAGTCTTAAAGTAGTTCTCCAGAGAGATCTGAAATAATGAAAAGACTTTTGATGCCACCTGGGAATTCAAGAGGGGCCTTGAAAACCTCTCCATCTATTTCTTTTTCAAGTGTGGTGCTTACACCTATTTTCATTTTTTCAGCAAGTCTATAAATAACCATAAACTTCTTTTCACTCCAACGCTTATGTTCTATTTCTAGTTCAAATATCTTTTTAGCGTTTAGTCCTCTCCAATCACTAACTATATATGGAAGAACTTGAATAAATGCCTGATCAATTTCTTGATCGTTTTCTTTTCTATCTTTTAGATATTTAGTAACCTCTTGCATAACTCCAATGCTAGGCGGTTTCATGTAAACAGTACCTGCTGATTTTGTTTGAATAACAAATGTTCTATCATCTTCGTCATAATATCTTCTTATTTCGCTCGGTATTTCACTTGGAACTAAATAATCAGTAGATAGATCTATTTCTAATTTTGAACCGTTTTCTGATTTAGCATTAAAAACTATTTTGTTTTCTGGTTCAGGGAAAGTCAAATCTCTTATCTTTAAAAGAAGCACAATTCTATCTTCTTCACAAATGTCCTTATATGACATTCTCTTAGAAGGCGTATTTACCATAGTACATGACTCTATGATAGAATTTAACTTTTCTTCCATGTCTATAAAATTAGTTTCATCCAAAGTGGAGAAGTGTCTAATTTCTGCGGCTTTAGCTGCTCTTATTTTTATGACAGTGTCTGTTGGGTAAAACATACCCCGTGATGGTAATGAATCTATATCTAGTTCCATCCAGCCCAGGTGTAAATCTGAGGGAGCAGCCCTTTCTCTGCCGAATCTATCCATATTTACAGATCCTAATCCTGCATTAGTAATAGACTCTAATACTGGATCCTCCACAGTTGATTCTTCAACTATTGTAGCTTCTTGAAATTCAGGGGAAGCTTCTTTAGATTCAAGTATTTTTTCAATTTCTTGATCTTGATCTTTGTTATCGTTCATAGCTTATTTTGATTTAAGGTTTTTAATATTTTCTCTTGTTATGGACATTTGTTGGGGTGTCCTTTGTTTTATTTCCCGTTGTATTAAGTCTCTTATAAAGGCGCTTACTGAGATAGGCCTTGATTCTGATTCAATAGCCTCATTCAATATTATACGATTAACCATATTAACCTCATCCTCCGTTAAAAGAACTTGCAACTTCTTAGTAAGTTTGTCTCTTCTATTCGACATATTATGTTGGTATTGTAATATATTTATATATCAAAAGAATGGGAGAGACACAAAGTTCTCTCCCGTTCTTAAAGGATGATTAAGTTAATTCTTCGTTAAATACATCTGATCTCCATGTAACTTCTAGAGTTTGAGCATCAGCTGTACCATAATCCAAGGTGTCTGTGAAACCAAGGCCAGATGTGATGAAGCAATCTTCAAGAGTTACCTTTCTAAAGATATCTCCCTTTCTGTTAAATTGAACTATAATTATAGTTCCACAGTAATCTTTCTTCAATCCCATTTCTCCTGTTTCAGGATTATATTGAGCTCTGTACCATTCTCTTAACGTCTTGTAAACGTAAGCTTGGTTAGAATCATTCAAGTTTAATGAGAAATTAACTGTTACGTCGAGCGCAGTTCCGTCTGGCACACCAGCATATGATCTGGTAGCAAACTTATATTTTTGCTCGATTGCTGCAACTTCCCTGTGAATACCTCCAAGTCCTGATATTGAATTAACGTGCTGAAGTAACATATCTGTGTTTGCTTCAACAATATCTGGAGCGAGTACGGTAACCTCGAATAGATTAGCTTGTACTGGTTCAAACTGTCTGTTTTTCTTACTAGTTTGATCTTCTCTGTAATGTGGTAAACCTGCCATTTTAATGTCTATAATTTATTTTATATATCACTATTATGAGAAGTTACCTGTTGCAATTTCACCTGTATTTAGAACAGTGACTCTAGATACTAGAATCTCTAATCCTTTAACTGGCTCTACATAAGTGTCAAGGACACCCATATTTGCATCAATTACTTCATTAGTGTTGTTTGTTGAATCCATGATGTTACGATAATCGTAAACACCTCCGTCTTTTTGAACAGCTTCCATGAAAGCGTCAGCAAGAGTTTTAATTTCTAATCTAGTCTGAGCTGTATTAAACTCGAATAGGTAGTTTTGTAGAATTTCAGCCAATCCATCTTCAATGTAGATAAGAACCTCTCTAACGTGCGCAGATGAAAGAGCAGAAGTAATCTTCTGTTGACCAGTCTTGTTACCTTTAATAACTAGACCAACGCCTCTTTCAAAGCAAATTGGGTTAATACCAAATGGCTCGACTACATCTCTATCTAATTTATCATATGCATACTCAGCGCCTTGAACATCAGTGCCTGTTACAACCCCTCTTCTTGGACCTGCAACAATTGACCATGGCAAAGCATTTGTATACTTATCGATATAATTGTTAGATACGTAAGCCGCTGGTGGAATAATCTTTCTTTTACCGCCTTCAAGTACTACTAGACCTGGGCCATAGTAGAAGCCATAATTAGCGCCTTCTATCACCTCTGGCATAGCATATAAATTAGATGGATTTGCATCTAAATTACCGCCAGTTTCAATATACTTTGTTTTAAATACCTCTTCTCCGTCTACGAATGAAGGATCTGTAGACTTTCTAAGTTCTGTTACCATAGGTGCATTCAAAATAGCTGAAGCATTTTGACGCTCTCTTGCCAATTTAGTAAACTCGACTTTATTCATAAGAATGTCAGGTCCACCTTCAGGATCTTTTTCTAATGATCCAAATGTATCAACAAGGTATCTATATGTAATAGCATCTTTATCTACTAAGGTATTTGCAAATCCTTGATTTTCTCCTGGAACCAAAACACTTAATAGATTTTTAATGTATTTTTTCTGAATAACACAACCTGCAAGAGGGAATGTTTTGTAAGCTTCAGTAACTTCATCATATGATTTAAATGCGAATACAGGTCTTTCGGATATTTCTCTGTGAGTAACAAATCTTACTTTATGTCTTATATTTCCATTTCCTTCATCTTCAGTTGATCTAATGATTTGTAAAATTTTAGATAATTTATTTCCATTAGGAACTGAAAGATATTGACCTACTTTAATATCGTCGTTAAAAACAGGAGCTTGTCCGTTGATTTCTAGTTTATCAAATACAATAACGCCTGGTCCTACTACTTCAAATCCCCAACCATCTACGTTTTCATCAGGAACTTCTATTACTCTATTATTTTGACCGATAACATATGTGCCAATATTAGTTGCAGAAACATTAGTAACTGGGAAACTTAATGAAGTCGAAACATCTAGTCCAGCAACCCAAGCTGCCTGAGCAGTAAATGATAACGCTAATTGAATATCTACATCTCCGTTATTAGGATCTTGGATAGCATTTACAACTTCAAAAAGAGTGCTGTTAAACTCAATAAATTGACCAGCTGTAGGTAATCCATTGACTCCTTGTGGAGCTGCAAACCTTAGAGTATCGTCAGCTACTGCATTCGTTTGTAAAGTTACTCCAGATGCTGAGTTAAAACTAAATGGAGTTGTAGCTGCACTATTTCCTAAATCTGCAACTTCTTCTCCTGAAAGAATGATAGTTGTTACATCTGTTGCAGCATCATAAGTTAAACTTTCTACTCTAGAGTATTCTCCAGAAACTGATGAATCTAAGAAAACGCCAGTTGAAAAAGAGCTAGATAAATCTTGTCCTAAAACATTAAGCTCACTTGCGTTTATTTTTTGTATTAAACCAGTAACTGGTATATTTGTTACTTCAACTGCTCCATTTTGATCTAAAGTAGTAGTTTGTTTAACAATGTGTGATAGAACTTGATAGTCTTGATAGATATCAAATGAATCACCTACTAAATCAACCTGTTCAGTTGCATCTTCGTTGATAGCACAAAATAAACCCGTTCTTCTTGTTTCTAGGTTTATTAAAGCCTCAGTATAAAGTTGTCTACCTTC
>Ga0181574_10002088_pt1 | contig 18444 bp, 11 predicted proteins | sample 101ome_24_FD_145600 | JGI IMG/M metagenome (GOLD analysis project Ga0181574, IMG submission 145600) | Coastal salt marsh microbial communities from the Groves Creek Marsh, Skidaway Island, Georgia - 101410AT metaG (spades assembly) | ecosystem: Environmental > Aquatic > Marine > Intertidal zone... | reverse complement strand
CAGCCTGACAACGGCTGGGAGCGACATTGCGAGAAGGTGGTCAATCAGCCCAAAAAGGGGTCCGGGCAGGTCAAAGAGGCCCATTGATCATTGCTCTGAAACAGACACGCTACTCGCTGGACTCGGGTTCGGTAGCGGCGGCAGCGGCCTTACGGCGCTTCATCATTTTTCGGATGGGCCAGAACAGGATGGCTCCAATGGCAATGACGATCGTCCCGAGAATGCCGAGCAATGAGCCCAATACGCTGATTCCGGCGCCGGGCCCTATGTAGGCCAGTACCGGCACAGGCAGTAGCAACAGTAGAAATATGCCTAATAAATTCAACATGATGTGTGGGTTTATGCGAATGATGAGCGCGATTATATCCTGATTCCAATGGTTGCCCCAGCGTTTTCAGGTGGCGCGCTAGGCTTGCCTGAGTGAATCCATGATCGGCGCACATATCCTGTGGATGATTTCCTGATCTTGTTCGGACAGATCAGATGAGTAATAAGCGGGGCGTGTGAGGTGTCGGCAATAGTAAGAACGCGCCTGGGCGAAAGTTTCAGGGTTGAGTTCACAGTGCTGAAGTATATCGTCGATCGCAGGTCCGGATTCATCACACAGCCGCTCGTAAGCCATGAAACGGCATGCGGAGGACAGAACGGGATCGTGGTCAGCCTGCTGCAGCAAAAAGCGGTAGGTTTCCGCCCAGTAGCTTGCCCAGCCCTGCACTTCGTCACCCTCACTCCAGAAGCGTTCGATCTTTTTCCAGGCCGCGTCATCGCCAAAATGGACCGCTTTTCGATGGGGTCCAAATTCAAAATGCCCGGAAAGAGTGAGATGCTTTCCCACTCGGGCATCCTGGTTGTGCTGCTCCTGAAAAAATCGATGTTGTTTAATTAATGAAGCAATGTGATCGACCGGGTTTCGATAAGGAATGACGATTTTCAGATCGGGAAACAACTTTGCCAGATAGGCGAGTCGCAGCACGTTGTAATTGCCTTTGGCCAGGTATCTGCTTGCCTCGCGTATGGTGAGGAGCTTGCGAATATGGTCACGATAGAAGGTCTCAAAGGCCGGGTTATCAATCCTCGCGTCCAGCGTGTTGTCGCGGCCGGGTTGGTGACATTGGGGAAAAAAGTGCATCCACAGTACTTCCTCCACCGCTTCCGGGCTGTCCTGGCTGACCAGGATGCGATCCTGGTGCGCGCGTTCCTCAAGCCTGGGTGTCTCTCGTCGGGTTTTCTGCAGAAGATAATTGCGCCAGTAAGGCGTCCAGACATTGGGAAAGTCACTGTATCGGTGGCTGGTGACTTCCTCGTGACTATTGAGTAACTCGGTGAGGATGGTGGTTCCGGATCGCGCCAGGCTGGCTACGAAAATGGGGCGCTCCACGCGCGCCTCGTCAATCTCGTCCCGAACCGAGCCCGTTTCGAGGTCACCCAGTGTTTTCCAGAGGCCCTGGGTGGCGGCGAACAACCTTGCTTGCAGGTGAAGGCCGCCAGGGACCTTGATGTTCTTGCCCGGCATCAGCTGGATAACCTAGTGGACCGACCAGTGTTCCTGGGCGTAGCGGGCGATATCCCCAATGGCTTCCAGCGGTTGATCCGGCTGAAAGGATGTAAAGAGCACACCAGGCACTGCCGATGGCAGCATGCAGTGGTCACCGCTCCACTTGCGGTTATTGTCTTCCACAAGTGACGAGGGCGCGCCGCCCAGCGTGGTTTGCCACGAGGCGCGATAGCCGGGCAGGTATCCGACCACCAGGTCAGGCGCGTCCTGGTTGGCGTTGCCGGGATAAATGACGTCTCCGTCGAAAACCTCGGCCACGATTTGCGCACCGTCGTCTGGGTCCTGCAAGCCCGGCAGAGTCAACATGACGCGCTGTTTGATTTTTTCGGCCTCGGCTTCGCCCACGATGCCTTGTCCCTCGCGGCCTGCGCGATTGATAAAGATGCTGTTGAGGCCTACGGCGTAAGCCTGGGTCTTGGACCAGTCGATTTGGGCAAAGCCCACTGATGAAGATTGCGCTCCCGGTTTGAGGGCCAGCAGCCCCTGATCCACCAGCCAACGGTTGAGATGGACAGCGCGGCGAAACGGCGCAAAACCATGATCGCTCAGCACAATTAACCGGTCATTCGGACCCATGCGTTGCATGGTTTCACCGAGTATGCGATCCGCTTCCTGGTAGATCCAGTGAATGGCTCCTCGTGCTGCCTCACCGGTTTCCGGGTACAGGGGATGCTGTGGGTCGATACCCCGGTAGAACATGTGGGAAACGCGGTCTGTCTGCACGAATACACCAACGACCACATCGGAATCCTGTTGATCCAGAGCGCTGTAGAACATGGCTTCCCGTTCTAAGAGGATGGTTTTGATCATGTCCAGGTAGGCCTCGTCGGAGAGATGACCTTCATTCAGAGACCAGGTTTCCTCGGGCATGCCGATGGTGTGATAAAGCCCGATTTCCTCTGCCAGTTTCTCTGCATAGTCAGGGGGTGACGACAGCGGTACTACCGGCGCTCTGGGGTCAATATGAATCGGGGAAACATACAACTGCACGCGCGGATAGCTGCTCACCAGGTTCAGCCGAACGATACCGCCAACGGAGGCGAAACCGAGAAATTCGAAGCTGACATCGACCCAGTTGGACCACTGACCTTCCTTCAATGTCAGCTCGGATTCCCCAAGCCGGATCGCAACGCTGTCGCCATCAGGCCTGAGTTCCAAGGGAACGTTGAGCGCTGGGGCATCCGGGTCCAAAGGATGGGCAGGCCCTTCCAGTGTCGTGGTGATCAGGCCTTCCCGATCCGGCCTGATGCGCACGGTTCGCGTGCTTGAAGACGACGCGGCCATGGTCGGGCGCGTGGTGTAGAACGTATATGTGCCCTGGCTGCCGAGCAGGTCCGGCACGCCCATGCCGGACATCATCCTGTGAATCGGATCCGGGGGAAAGGTCACCGGAACACGCAGGACCGTGCTGTCACCGCCTTCCGCCTCGACCTGGGTCCAGAACGGCGCACCCTGTCGCCGATTGATGATCTGGCCGTCTTCCAGCGGCAGGTGCAGGCCAAAAAGCTCCAGTACCGATTCCGGGGGAATGTTCTCAGAAATCGAGAATGCCGGGGCGTAACTGGTTGGGTCACGGCGCAGGAAGTCGTAAATGCCGTGCGTACCGGGGCCACTGCCGGTCGCAAAATCCGACCAGGCCACCGGGGACTGGGGTGGGTTGCTGGTTTTAAGGGGCGCGAAGGTGCCGCTCGCGGCAAGTCGACTGAAGTTGGGCAAGCTGCCGTCATCCATCCAACTCTGGGCGAGATTGGGGTCCATGCCATCAAAGCCAAGGATGATCAGCCGTTGCTCTACTGTGCGGTCGGGCTCGCCGCATGCGGTCAGGAGGGTCAACGCCAATAGCAGCGTCAGTCGTATCGCATTCACAGATCAACGCTCCTCATCTTCGCCAGGCGCCGGCTCCGCGTTTTCTACCGGCCGGCCGGTCTGGGGCAGTTCATCGACACCCTGCAGGTATCCGATGGATTTCAGTTTCTCGAGTTGCGCCTCGTCCAGTTCGGGTCGGTAGGCCAGTGACTGTGAGGCCAGATCCAGGTAATCACCCGTCAGTACGTCCGCCCGCATGATTCGGCCATTCTCTTGCAAGGGATAGCGCTCGTCCGGGTCGGTAGACAGATCGTACAGTTCGAATCGCTGGTCTTGCAGATACAGGATGGACTTTTCGTGACCTTCGCGGCTGGCAACGGCCTCGGAACCATAGGCGATGCCGGAGGCGAACAGGCTCCTTTCGGTCGTTACGCCTGTGGAAGCCCCTGGCCCAAGTGGTAGCAATCGGCCGGGTAACGCGTAGGCTTCTCTGTCCAGACCCAGCCATTGGAGTGTCGAAGGAACGACGTCGATCAGGCTGACAGGTGAATCCTGACGTGCGCCGGGCACATTAGGATGCCAGGCCAGCAGGGGAACATTGAGCATTTCCTGGTAGAGACTATGGCCGTGACCATAACCATAAAATCCGCGCTGATCCCCGCGTTGCTCATGCTCTTGCTTGTGTTGCCAGAATTCTTCCCCGTGATCGGAATAAACCAGCACCAGGGTGTCAGACAACTGGCCACGCTCTTGCAGGTCCTGGAGCGTGGCCGCAATGGCTGTGCGCATATCACGAATCGCCAGGTTATAGACCATGTTTCGGAGGCACATCTTCTCGTCCGGATTCTTGCAGGCGGCCGCTGCCGAATCCGCTCTAAGTGCATCCAGCAGTTCAGGATCAAGACCCTCCAGGCGCGCGGTCAAGCGTTCACGCGGCTTGGCGTGCCAGTCATGCGCCTCCATAAAGTGCAGGTAGCCGAAGAAGCGTTCCCCCGGTTGAAGATCGCCCAGCCATTGCTGGAAGAGGTCGGTGACATTCATCCAGCCCCTACGCAGGTGCAATTGCTCAAAGCCCTGGTCAAAACCGAAATCTGCCTCAAACCAGGGGTGTGCGGAGAAAGCGGCAGTCGATATTCCGGACGCGGTAAGCATTTCGGCCAGCGTCTCCGCCTCGGCCGGCAGGGCGCTGGGCAGGTCCACATTGAGGTTCGCCGGACTGGCGGCAAAAACACCGGCTTGGTGCTGTACCGGATACAAGCCGGTCAGTGTGCTGGCCACCGAGGGAATGGTCCACGGTGCAGCGGAACTCGCATCCACATATTGCTGGGCCGATTCCAACCAGACGGTGAGTTCATCCTCGATCAAGGGACTGAAGAAATTAGTGGCGCTGACCGTATCGATACAAATGACGACGAGATTCTGGGCTGGGGTTGGTGGGGGAGCCTGGCTGATGGCCGGGGATTCTGCTGACTCTCGGCTGCAGGCGGCCAGACAGATCATGACCAGCACCGTGAGGATTGAATGAGCCGCTCTGCTCATTGGATATATCCCAGAGACTTTAGTTGCTCGATCTGCTCATCATTGAGTAACTGTTCAGGTGTTTTTCCAATACTGGAATCGGCAATGACACGGCAGGGCTCGCCCATGACGATAGACTGCAGTTCTTCGAACAGTTCGCCTGCGACATCTGGCCTGTCCAGGACGACATCGGTCTTCTCGCCTGGGTCCGTATTCAGGTCAAACAGAGACTCCTTAAAATCCGGAGTGCATAGTTGGATCAATTTGCGCCCCGATTGCTCGATCATGATCTCGTAGCGATCCTTATTGGTCATCCCGGTAACCACACGGAATCGCTCCGAGTCTGCCGCATTGATTTGGTCGATGCCGTCGAGGACGGCGGGTGGCTCAATTCCGGCCAACGCCGCCAGCGTAGGCAGTAAATCAATGTTTACAAATGGTTGCCTGGTTCGTACACCCTGCTGGAGGTCCGGGTGGTAAATCATCATGGGGATTCTGACCACTTCCTCGAACATGGAGTTATGCTGCAACTGGCCATGATCCATGAACTCCTCGCCATGATCCGCGGTGAGCGCGATAATGGTGTTTTCTTGAAGACCCAACTCTTCCAGCACATTCATCAGGCGCCGAAACAGGTCATCTGCGTAATAAACTTCGCCGTCATACAAGTCGCGCGCACGCTTGAGCTCAGCATCGTTATGGACCTCGTAATGTCCGCCGGTGGATTTCGCGAATCGACCTTCTTCCTGAAACGGCGCTAGATGATCGCTCATCTCGCGATACTCATAAGGGGTGTGTGGCGACAGGAAATGAATCCATCCGAAAAACTTCCTGTCAGCATGCGCCTCCAGCAAATCTCGCGCTTCGCCGAAAATTCTTTCGTCACGGGTGCTCCGCGCGGAGAATACCTCGAAACCCTGGTCGAAGTTACGCTGCCTGGCCAATTGAACGTTGTTAAAGATGCCAAAGGTGGCGTAGCCGCTGTTTCTCATCAGGCTGGCCAGGGTCAGGCTATCGCGCAATTGCCAACCAACAAACACCCGGAAGGGATACTGTCCTGTGAAAGCGGCGGCAAAGGAGGTCGGCGTTACCGGCGCTGCGGAGTAGGCACTCTCGAAGACAATGGAACGGTCGGCAAACGCATCGATGTTTGGCGAGGTGTCTCGCGGGTATCCGTGTGTTCCGAGCGCGTCTGCACGCAGGGCATCGAAACTGACGACCAGAACGTTGTAATCGGGGCGCGCTTGGACCTTTGCGGCGAGACCTGTGGGCGTCTGCTCGCGATCTGTCTCACAACCGCCGAGCAGCAAGGCCGCCAATATGGCCGCCGCGTAAAAGTGCAATTTGGCATGAATTTTCAAACTGGTACCCGCTCCAAAAGTGGCCGCCATGTCATGCGCCAGCACGCCTTCGCTGTCTTGGAAAATGGCCAGTCGCGCATTATATCGCCTTGCAAGCTGCGTAACGAACCTCTCAGTCGATTTTACAACTCAGCCTGCCGCGGGTGGATACAAGCCAGAACGCGGGGAATGACGGCTTCTACCGTCGCCAACATCTCGGTGGTTCTGAAGGGAGCGCCATGGTGGCGCATTTCGGTTGTTGGTGCCTCAACCCTTCGGGCACCGAATGTGCAGGACCGCCCAACGGTTTGCTACCAGGCAGCGTCCAGCCAGATACCCAGGTTGAGGCCCGGTGCATCGATGCCTGAACCATGCTCGCGATAGCGTGCATCGCCCACATTCTCGAGTTTCATGCCCAGATTCAGCCACTCACTGGCATCCCAGCGAAGCAGTACATTCAGCGTACCCCAGCCGGCGGTGCCTGCCGGATCGATTCTCGGATCTCTCACGTCACGGGGGCTCAGGCGGTCCTGCCTGCCGGCAAACAGCCAGTAACCCTCGACCGACCAGCGTGGCCATGGTTCGAGGCGCAGCCCGACCTTTCCGTTCAGGGGGGGAATGCGGTCGCCGGGCGTTGTCAGTCCACTGTCATCTCGTTCTTCGCCATGGGTGTAGTTGAGAACACCGTACATTTCCAGCGCGTCCAGGGGTGTCCATCGAACACCGGTTTCCAGGCCGTAAAGCACCAGGTTGTTGCGGTTTTCACTGGTGACCACGACGCGCCCCTCCGGCGTGACCTCGCCGGTGGCCACGGAGGTGATCTTGTCGCGGTAGTCCAGGTAGAACGCGAACACTTCGAATTCCCACTGGTCATTGCGCAACTTCACGCCCGTGTCGTAGCTCCAAACGCTCTCAGGGCCCAGTGCTGGGTTGGGGACATTGAACCGATTTCCCGGTCTGGGCCCCAGGGTGGCGAGGTCAAAAATATTGGGCGGCCTGAACCCGCGGCCAATGTTGGCCACCAGGTGCCATTGGTCGGACAGCGCATAGAGCAGGTTGAGGTCACCGGTGACATCGGATGGCGTCAACCTGACGGCCTCGAGTTCATTGCCCGCCGGCAGCCGGATGTCGAAGCTGCTGTAGCGCAGGCCCGTTCCGAGCGTCAGCCTCTCATGGAGCAGCCATTCCATCCGGGCGAAAGCCGCCATGCTGTCCATGCTGGACCCGTTTGGAAACCTGCTGCGGACCTGTCTGCTTTGACCGGTGGATGTATCCAGGCGGCTTCGCGAGCTGCTGACGGCATCGGTGTAGTACTCGATGCCCCAACTGAGCAAATGATCCGCGGGCAGGGTGGCGTCGAATTGGGCGGTGACACCATCCAGAACGCTCTCATTGCCCTCGCGGGTCAGCTCCGGCGAACCAAAATTCTGGGTCACCCGGTCATCGGTGACCGTCTGGCGGGCCAGGTTAAGCTCAAAACGGTCGTACCAAGCCGAAGCGCTGTCCCTGCGCCAGCGCATATGCATAAATTCGCGGCGATTGGGCTCAAAGGAGTAGATTTCGGAGGAGGGCGTTTCTTGCCCGTAACCCGGGACCAGTTCGTCCACGCGCGGCGTAGACGGCTGTTCCAGCACCTGGGCGTTGAAGGTCAGATCGTCGCGTTCACCCACATCGACCAGCAGCTTGATGTCAGCTGCCTCAGAGCGGTAGCCGGAGGGAGATACGGTGATTCCCCCGCCGGTGCGCCGGTCCTGATGGTCCTGCCAGGTGACGCCTCCGCTGAACGAGACACCCTCGCGGCCGCCCGCGAGACTGGCCCGGCCAACCCAACTGTCATCCGCGCTGTTGAAGGCCCCATAAAATGAACCGTTGCTTTGCCAGTCCGGTCCGTCAAACAGGGGCTCCCGGGTGAGAATGTTGACCACGCCGCCCATAGCGTCGGCACCGTACAATGTGCCGGCCGCGCCGCGAACGACTTCGACACGCTCCATGGCGAAAGCATCGACCAGCCCGACGTACTGATTGGGGGCATCGCGGAAAAACGCGTTGTTGAGCCGCATGCCGTCGACCAGGTGGAGTACCTGTGAGCCTTTCAGGCCCCGAATAACAGGTACTCCCTGGCCCGGCGTCGTCTGCTGGAAAAATGTGCCGGGAAGGCCACGCAGCATCTCGGCCAGAACATCCGGTATTTCCGCCTGCACGCTGACGCTGTCCACCTGGCTGACGGCGGCGGCCACATCGAACTCGCGGGCAGCGCGACGTGTCGCGGTCACCTGGACATACTCCAGGTCACGGGCCTCGGCGTCATAGTCATCATCCGCGCTCGCGGGATGATTGAGCCCCATCAGAAAAAGCGGGAGCCATGCTCCCGCTTTGGCGTACCGCTCAGCTTTCAACATTCAGTCTCCGGCAGGAACGCCTCGGCCGGGTGTCCAGGGTACACCCGCCTCGTCCAGGGCGCGTCTCAGGGCGGGCAGTTCCTGTTCGAAGATTCGGGTGATCTCCTGCCTGAGCGGCGCAAACTCCTGCTCCGCGATCTCCAGGCTGCGGAGGTGGGCGGGGCTGGGTCCGTAGGTGGACAGCGCTGTACCCATCTGAACGGCGCTCAGCCGTTGGGAGACGGGAACAGGGCCTTGCGCCTGGGCCATACCCATGCGCTCATCGCCGCTGATGCGGAGCTTGACATCGAGGAGCGAACGCTCAAGGTCGCTGGCCTGCTGGCGCAGGTCGTGGCCTGCATCTGAACGCATCAGCGTGGCCCGAGTCGCTTGCAATTCCGCGACGGCGTCATTGACCGCGGCCACGGCGCCTTCGGCCTGGCGGGACAGTTCGTCGTAGCGCAGACCAAACGCCACGATTTCCTCGGGTGACGCCGATGCCAGGCTGTTTTGCCGCATGACGTTGACCTGGATGGGTACTTCAAGCCCGGTATCGTTCAGTTGCCCATCGACTCGGGTAGCCAGGCTGACCGTATACGCGCCCGGAGCGGCCAGTGGCCCCGGGAAACTCAACCACTCATCTCCCGCCTGCGCTGTCCATGGGCCTGATCGAGGATAGCGCAAATCCCAGGCCACCCGATGCATGCCCGCGCCGGTGGGTCCTTCGAGCCGGCGCACGACCTTGCCCGTTTCATCCCGAACAGTGAGCACAACGGCGGGCGTCTCCTCCCGTGCTTCTTCGCGCAGGGCATCCCAGCCGGGGTAGGGCGTGTCGCCACCTTCTTGTTCAATTTCCTTTTCACGCTCCAGCCTGCGCTCTTTCGCCGTCTTCAGTGACTCCGGCAGGTAGTAGGTGATCACGGCGCCAAAGGGCGGATTGGGCGCCAGGTAGAACGCATCGCCCTGGGAAGACTTGCTGCCCGCCTGCATCTCGCCCAGCGGCATCCGCTGGATGTACCAGAGGGCGTCGCGGACAGGGAACAGCATGATGTCGGACTCGAGATCCTCAGCCGTAAGCTGCCGCAGGGGCGAGTAATCATCGAGCACGTAAAAGCTGCGCCCGAAGGTGGCGCCGACCAGGTCATTTTCCCGCTGCTGGATCACCAGATCGCGGAAGGAAATGTTCGGAAGGCCGCCCGAGAGCTTGGTCCAGCCGTCACCGCCGTCGATTGAAAAGAAGACGCCGAATTCGGTGCCCACGAAGAGTAGGTTGGGATTCACGTGGTCCTGTACCAGGCGCCAGACCAGGTGACGCTCGGGCAATCCGTCGCTGATGCTTTTCCAGCTGCGTCCGCGATTGGTGCTCTTGAGTACATAAGGCGCGAAATCGCCCGATTTGTGATCATCGACCACCACGTAGACGGTATCTGAATCATGCAGATCGGCCTTGATGTCATTGACGAAAAAGTTGTCAGGAACCCCCGGGAGTTCGTCGATGACCTTCCACGATTCACCGCCATCTTCACTCACCTGGACCAGGCCGTCATCGGTGCCCACGTAGAGCAAGCCTTCCTCGATGGGGGACTCGGACAGCGAGGTGATGGTGCTGTACCGGGACATGGCCCAGAGATCCCAGGCCGAATCGTAGCTCCATACCCGGTCCATCATGGGCATGGACATGCGGTCCCGGTCGCGGGTCAGGTCACCGCTGATCGGTTGCCAGCTGTCGCCGCGATTGTCGCTGCGCCACACGCGGTGGCTGGCGAAATAGAGCCTCGCGGGGTCATGCGGGCTGATCAGGATGGGGGCGTCCCAGTTGAACCGTTCAGTGGGTTCGCCCGCTTCCGGTTGTGGCTGGATGTAGATGATCTCCCCGGTCTTGCGATCGAATCGGACGAGATTACCTTCCTGCCACTCCGAATAAACGATGTCCGGGTTGGTGGGGTCCACCGCGGGCTGATGGCCGTCGCCGAACAGCGTGATGAACCAGTCGCTGTTGCGGATGCCATTGACGTTATCCGTGCGGGAAGGGCCGCCCTGGGTGTTATTGTCCTGCGTGCCGCCGTAGATGTTGTAAAACGGCTCGTCGTAATCCACCGCGACTTTGTAAAACTGCGTGATGGGCATGTTGGCGAAGAAACGCCAGTTCTCGAGCCCGTCGAAGGTCTCGTATACACCTCCGTCCGAGCCGATCAGCAGATACTGCGGATCGTTGGGATCGAAAACCACGGCATGATAGTCGCCATGCACGTGGGCGTTACGAACGGGTTTCATGGTCTTTCCGCCATCGACGGTGCGGTGCAGCGTGGGTGCTACCTGGTAGACCGTGTCCACATCGTGCGGGCTGGCGAAGATCTCCTGGTAATAGTGCGGGCCGGTGCCGGAATAGAACTCGTCACTGCGTTTCTCCCAGTTTTCACCGGCATCCAGTGACCGCCAGAGGCCGCCCGAACGTTGCGCCAGCTCGATGGTGGCGTAGACGACCTCGGGGTTGACGGGCGAGACGGCGAGGCCGATTTTGCCCTTGTGATCAGCGGGTATGCCGCTCGTCAGCTCGCGCCATGTCTGGCCCGCATCGGTGGATTTATAAATGCCGGAGCCAGGCCCGCCATTCAGCAGGGCGGCCACGTTTCGAAACCGCTGGTGCATGGCGGCATACAGTACGTCCGGGTTGCGCGGGTCAAAATGCACCTCATTGGCCCCCGTGTACGCGTTCGCGCCCTCGAGAATGAGGTCCCAGCTTTCACCGCCGTCGGTGCTCTTATAGACGCCCCGCTCACCACCGGGGGACCAGAGCGGGCCCTGTGCAGCGACGTAGATGACATCGGAATCCCGGGGATCAACAAGAATGTTGCCGATATGTTCCGAGCGCGACAGCCCCATGTTTTTCCAGGTAGCGCCGCCATCGAGGCTTTTGTACACGCCATCACCGTAAGCCACGTGCCGACCGCCCACGTTCTCACCGGTTCCGACCCAGAGGGTTTCGGGTTGATTGGGGTCGATCGTGATGGCGCCTATGGAGTAGGCGCCCTGGTCATCAAAAACGGGTGTCCAGGTGATGCCGCGGTTGATGGTTTTCCATACGCCGCCGCTACCGACGCCCACGTACCAGATGCTCCGATTTTCGGGATGCACGGCAATATCCGCGACACGTCCTGCCATGAGGGCGGGGCCGATGCCACGCCAGGCCAATCCTTGGAGGGAAGACTCGTTCAGCCCCGGCTCCGCTGGCTCGGCCAGCGCAGAGGCGCTGATGTGGGTGAAAAGAATAAAAGTAATGAAAAATAGCAAGGTACGGGGAAAATGCGACATGACTTCTCCTGGTTGACCGGGTGTTTTCATGGTCATTTCGATGGGGTGCGGATTCCAAGCCCGCTGCAAGGCAGCACAGTCTGCCACAAATGCCGCTTGCCTTCATTGGCGACTGCGGAAAATCGGCCAGCGTGAGAGTGCGATTCAGGCTCTGGAGAACTATACTGGTGGGCCGAAAATTCACTGGACATCGCCGTGAGCAATGTATTTTCCCTGAAGCAGCCTGGCTCGGTCGAGGACCGCGGCCTCGAGCGCAACCCGGGCATGCCCTGGTCGCCCGAGTTCGTCAGTCGTATCCGCATTAACCGCAGCGCGGTTGAGCGTCGTGCTGCGACGATGGCCAAGCGCCGGTCGGTCAAGAAAGATTACCAGTCCGCATGGTTGCTCAAGGCAGTCAGCTGCATCGATTTGACCACCCTGGCAGGAGACGACACGCCCGGGCGGGTTCGCCGGCTGTGCCAAAAAGCCATGCGCCCGGTGCGCCGCGACATTCTGGACGGTCTGGGTGTTGGCGACCTGGCGCTGACCACCGGCGCGGTTTGTGTGTATCACAATTTCATAAAGACCGCGGTGAAGGAATTGGGGGACAGCGGCATTCCGGTGGCTGCGGTTTCCACGGGATTTCCGGCAGGCCAGATCCCGTTGCCGCTCAAGATCGCCCAAATCAGGGAGTCCGTTCGCGCGGGCGCGGGGGAAATCGACATTGTTATCAGCCGCAGCGCGGTTCTTACCGGCGACTGGGAACGGATTTACAACGAAGTCCGCGCCTACCGGGAAGCCTGCGGGGAGGCGCACGTAAAGGCGATTCTCGCCACGGGTGAATTGGGCACACTGGCCAATGTCGCCAAGGCCAGCTGGGTCTGCATGATGGCGGGCGCCGATTTCATCAAAACCAGCACGGGTAAGGAGTCTGTGAACGCGACATTGCCCTTTAGCCTGGTTATGGTCCGGGCGATTCGCGAGTACCATCGGCTGACCGGCTACAAGGTCGGTTACAAGCCGGCCGGTGGTATCGGTAAAGCCAAGGATGCCATTGCCTATCTCATCCTGATGAAGGAGGAGCTTGGAAATGACTGGCTCGATCCGCACCTGTTCCGGTTTGGCGCCAGCAGCCTGCTGGCCGATATCGAGCGTCAGCTTGAACATCGTCTGACTGGCAGTTATTCCGCCTCTTTCCGTCACCCTGTGGGCTGAAACCATGAGCATCAAGAAAATACTGGAAACCATGGATTATGGGCCGGCTCCGGAAAGTACCGGGTTCGCCGATGAATGGCTCGATGAGCATGAGCGCAGGCTGAAGCACTTCATCAACGGGCAATGGGCAGATCCTGCCGCCGGAGGCTGGCTGGAGACTCGCAGCCCCGCCAGAAACGAGCTGTTGGCGCACATCGCAGACGGTGATCCGGAAGACACCGGGCGCGCCGTAGCGGCAGCGCGTTCGGCGCAAGTGCGTTGGGCGGCATTGAGCGGGCATGAACGGGCCCGTTACCTGTATGCCATCGCGCGGCAGATCCAGAAGCACAGCCGCCTGTTCGCGGTCCTGGAGAGCCTGGAGAACGGCAAGCCGATCAGGGAGTCGCGCGACATCGATATTCCTCTGGTCGCCCGTCATTTCTATCACCACGCCGGCTGGGCTCAAGTGATGGACCGTGAAATGCAGGGCTTCGAGCCCCTGGGCGTGGTTGGCCAGATCATTCCCTGGAATTTCCCCTTGCTGATGGCCGCCTGGAAAGTGGCGCCGGCGCTGGCCATGGGCAATTGCGTGGTGCTCAAGCCGGCGGAGTTCACCTCAACGACGGCGGTTTTGCTGGCGCAGATTTGTTCGGAGGTCGGTTTGCCCGATGGCGTGTTCAATCTCCTGCTGGGCGATGCCAAGGCAGGGCAGGCCCTGGTCGAGCATCCCGAGGTGGATAAAGTCGCGTTTACCGGCTCTACCGAGGTGGGGCGTATCTTGCGCAAGGTCACGGCCGGAACCGGCAAGAAGCTGACCCTGGAACTCGGTGGCAAATCACCGTACATCGTTTATGAGGATGCTGATCTTGACAGCGCCGTTGAAGGGCTGGTGGATGCCATCTGGTTCAACCAGGGACAAGTCTGCTGCGCGGGTTCCCGGCTGCTGGTGCAGGAATCGGTGGCCGAGGTGCTGCATGAAAAGATTCGCGCGCGAATGGACAAGCTGGTGGTTGGCGACTCCCTTGATAAAGGTATTGATATCGGCGCCATCGTCGATCCGGTTCAACTTGAACGGATATCGACCCTGGTTGACTTGGGGGTGGCCGAAGGCGGCCAGCTGTGGCAACCCAAGGTGGCGTTGCCCGAGGGCGGCTGTTTCTACCCGCCAACCCTGTTGACGGAGGTACAGCCCTCGGCCACGCTGGCGCAGGAGGAGGTTTTCGGACCGGTGCTGGTCTCGATGACCTTCCGCACGCCATCTGAGTCCGTCGCGCTGGCGAACAATTCCCGGTATGGACTGGCCGCAAGTGTCTGGACTGAAAATGTCAACCTGGCATTGGATGTGGCGCCCAAACTCAAGGCCGGCTCTGTCTGGGTGAATTGCACCAACCAGTTTGATGCCGCCTCGGGTTTTGGCGGTTATCGTGAATCGGGCTTTGGCCGGGAGGGCGGCAAAGAAGGCCTGTTCGAATACGTCAAGCCTGTATGGGAAAGCAAGCTGAGCAGCAAACCCGTCCACAAGCTGCCGGATGCCGGCCAGGGGAGCGAGCGGCCGGAAAAGATCAGGGCCATCGATCGCACCGCCAAGCTGTATATCGGCGGCAAGCAGTTGCGCCCAGACCAGGGCTACAGCCTGATGGCGCATGACGCCAAAGGCCGCCCGGTGGCGGAGTATCCGCTGGGTTCAAGAAAAGACATCCGTGACGCGGTCGAGGCCGCGCGCAAGGCCGCTGGATGGTCGACCACCACCGCACACAATCGCGCTCAGGTGCTGTATTACATCGCCGAAAACCTGTCGGCACGGAAAGCAGAGTTCGTGGAGCGCCTGAAGGCGTTTTCAGGCCGCGCCAAGCGGTCGGCAGAGCGTGAGTTTGGGCTGTGCATTGACCGGATATTCACCTGGGCGGCCATGGCCGACAAGTATGATGGCCAGGTGCATGCCACGCCCTTCCGTAACGTCACTCTGGCCATGCGGGAGCCACTGGGCGTGCTGGGTATCGTGGCGCCGGAAGAGGCCGGTCTGCTGGGATTCGTCTCCACGGTCATGCCCGCCATCGCCATGGGTAACCGCGTGGTTGTCGTACCGTCACAGCACTACGCGCTGCTGGCGACGGATTTCTACCAGGTGTTTGACACGTCCGATCTGCCAGGCGGCACGGTGAACATCATCACCGGACCGCGCGATGAGCTGACGCTTGAGTTGGCTCGCCACTATGACCTGGAGGGTCTCTGGTATTGGGGCAGCGCTGAGGGCAGCCGGTTCATCGAAGAAGCGGCAGCCGCTACCATGAAACGGACCTGGGTCAATCACGGGCGGTTTCATGACTGGACGGACGCGGAGCAGGGCGCCGGCGAGGTCTTCCTGCGCAAGGCGGTCGAAATCAAAAATATCTGGATACCCTATGGTGAGTGAGTTGGCCCTGGCAGATCGTTAACCGGAGGTCGCTTTTAGAGGGCGCCGGCGCATTTGCACCAGCGGTGCAATGCAGGGACCGGGTAGCCCCGCCACATCCCCGCCGCCCGTATCGATCCAGCGCATCCATGTCCGGGTGACTTCCGCGTACGGACTGTCGATGGGAAGACGCTCGAATTCGCTTTTTGATGCCTCCAGTCTCTCCAGCCTAGCCAGCAGCCAGCCCTGGTTGTAAGCCACGCAGTGCATGTCCACTGTTGGGGGCTGTCGAGTCAAGCCATGCTTCCAGAGCTGAGAGTGGATGTCCAAAGCCTTTTCGAAGTGGTCAAGATACAAATGAACCAAGCCTCGCCATCCCAGCAAGTCAATCCGTGTCGAGCCCAGCTCAGTCGCTCTGTCCAGAAATGGGGCGGCCTCCTCGAACTTATTTTCCTCAATGAATGCCGCCCCCAACTGGTGATTGATAAAGGGGGCGTTTGGGTAGACGTGGAGCGCGTGGCTCCAAAGCGTGACCTGGTTTTTCCACACAGAGACGTAACGCGTGGTTCCCTGCGCCAACCAAACTGATGCAAAAATCGTGACTACTGCGGTCATGACTGCGAGGGTGCGATGTCTGGCCTCAAAGACTCTCAGCAGACCGGCGGCAACCAGCGCGAAGGCCGGTAACATCGAAAAATAAGTGTATCGACTCGCCGCGCCCTGCAAACCGAAGGCGGCGACAATACCCAGGACAGGGCTCATGGCGACCAAAAAAAACAGCCAGCCGACCAGCCATCCCGGCTGCCCTCGCTGGAAGGCAATACAAGCTAATATGCTGATGGCCACGAACAGCGCGACGGGCGCGGCGTCACGCAGGCTGGGGGCATTTGAAGGGTCCATGAAGTAAGGGTGAAACGGTGACAGATTCAAAGGCAACAAACTATTTTGCAGGTAGAACTGAATAGCATGGAACGCGTTGAGTACGCGCAAATCCAGGCCAACGTTTTTCATCGCCTCCTGTTGCGCCACCAGTGTCACGGCGATGAGTCCCCCCGCGAGCAAGAAAAAAGGAATCTTTTCTCGCAACAACGAGCCGATACTCGCAACTTTTGATTTGTCCGATTGCAGGCTCGCGACTCGCCTGAGTGGGAATGCGTCGACCAGCAGCAGCAGCGCCGGGAAAGTCACGGCCATGGGCTTCGAAAGGCAGGCACAAGCGTACCAGAACAGGGACCAGCCCAGCTTACGCTGAGGCGAACGGCCAAGCTGTGCCCCGTATTGAACATAGTTAAACAAAGAGAACAGCGCGAACAACTGGAACAGCAGGTCTTTACGCTGCGCAACCCAGGCCACAGACTCAACGTGTTGAGGATGTAGGGCGAACAGCAGGGCGCTGAGGCCCGATGCCGCAAGTGCCGGACCTCGCGCCGCCCGGGAACACAATTGGCGTGGCAGGCGTAACAGCAGGTACAGCAGTGCGAAAACACCTACGCTGTTGAACGCGTGTAGCAGGTTATTGGTCAGGTGAAAGCCGCGTGGCGCAAGGCCGCCATAGAGTTGATAATCAAACGCCCAGGACAGCCAGGTAAGCGGATGCCAGTTAGACAACGGCATGGAAACCGTCATCCAGACCAGGTGTTCAGGGCGCAGGCTGGTCAACCAGTATTCGTTGTATCTTAGGTACCAGACGGAGTCCCAGACAAAATCATGCTGCAGGGTCAAGCGATAGATGTACAGGCTGGCGCCTACCAGGGCCAACCCGATTAGCATTTTTGCCGGCCACGCGTTCCTCATTCTGGGCATTCTCGGTAAATCGCGCTCGAAAGACCACCGCGTTGCTCAAATTGCTGGAAACTCAATGTATTCGTGTTCTTGCGATGATGAGCCAATTATCCCGCAGTGCCCGTAGACTATGCAGTGACCAACAGAACTTCCCATCAGCACATCGCACGGGTGTGCTGTGATGCCAGGTCTTGAGATGCATCCGTTGATTTGTGCTGCGTCGACCAGCGCTGCATCATCAAGTCTGTCAGTTCTGACAGGATTTTTTCATCAAATCTTCATGTAATATTCATGTTAGCTGCCGGCTATTGGAAGGCCAGAAGCGAAAAGCCACCACTGAGCAAGCTTCTAGTTTTAGGGATGAAACGATGAACACATCAACACTCACAGAGCCCCGCAGGCTCAATACTTGCACTCACTTTGCGTCACTCAAAACCGCCAGCCGCTTTGCGCTGGCCCTGGTCTGCCTGCTGGCTGCCGGAGCGGCGGTTGCCAAGCAGGAGAAAACCTTGATTTGCCACGTCGGAAACGAATTGGGTTCTGACGGGGCCACCTATCTGGAAAACCCGGACTGCACGCCGCCCGAGGGCTACACGGCAGAAGATTATGTCTGCCCCGATGCGGGCAAGGTTGACCTGATCGTGGTCGCAAAGGCGCGAAAACACCTTGAGAACGAAAGTCATTTTTGGGATGGCATGTTTGATTACGAGCCTTCCGAGGTTGGCGCAAGTGGTCAAGGCACTGATGACAGCAACGGAGATGGAATCGATGATGGCTGCGAGCCGGCGGCGGCTGCTTGCCCATGCTGGGATGAGGCCGGGCTTCAACAGATCGTCAATTCTGCACAAAATCTCGAAGAGCGAACGATCAACCCCACGACCTCCTGCATCGCTCCAGACTACCCGGGTTCTGCCACTCTCGAGGACGAAAACCCACCTTTCAATGAAAAGGCGGTTGGGTTCTTTGCGAGTGTAAGCGGGGAGACCCCGATCTGCGGATTAAAGCCAAGCAGCTCCATTATTCCTCCAATGACCATTACGGCGCCCGAAGCTGAGGCCTGTGTCGCCCAGATAGCCGCTCGTTGCGCAGGGCTTGGGTACCCCATCACGAATTAACAACAACTACAGTCGCCACCCGATATCTTTATGGCCCGCCTCTGGCGGGCCTTTTTCTTTCCTCCACAAACGG
>Ga0181574_10002087_pt1 | contig 18456 bp, 17 predicted proteins | sample 101ome_24_FD_145600 | JGI IMG/M metagenome (GOLD analysis project Ga0181574, IMG submission 145600) | Coastal salt marsh microbial communities from the Groves Creek Marsh, Skidaway Island, Georgia - 101410AT metaG (spades assembly) | ecosystem: Environmental > Aquatic > Marine > Intertidal zone... | reverse complement strand
TCATTAACCTAGCTAGCTCGGCGGCTCGGCGCTGGGACAGCAGCAACTATGGTGTTTACGCAGCTGAAAAAGAGGCCATTCGCGCGCTCTCAAGAGCGGCAGCTAATGAATGGGGTCCGCTTGGCATTAGGACCAATACCATCCTGCCTCTTGCCCAATCCCCCGCGCTGGAAGCTTGGGCGACCTATAGACCGGAGGAAGCGGCGGCCTTTGTAAAGACAGTGCCCATGCAACGTGTCGGTGATTGTGAACAGGACATTGGCGAGTTTGTGGCGGTGCTGTGCAGCCCAGAATCAGGCTACGTTAACGGTCAATCAATCGCGGTTGATGGCGGTCAAGTCAATCTCGATTAGCGCTACTTTACGGCAGAGCCGCCATCGACGCTGAGAAGCTGGCCGGTAATAAAAGATGCTCTGTCGGAAGCAAGGAAAGACACTGCCTCGGCAATCTCCTCAGGCTCTCCCAGGCGACGCATAAGTGCCGCTTGCCTTAGGCCCTCAGCAATCTTTGGCTGCTCTTCGAAATAACGCTCGACACCCGGCGTTCGTATTACCCCGGGAGATACCGCATTGATGCGAATGCCCTTGTGCCCATACTCGGCGGCGCTACTTTTAGTCAACAGGTTAACGCCACTCTTGGCGGCGGCATAGGCGGTGTTGTAGGGCTGGCCCCGAAGGGAGGCATTGGAGGAAATGTTCACAATGCTTCCTCCACCCATCGTCAGCATAGCTTCGATCTCATATTTCATACACAAAAAGGTATTTGTGAGGCAGAGCTCCAGCGTTTGATCAAACACCTCTCGCGAGAACTCGTGAATAGGCCCCGAGCCCCGACTCACCGCCGCACTGTTACAGGCGATATCAAGACCACCAAAGGTCTCAAGCGCATAGCCAACCATTGCTTTTACCCGAGACTCATCGCTCACATCAGCCATGAAGACCTCTGCCGCGCCACCCGCCTCGGTGATCGAACTAGCCGTCTCAAGGGCCGACTGCTCATTGAGATCCACAACCAGCACGCGTGCGCCTTCGCGCGCAAACTTCTGCGCTATTGCCCTACCAATGCCAGCCCCCGCCCCGGTCACAAGCGCAGATTTTCCTGCCAGTTCAGTCATTGCGTTTATCCATCATCAATTCAGACTACTCCTGTGTGGCAACAAGTATTCCCTGATTCGCCGCTTCGTTCTATCGTGGACTTCGGGTCGCTGCCCGCCAAACGGACTATGACAGATCCACCGCTGGGAATCGTTATTTATGATTACTGAAGCCTTTAGCCTTAAAGGAAAAACCGCGCTCGTCACGGGCGCTGGAAAAGGAATCGGCGCACGGATTGCGACGGCGTTTGCGGAAATGGGTGCAAACGTCATATTGGTAGCGCGAACCCAATCCGACATCGACCGAGTAGCCGGGGAAGTCAGGGACTTTGGTGTCACAGCCACTGCCCTCGCCTGTGACATTACCAGTGACGACAGCGTTGCCAGCATGTTCACGCAGGTCGAGGCGGCGACATCCTGTCTCGATATTCTGGTGAACAATGCCGGTGCCGCCGGCCGCGGGTATGGCTCGCTGGAGCAGGTTGACAAGAGCGCGTTCACCGATACCGTCGCCATCAATTTAACCGCCGCCTACCACCTCATTCATTTAGCGCTTCCAATGCTAAAAAAAGCTCCAAACGCCGCGATTGTTAACGTATCTTCAGCTATGAGTTGGATGGTCGACAAAAACTTTGCCGCCTACGCCGCAGCGAAAGCCGGTCTAGATCAAATGACACGCGTACTGGCCTATGAATTGGCACCCACCATCAGGGTAAACGGCATTGCCCCCGGAGCCATTGAAACCCCCGCAACGGCTTTTATCACAAGCAATGCACAGCGCCTCACTGAGACCGAGCGATGGATCCCTCAGGGCCGCTTAGGCCAACCGCTCGATATTGCCTTGGCTGCCCTCTACCTCGCTTCTCCGGCATCAGGATTCATTAGCGGCAAGATTCTAGAAGTCGATGGCGGTATGGCCGCGCTTCCAGGCAGTGCCATCCAAGCGCGGTTGAAAAACTGACGCTACACCCTATCACCCAACAGCCAAGGAGGTGACCTTGTGGCAACCTATGTACTGACAGGAGGCGCGACCGGTATCGGCGCCGCTACCAAGCATAAATTATGGGGCGCAGGCCATACGGTTATCACCGTCGACATCAAAGAGGCGGACTATGTGGCTGACTTAGGAGATGCCTCAGCACGCGCCGAGGTCATTGATGCCATTAAGCGGGATCACCCCGCACTTGACGGGATCATCACCTGTGCCGGTGTTGGCTCAGATTTTCCCGATCCGGCAAAAATTCTAGCCATTAATTTTTTTGGTTCTCAAGCATTAATTGCTGGGCTCTCAGGGTCGGTAATAGCTGGAGGCCGAATCGTCGCAATCAGCTCAAATTCAGCGCCCATGTGCATCAATGATTCGCTGGTACAAGCAATGCTCTCTCTTGACGAGACTGAGGCCGCAGTGCAGGCCGCAACCAGTAATGGCCATGAATGTTATGCCGGAAGCAAGCAAGCGATTGCACGCTGGATGCGCCAAGTAGCGCCAGAGTATGCCAAGCGAGGTATTGCCTTCAATGCCATAGCGCCAGGCTACATAGAGACCCCTATGACTGCTGCCATAGCCAATGACGCCACTTATGGTGAGGCTATCAAGCAGTTTGTCGAGTCAATTCCGATCGGTCGTCCAGGCCAGCCCAATGACATCGCCAACCTGATTACGTTCCTACTTTCACCAGACGCTGCCTTTGTTGCGGGCTCGCTCATCTACTGCGATGGCGCACACGACGCCATGATGAGGCCGGAAGGCTTATTTTAATGAGCGGCGCGCGCTGGTCCGTACACCTAAAGCGCGAGGCTCTCATCAATGCGGTGACCAACGCCCTCGCCAATGGCGGCATCGGTTGGTTATTGTTTAAAGACGAGGTCGTCATTAATGCCTGGCATGGCACGTCGCAGTTTGGCGTTGACCTGCTGGCCACCGCTGCCATCCTGTCCCTGATCCTTGCCGCCATTCTCCAGCCCCTGCAGCGCAGGGCGCTCTTGAAAAATACCGATCTTTTGATCGGCGCGCGCGCAGATCCGAAAAACCTGATTACATGGGACCGAGACCTCTTCCTCTCCCCGCCCTGGCTAAAAACCATCGCGTACTACCCCCTCGCTGGACTACTGGCCGCCGCGCTCACTCTCGGGGTTTTATCAGCCTTCGGTATAGAGAGTTTTTCGGCGCTTGAATACAGCCTCTTTAAAGGAGCCTGGACCGGGGTTTGGGCTGCGCTATTAACCCGACAAATCATTAAGGGATGTGCGGTTGGTATGATTAATGAGCAACGAGCAGAGGAGCTAGACAGGTCATGAGTCGGCCTCTTTTTCTTTTTAAACGGCGCATCTTATTCTGGCTTTCGCTCATTTCCCTAGGCGCGATCCAGTCAACGAGCGCATGCGCTAGCGAGGACCCCATCCCCTGTCGCCAGTTTAGTGACCAGCGATTGCCGTTTTTTGGAGATCTGCATATCCACACGCGATACTCCTTCGACTCGTTTCTGTCGAACCAAAAGAATACTCCTGATGGTGCCTATCGCTATGCCAAAGGTCATCCCATCACGCTCCCCGGGCCCACCGGCGAGCAAACTGTCACCGCTCAAATCGATCGTCCAATCGACTTTGCCGCCGTAACCGACCACGGCCAATTCCTCGGAGAGGTCGCTCTCTGCGACAGTGACCCCTGGACCCTCGCGTGGTGGCATCCCACTTGCCTCATGTCGCGAACCGAAAATCTTTGGGTCCAGCTCTACGCCGCGTCGCAATGGACTCTTTCTGGCGGCATGGACGGCGAGGCACCCGAACGGTCCATGATTTGCTCGATGGGAGACTGTCAGACGGCGGCAATCAATATCTGGCAGGACATTCAACGCGCTGCTCACGAACACAACGATACGACTGACGACTGCAAGTTCACAACATTTGTTGGCTACGAGTACACTCAGGGAGAGCGCGGGGCCAACCTGCATCGCAACGTTATTTTCAAAGATACGGCGGTCACCCAGCTGCCAGTCTCTGTGTTTGATACCAACAATCAAGTCTCTGAACTCTGGCGCCAACTAAGAAAACAATGCCTTGAGTCAAATACCGGCTGCGATGTCCTGGCGATTCCGCACAACAGCAATCTCGGGGGGGGCTATATGTTCCCCGACCCAGCCTCCGAAGAGGAGCTGATAAACCGGCGGCAGCTAGAGCCTTTGGTCGAGCTTGTACAACACAAAGGGGCTTCCGAGTGCCGCTTTGACCGTCTCCTGCAGCTCGGTGTCGCAACCGAAGATGAGCTATGTGATTTTGAACAAATACCTTCCGACAACTTACACATGCTGGGTTCGGTCGAGGGGAAAATGCGCTCAACCCAGGGCCAAGCGGTCAGCATTGCCAGTTTTCATCCCCGGAACATGATGCGCAATGTACTCAAAGACGGGCTCGCTCTGGAAAAGAGTCTGGGGATGAATCCATTTATGCCGGGGTTCATTGGCAGCACCGACACACATACCGCTACCGCAGGTGGCGCCCAAGAACAAAACTACGTTGGGCACTTAGGCTCTCGTGACAGCGGCTTTCGTAACATTCAGGATCATTTTGTCTCTAACCCCGGAGGACTCGCGGTGGTCTGGGCCGAGCAAAATCGGCGGGGTGCGATTTTTGACGCGATGCGACGCCGAGAAGCCTATGCGACGTCAGGCACCCGGCCCATTGTGCGCTTCTTTGCAGGCGACTACGCGGATGACCTTTGCCAACAACCCGATGCGATCGAGCGGGCGTATCGCAACGGCGTGCCGATGGGTGGCGTACTGCCGGGCATAGACGCACAACTCGGCCCGAAATTTTTTGTCTCTGCACAGCAAGACCCGGGGACCGACACCTTCCCGGGAACGCCGCTCGAACGTATTCAAATCATCAAAGGCTGGATCGACAATAGCGGCGCCACCCACGAAAAAGTGTTTGATGTGGCCGGACAAGCCGTTTCTGGCTTGGGGGTAGATCCGCAGTCCTGCGAGGTCACTGCGAAGGGAGCGAGCACGCTGTGCACGGTGTGGACTGACCCCGAATATGCCGAGACCGAGAGCGCCTTCTACTATGCGCGAGTTCTTGAAAATCCAAGTTGCCGTTGGAGCACGCGCCAATGCCAAGCTATCGGGGTCAACCCCTTAGCCAACAACTGTAGCGACCAACTTCTGGCGGCGAGAGAATACGCCGAGGAGCTGGGCGCCTCACCCGAGGCATTCGATAACTGCTGTAAATCAGCCGCCACCGAGCCTTTTTACTCTCCGGTGATTCGCGAGCGTGCCTGGACGTCACCTATTTGGCTTCAGCCGCCGCCTTAGCAAGATGGAGAAAGACTGGCACCTCACCGCCGCCGTCTACTTCAAGCGTAGCGCCCGAGATATAGCTTGCATATTGGCTATTCAGTAGCAACACCGCATTCGCGATGTCCTCGGGGTCCGCCATTCGCTGCAGCGGCAACATCTCGGCAACGCGCTGGAATCCCTCGGCACCGCCATAGTGTTCAACGCCCGCGTCGTTGTGGACGAGGCCCACGATAATGGCATTGACCCGGATTTCTGGCCCCCACTCCATTGCCAGGGATTTCGTGCTGCTCAAAAGGCCAGCTTTCGCAGCCCCATAAGCCGCCGTACCCGGCGAGGGGCGTGCGCCACTGACACTCGCTATATTCACAATGGAGCCGGGAGCATCACCCTGAGCCAGAGCCGCGTATGCCTGCTGTGCCAACACAAGTGGTGCAGTCAAATTTAGCGCGATGATTTTTTCTGTTAAGCGGGGACTGGCTGTTGCAGCATCGACCGGCGGCGATCCCCCGGCATTGTTAATTAACACATCGAGGGTGCCATACTGATCTATAACAAAGTCGATCAACCCTTTTGACTGCTCAGGATCTCGAAGATCACAGGGGTAGAAAACCGCCTCGCGACCCTCAGACGCAATCGGCTCAGCCGGTGTCGAGCGACCACATGCCACGACCTGTGCACCCTCGCGAAGGAAGGCGCCACAAATCGCTCTGCCGATGTGCCCCGCTCCGCCCGTGACCACCACCACCGAACCCTGATGCTTTCCCATATGTCCTCCCGATCACTCTGTATCACCGTCTCAAACAAGACAGAAGATCTCATCGTCTGAATCAGTGATGGCCCGATGCCGCCAAATGGGAGAATATCATCCTTCGACGCCATCCCTGCGGCGGCTGCGCAGGGATAAAACCAACAGACTGACCCAAGACATAGAGGATCACTGTATGACAGCTACCGTCGTTGCCCACCCCAGCGATCTTATGACCATGGCCGGAACGGTCCTGGGCCCCACCGACTGGCTACGAGTCAGCCAAGAGCGGATTGACCAGTTTGCTGACGCTACCGGCGACCATCAGTGGATTCACGTGGATCCAGTCAAGGCCGCGGACGGCCCTTTTGGTGCAACCATCGCACATGGGTACCTAACGCTATCGCTGGCCAACTGCTTTCTTCCCGATCTAATTCAGGTCGATAACGTGTCCATGGGGGTCAATTACGGCACTGAAAAAACTCGCTTTCCTTCCCCTGTCACAGTCGATAGCAACATCCGCGCAACCGGCGAAATCATGGCCGTTGAAGAAAATAAGGGCGGCTACAAAGCCACTATTCGCGTCACCATTACCGCGGAAGGCGCGGATCGACCGGCCTGCATCGTTGACACGATATCAATCTTTTATCCCTAGAGATTATTAAATCCCTACACCTTGAAAACGCGCTTGGCGTTCTCCCGGAGAAACTTGGGCCACACCTCATCCTTGAACGGCACGTCGGGCATGTCGCCAAAAATGCGCTCGAGGCTGAGACCCATAGGAAAGTAGCCCGCATACATAATCTTGTCGGCACCGCGGGTATTCGCGAAGTTGATGATGTCTTTGGGATAATGCTTTGGCGCAAAAGCACTGGTCATGTAAAACAGATTTTCGTACTTGAGCATCAGCTTCCACGCTAGATCGGTCCAGGGTTCGGCACCGTGTTTCATCACCACTTTGAGCTCGGGAAAAAACCAACAGATCTCATCGAGGTGCTCGACCTTTTGAGGCTCCATGGGAATTCGCGGGCCCGGTACGCCGACACAGGGACAAAAGGGAATGTCTAGGTCAATACAGGTCACAAAAATGGGGTACCATTTTTTATCTGCCAACGATACCTGAGGACACAAGCCAGCGGGAAACGCATTCACTGACTTAATATCGTACTCCTCTTTGAGGCGTCGAATTTTTCTGACCTCCTCCATGCCGTTATTGGGGTTACAGTCATAGGACGCAAAAAATCGATCCGGATGATTCTTCACCGCTTCGTTCTGCGTCTGATACTGGCCCTCATCTACGCCCAGCATCGCCTTTTCAATATTGAACTCGTCCATTTTTTCCAGGGTGTAAGCGATATAGTCATCCCGCTTTCCCACTTTCGGCAGGTCTTTGAACATGTACTGGGCCGGCATTTTGAACATTTGACGGCTCTGCTCGTCCATCAGCAAAGGGCGGATAAAATCGTAGAAATTCGATGTGTCGTCATTCGGCACCGCCAGCATTAGATCAATAATTGGCACGTCGGTAGGCATTGGCATAGGGAATTCCTCGTGAGAGTTTTTAGGCCAGATCTCGAGCAATAAAAGCACTGGCTCGTTCGGCAATCATATAGGTCGCCGCCATTGTATTACCCGAGACTAACATGGGCATAATCGACGCATCGGCGACATAGATATTTTCAACATGACGAAGCTTTAGAGCTGTATCCACCACAGATTCGGCATCACCACCCATTCTGCAGGTCCCTACTGGATGATAGCCGGTGGTCCCGTTTGTTCGCGCATAGGCCAATAAATCCTGATCCGAAAGACAATCTGCACCAGGGCGAATTTCGACTGCGGCCTCTCCCTCAAATGCAGGAGCCTCAAACACACGCCGCAACGTCTTGATCCCTTCAATCAACACCCGCTGATCATGAGCTGTGCTCAGATAATTGGCCCTAATCGATGGGGCTTCTGTCGGATCTTTGGATCTGACTCGGATAATTCCGCGACTCGTCGGTCGCATGGGATAAGTGATTGCGGTAATTCCCTCTAACGAGTCGATGTGGGTCTTACCCGCATCATCGCGATAGCCCGATGCCGGCGTGAAGTGAACCTGAGTATCCGGTCTTGAAGGCGAGTCGGGGGAGCCATGAAAAGCAAAGACGTCAGCCGAGGGCATCGCCAACAGCCCCTCCCGACGACGTAGATAGCGCCAGAGTTCACCGAACAATCGATCAGGGCGCATTGAGGCTTTCACGGTGCCACCCGTTGACACCCCCATACTCACCATAGCGCCGTAGTGATCCTGCAGGTTTTGACCAACTCCGGGCATGTCGCACACTACGTCGATTCCGAGATCGGCCAGGTATTCAGCGTCGCCAATACCGGAGCGCTGTAAAACAGCGGGAGATCCGATCGCCCCCGCTGCAAGAACTACCGTGCCAGCCTCTAGGCGATGCACCCGCCCCCGTGTCACTGCCCTCACGGCGACGGCCCTTGCGCCCTGAAACTCGATAGCATCCACCACCGTATTCGGACTCACCCACAGATTTTTTCGTTGGAGAACGGGCTGGAGAAAGGCGCGATAAGCGCTCAGTCGGACACCCTGATGTAGCGTGTGCTGATAGTAACCAGCGCCCCTCTGCTCACCGCGGTTGTAGTCTGATCGAGGCGGGATCCCGGCCTGTTCGCAGGCGGCAATAAATCGATCACCCCAGGGATTGCTTTGTCGCTTTGTAAGCTTTAGCTCGCCACCTGCTGGATCCGCCGGGCTGTTGCTGGGATTTCCTTCAGGGGCTTCAAACGCCTCATAAAAGGGGCGAACGGATTGCCAATCCCAGCCCTCCGCACCCGCGTCGGCCCAAGCGTCAAAATCCTCGGGCTGTCCGCGAACATAGACCATACCATTCGTCGCCGTGCTGCCCCCTAACACCTTGCCTCGCGGCCACAGGATACTGCGACCACCCAGCGCCGGCTCTTGCTCCGTGGCAAAGTCCCAGTTGTAGGTTTTGCCGTAGGCAATTTCTGCCCAGCCGGCAGGGATTTTGATCACCAACTTATCCCCATCTGGACCGGCCTCCAGCAATAACACGGACCGGCCGCTATCCTGGGAAAGCCTGTTGGCGAGCAGGCAGCCAGCAGCGCCTCCCCCCACAATCACAATATCCCAGCGTGTCTTCTTCATCGTGTTAATCGCGCCCGCATTTTGATCTTTTCCACTTTTTAGTCAGCTGGTTTAGTCAGCTGGCGGACGGCAATGCGGGGTAATCGGTATATCCTGCAGTCCCGGATCCCCCATAGATTGTTTTTTTATCCATGGGGTTGAGTTCGGCACCTAGCTGAAAACGCTCTACAAGATCAGGATTGGCTATGTAAGCACGGCCGAAAGACACCGCATCGACACGCCGTTCTGCAATAAAGGCATCAGCCTCCTTCGGGTCAAAGCTATCGCTGCCAATCAAGGCGCCCCCGTAGTGTTGCCTCGTCAGCGCGAGACTATCAATACCCGTTGATGCCATCCTGATCGCATGCACCCAAGCCAGACCATGCCTGTCAGCTAGCATCAACAACGCGCTATAGGTACTCACTGGATCATCATCAACGTGATCGTTATACGGATTGCCCGGGGAGATTCGCAGGCCGATGCGGCTGGCGCCCACCTCTTCGGAAAGTGCTTCCAACAGCTCGGAGATGAAGCGCAATCGATTTTCCAGAGGTCCCCCGTATTCATCGTCCCGTGTGTTGCTGCCGCTGGCCAAAAATTGCGCTGGCAGATAACCCGACGCGCAATGAAGCTCGATAGCATCAAAACCTGCCTCGAGGGCAAATCCCGCTGCCCGGCGGTAATCGCTAATAACCTCTGTAATGTCCGCCTTGGACATCGCCTCCGGCACCGGCATGGCCTTCATACCCTGCTCGGTAAAGATTTCAGCCTGTGCTGCCAACGCCGAGGGTGCTAAAAACCGGGTGCCCGATGCTTTGTTAAGAGAATGACCTACCCGCCCACAGTGCATGAGCTGACAGGCGATCAGCCCGCCCCGTTGATGTACTGCGTCGGTGACAGCTGACCAGGCTTCAACGTGGCTAGCGTTGTAGATGCCGGGGGTTTTGTTGTAACCCTTGCCATTAGCCGAGGGGTGAACACCTTCGGTAATAATCAGCCCGGCGCTTGCCCGCTGTCCGTAGTACAGGGCATGCAGTTCAGTGACCGCATCATCTTCCTGGCGGGCGCGACTTCGGGTCATCGGCGCCATCACGATACGGTTTCGCAAGGTTAAGTCGCCAAGGGTTAAAGGCTCCATAAGACTGGCATAGGACATTGAAACTACCTTACGTTGATAAGCCCCCGCTTAGCGGGTTCGGATGTTTGGGTCTGCAGAGCCCGACCGCATTGTCGCAAGAAATTGCTCGGCCGGTGCCGGTGGTGCAACGACCGGAAGATCTTCAGTGGGGGGCTCAGACCAGAACCGCCGCCAACTTGGAAATAAACTGTGGAAGGCCCCCTCGTAGGGTTCACGATCGGGCCAGCGCATTTTGTTCTCTCCGCACGGTGGTTTATTGAGATCCGTCGCGTACCAATAACAAGGCAGGCGCCGCCGGAAATACCACGTGCCCTCAAGTCGCTCGTAGTGGTCCCAATACAGCATTTGCATAGTCACCCACTCGCAACCGCCATCAGCAGTTGGCGTCTCGTGTTCGTTCTTGCTGTACACCACGCCGACAGCCCTATCCGGATCCTCAAACTCGATAATATGGTTACCAATGTGATGGGCTGTGCCGGTGAACTGAACGCGCAAGGTTTCATCCATCCACTGCTTAAAGTAGGCGCGACCCACCTTTTCCTTTCCGACCCGGATATCGTGAGCAAATAAATTGACCATCGCGTCAAGATCGCGCATGTCCAGCGCTAAGGAATATTTGGCGGCGAGCTGGCGAATGTCGTCCAGTGACTCCAACCGATCCAATCTGGCGAGCAAGACCTCATTACTCATGCTGAGGCACCCGCAGCGGCCCGACCGGCACGACGACCCGAAAATGTAGCATCGCCCACGGAGCTTCCTGAGGCATAACCATCCCCTCTTCTAGGAACGCCACAGGCCGTTCTCCCAGCGGCGTACAAGCCTGAAATCACCGCATCGCTGCAGCTCAGCACACAGCCGTCCAGGGTCGTATCCAGTCCGCCCAAGGTGAAGCAGGGAAAAAAGGCACCCGCTCCCGGCGTGCAGTCAAGCGCAACCAACGCGCCTTCTAACGGTTTCAACCACGGTGCCCGCTTATGGAATAAGGTATCGTCTCCGCGCCGCGCATCCTCGTTGTAACGGGAGACTGTCGCCAGCAGCTGGTCTCCCGGGATACTGAGCTCCGACACCAGCTCCTCCAGCGACTCTCCCGTCCCGGCTATGGGCGCCTGAAGCCAACTCTCCTGTTCGTAGTTGCCGTAATCATCGACCCCAACAATAAGGTAAACCGGGTAGGTCTGTTGCGCCAAATAGCTGCCAATGCGGCCGTGGTAAGCGTCTTCATTAATGAACCGCTGGCCCTGACCATTGACGAAAATTCCATGGGTCAGCGATGCAGGTGGATAATAGGGCACGCTGAGGAAGCCCTCGTGCATATTGATCGCTTTGGCGCCCACGCACTGCGCCATTTGAATGCCGGATCCGGTATCGTTTGGGTTGCCGATGAACGTCTTGCCCGATAAAAACTGGGGGCAATACTGGGCCACCATTGCCTCATTCATAATGAACCCACCAGCGCAAAGCACCACGCCCTTGGTGGCCCGATAATAACGCTCCTCCATATCTTCGCGGACAACCAAACCGATGACACGGGCACCTGGTCCGAACCGATCGACGACTAAACGCAGAGCACGACTTTCAAAATGAACGTCCACGCCGCGCGCCGCAACCTGCTCGGTCAATATTTTAATGAGCAGCGGACCCCCGTTGTCACCCTCAACCTCGAGGTTATGCCCTCTTGGCGCCGGCTTGAATTCGTCGACATAAGGCCAGGCTTTTTCACTACCGGTGTACAGCAGGCAATCATCGGTCAACGCCATCATGGCTCGCTCTTTGAGCTCCGACTCTTTAAATGGGACACCGAGCGACATCAGCCACTCGAGGTGCTCTGCACCGCCCTCGGCATAAGCCCTGACCTTAACAGCATCGGCCTGGGGTCCGTTACTCGCCATCAGGTAGCCGTAAACATCGTCCACTGAATCGTCGTAACCGACGGCCCGCTGAATTCGGGTGCCGCCACCTAGATAAATTTCAGCCGAAGACAGGGCGGTCGAGCCCCCAGAGGCAGAGGCTGCCTCAAATACCACGACCGCCGCACCGCCATCGGCTGCCTCGATCGCCGCACACGCTCCCGCGCCACCAAAACCCACCACAAGCACATCGGCGGTGCCCGACCATTGGGTAACATCGGCCTCACAAACAGGTTCAAACGACATGGTAACTGCTCTCGCAATACAATTCGGCTTTTAGTAACCCTAGCGACTGACGTCGGGCTATTCTGCCTCCGTTTGGACGATAGTGTCGGCTTGCATCAAGAACCCAGACAGAGGAATCTCGTCCACGATTCATCCACCAAAAAAGGCTCTCTCCATGCAGTGGTATACCGGCAATACGCTCTACGACACGCTTTTGATCATAGGCTTTGTCTACGCCGCACTCATCTTTGGCTCTAGCCTCTTTGGAACCGCCGCTTACGGTGGGCGTTTCGGGGGGGGTAAACGCGCCAAGGGCATCAAGCTGGGCTCGAAACTTGGCTGGGTCCTGATGGAACTGCCGGGGCTTATCGTATTCCCGGTGGTGTTTTTTATGGGCACCCATGCGGATCAGTTGGTACCTCTTATCTTTCTAGCAATCTGGATGTTTCACTATACCAACCGGGCTCTGGTGGCTCCGCTTTTGATGCGCGTGCAGCCCGGGAGCACCGCAAGCTTTTCGCTCGGCGTCGTTATCGCCGGCTGGATCACGTTGCTGTTACACGGCTACTTCAATGCAGCTTATATCACCGAGTTTGGCTCTCACTACACCAACGACTGGCTACAAGATCCCCGCTTTCAGTTGGGACTCCTGATTTACGCGACAGGATTTACCCTGAACGTTCACTCCGACCGTATTCTGCGCCACTTGCGATCCCCCAATCCCAGCCCCACCGAACCCCGCTACAAGATTCCCTATGGCGGCGGCTTCCGCTGGGTGTCCTGTCCTCAGTACTTCGGGGAAATTCTGTCATTCACAGGCTTCGCCGTGATGACCTGGAATCTAGGGGCTGTGTTTGTTCTGGCGGTTACCGCAGGCAACCTCATTCCGCGAGCGATCTTTACGCATCGCTGGTTCGTCAAAAACTTCGATGACTATCCGCCTGAGCGAAAAGCGATTATTCCGTATCTGCTGTAGGACTTGATCTGCCATCAGGCACATACCAAATCGGCGAACCGATGGCGCGTTCCTGAATCGCTACCGGCTCCACAGGCGCGATACCCAGACGTTTTGCGTCATAAGTCGACCAACGTGGTGTAGGGATCTCGAGAACACGCGCGTAGTAAAATGCATGCTGGCGATGATCGAAGTTTTCATCCCGCCACACTGCTGTCAACGTCGCAGCGCCCACCGTGTTCTCGTAGCTTGCCTCGCGAACGTTGACTGTATTTTCTACGGGCGGCAAACGTCCTGTTGAAGGATCTGGTTCTCTGCCGGCCGACCACGCCACATCAATGACTCGTTCATGGGCAGCACCATCATCATCCACCCAGCCTTTCACAATCTGAATACGGTCAAGATTTGCGCTCAGAGGATCACGTGCCGCATGTATTACAAACACTGGCTCATCTGCAGGCACTTCGATTTTTGGTAACCGCCCACCCATTGGCACGCCAACGGGATCTGTTGCGGCAACTGCTACCTCGGCCGTCGATTCGTTATTACCGAGGGACCAGGCGCCAAACATACGCAGTCCAATTCTTGGACCGCTGGTCGCATAGGTCTCGCGCCGTGCCAAGGCGTCATAAATATCCTGGCGCCTGTTACCGTCGGCCCACACAGCCGCCAATCCGCCGGAGCCCCATTGGGTCGCTGGCGTCAGGTATTTGAGCCCAAGTCCAGCTGCACCCGTTCGAAGGCCGGCAGACCCATCCATCATCGGCAGCTTGCCCGTGTAGCTATCTTCATCAGGAGAAGTGCTGGCGTTATGACTATCACTCGAGCCGATAAAGCCGAACTCCAATGGGTTGTTCCCTGTCGACTGTGCGCGCATTAAGCCACGCATGAGCGCATCACGCGCATAGGACCCGCGAGCAGTCGCTAGGGTCGCCTCTCTACCGGGCACCACATTGGCAATTTCAAAGTTTGCAAACTCGTCGAGAGATGACAGCAAAGGATGTGTTTCCGAGGCACCTTTTACCTGCAAAATCTCGCTAATAGGCTCAAGAGATGACCGATCTTCGGGAGCAAGATCCCATTCCTGCTGTGCGGCCGACGACGTCAGTTGATACATGCCACCCGCCGACAGGTTCGCGTTATGCGGAATGGCCATCACCCGCCTGCCCACGGCTCGCTCCCCACGCAAGAACGCCCAAAGATCAGACGGCGCTGAGCCATCTAACGCACTAAACGGTATTTCTGGCACGTCGGCGTCAGCGTAAATCACATTACGATGCAAATGGATACTGACATCATCGCCCTCGGTCAGAGAGGTCTTCCAGGCTGACCATTCCCAGCCGATTAACGTCGTAAACTCTCCAGGATTGTTGTGCAACTCAGCCGCGGCAACAGAATCTGCCCACGCCTGTCGATTAATTGACGCGTCCACGCCAGCGAGCGTGAGCTTAAAACCGTTGTCGGAAATGAGTGCGGCTGTCTCTGCCCACGCTTTCGTGACGTCCAACCGGCTACCTTTCCGCAGCAGTTCGCCCAATGACTGCCTGGTGGTCGGGATGTCTAGGTTAGCCAGTCGAGCCTGACCTAAATATTCGGCATGATCGGTGACTGCGACAAAATCGAGAGGCCGACGAATAGTCATCGGAAAGCCAGCGCCGTGCTGAATGGTCTCGCCCTTGGCAAAACGATAGACATCATCAGGCATAGCCCTAACGCCCATCGTATAGGCGTCACTGGAAAGCGATGTATGTATGTGGAGATCACCCCAGAGTAACTGTTTTGAGCCACCAATGGCGCCTTGCATTGGCAAATCATTTAGCTCGGCGCTTTCCTCAATCAAGGGCGCTAGTTCATTCGATTGAAGGCCGTTCAACGAGGGGTCATCTATTGGCCCGCACCCAGCAAACACGAGCGCGGCTTGACAAACGACCCAAGCACGACTTTTTACAGGGGGCTCGCGCATCAGTAAATAACAGCTGTCGAGCGCTCGACAGGACCACCTAACATCTCGCGGTGGGAAGGCGGCCATGCACCTTCATCATCTATGTCAAGCTCCCGTCCAAGCTCAGCCCCAATGACGGTTTTACCCGCGAAATTAGGCCCTCGAGGGTCAGTCATTAACCCGACGATTAAGTGCCCCGTGTATTCGGGGTTCTCCGCCAATTTCATGATCTCCTCATATTGCTCAGGGTGCACTTCGGCCGCCTTTTTGGCCCGCTCTGTTCGCAGGGGTCCCATCCAGATAGAGACGGCATGGATTCCGGTTTCATTAAAGTCATGCTGCATGTCCGCCGCCAACTTATCGATGCCCGCTTTCTGGGCACCGTAACCAGGGCCATGCATGTAGCAGTTCGCACCAAAGGAACTGCCAAAAACAATCCAGCCACTGCCCTGCTTGGCCATCATATTGGCTGCATGCCAGCTTGCCACATAGGCCGAACGCAAACCGACATCGAGTATTTGACCTGCGTCAATTGATTTCTCCCAAAAGGGTTTCGGCGTGATCAGCTCGGGATGCATGTAAGTGGCATTATTGACCAAGAGATCAAGTCGACCCTGCTCGGCCTGAATTTGCTCAAAAACTGCCGCCACCGCCGCGTCATCAGCATGGTCACAGGGCACGGAAATGCCGACACCCCCAAGCGATGTGATCGCCTCGGCTGTTTCATGAATGGTGCCGGGCAACGCCGAGCCATCCCACGCCTTTGCGGATCCCACCACCTCGGATCGACCGGTGACGTAAACGGTAAAACCGTGACTGCCGAGAGCTCGAGCGATACCCGCGCCGGCACCGCGGCTCGCACCGGTGACCAGGGCTACACGCTGATCTGTTTTCATTGAGCTCTCCATTACTTGGCTACGCGCTGGCGCTCTGTCGCTTTAAACGAGTTTAGTGGCCACGCTCTCCGCTCGCTTTTTTAATTCCCGAGACATTCTCTCGAAACCGGCTCTGAGATCCTTCGCCATCAGGGCGCCAACGATTGGCGACAACCATCCATACAAGACAAACACCGACTGATACTGGGTGTCGTTGGGCCCTGTGGCGGTGATTCTATGTTGGCGATAGCTACGCAAAAACGGGCCAAGGGGCTTCATCCGATATTCGAAAAGGGATTGCGGCACCACCTCGGACACCGATTCAGTTTGCCTGATCACCCGACGGCCCAGTTTTACCGTCATCGTAATGGGAGCACCGGGTTGCAACTCGGCGTCACACGCCGGCGTAAAACTGTTCCATTCGCCGTAATCACTAAAGCCAGTGATGACCTCCCAAACAACGTCTACGGGGGCAGTTATATGATGATCATAAACAAGCTTTAACATGGTCTTTTTAGCAGCGCATAAACTGCGTTCACGTTGGTCATAAGGAAGTGGCAATCATTTGATTGTCCTCAAGAGAGTTCGGGGGTCGATGAATGCACCAGGTACCCGCGGGATGATAGATATAGGCAATGCAGCTATTGCAGTTGTCACACAGCGAAGCCTCTTCCGGGCGATTCCGCCACTTGGCAACCAGATCAGGCTCTCGCAACAAGGCGCGGGCAATGACGACCGCCTCAAATCCCTCCGCCATACAGCTTGCCACATTATCGGCAGACTTTACGCCGCCCAAATACGCCAGGGGAACAGTGACCGCTGCGCGAATTTGCTTTGAGTATTCCCAGAAATAAAGTTCTTTAAACGTAATCTTTGGAGCGGTCTTCGCTGTCGCGCCAATCGCCATACCGCTCAGCGACCATCGGCCCAAAACCCGCTGCATGGCCTCAAGATTCATGTTGCTTCCAAACATAAACCAACCGGACTCAACATTACGACCACCCGATAACACGAGCATGTCGGCACCCGCCTCCTCTAGAAGCTTGGCCGTCACGATGGCATCTTCCACGGTGGCACCGCTGCGTCGACCATCCGCCACATTGATCTTGGCGAGCACCGCCATGCGGTGGCCCACCGCCGATTTAACCTCGTGTAAAACCCGCACGGGAAAGCGAGCACGATTCTCGGCGCTGCCGCCGTACTCGTCAGTGCGCTGATTATCCATAGGCGAGAGAAATTGATTTAACAGATACCCATGGCCCATGTGAATTTCGACGGCATCAAAGCCAGCTTCCATACACTTAATCGCTCCCGCGACAAAGTGCCCCACCATCTGATCCATGTCTTGCTCATTCATCGCGCGACGAAAAAGATTGCCACGCAGCAGACCAGCGGCGTTAAGGCCAGACATCGAGCTCAACAGGCGACGAGGCTGGAAGATACCGGTTACAAAAGAGCCGCCATGGGTGATCTGGGCCGAAATCTTACCCCCGGCAGCGTGTACGGCCTCCGTCACAACACGCAGTGCGGGCACCGCCTCCTCACTGAGCCATAGCTGGTCTGGTAGGGTCCGCCCATCCCTGGTTACCGATAGGTAAGCCACAGTGGTCAGGCCTACGCCACCGCGTGCAAGCTCTTCGTGGTGTTTCACCAGCGCTTTGGTGGGCAGACCGCGAAGGGCCATATTTTCATTGGCGCCGGCTTTGATGAAGCGATTGGGCAGCGTGATGGGACCAAGGTCCAGCGGCTGATAGGCCAGATCCAGGGCGAGCTTTTGTTCTTCCGGCGACATACCAAATCCCGCGGTTACCATTGAGGGGCCAGTATACGAGCAAAGCCGAGCGCCACTATCGTCCCTTTGGAGGCCGGCCAAACAACCCTATCAGCTAGCTATCCGACTAACAAACGCGCGTTAGGAGAAATTGCTGGCTTAAAAGCCCTCCGCCTGATGCGCAACGCGCCATACAAACCCCGGAAAAAAGCGGCGCATCAATACGCCAATCCGCGTCTGTTTCCCCGGATAGGCAAAGGGCTCACCCGCCTTCAAACAACGTTCAATCTCGTCAATCACCTGATCTGCTTCGAGGGTCTCTCCTTTGCTGGGGAGCTTGGGGACGACAGTTGCTTCGGCCT
>Ga0181574_10002077_pt1 | contig 18486 bp, 18 predicted proteins | sample 101ome_24_FD_145600 | JGI IMG/M metagenome (GOLD analysis project Ga0181574, IMG submission 145600) | Coastal salt marsh microbial communities from the Groves Creek Marsh, Skidaway Island, Georgia - 101410AT metaG (spades assembly) | ecosystem: Environmental > Aquatic > Marine > Intertidal zone... | reverse complement strand
TCAGGGGCGGACTTCGATCAGGGATAACGCAGCAATGGCTTGCCGAGGCAGGCATCCATTACCCCAGAATCGCCGGCGGTTACAAAGCAATGCGCCAGTGGCTAAGCCTGCAAACAGACAAAACACTGGCCTCATCCTCCCTGCTGCTGGTTGGCGGCCAGACAGGCGTCGCCAAAACACGCCTACTCAACGAGGGCTTTGCTGGACATCCTATCCCCGGAAGTATCGACCTGGAGGGACTGGCTAATCATCGTGGCTCCGCATTTGGACGAAGAATCGAGGCGCAACCCACGCAAATTGGATTTGAATTGGCCTTGGGAGTCGCCCTGGTAATGCAAAACGCAACCAGCCATCGATTTTTGATTCTCGAGGACGAAGGCCGGCTCATTGGTCGCTGTGCGCTGCCGGCGTCGCTTCAGATAGCGCGGCAGCAGGCTGATTGGGTTCGCGTTGAGGCAAGCCTCGCAGATCGAGTCAGTCATTCTTATGACAACTATATTTTGGGAAATTTGCGGGAATACGAGGAAATTGGTGAGCCCCGAGCCTTTGAGCTTTTCTCAGAGGACCTGATCGCCGCTTTGCAACGTATTCGCAAAAGACTGGGCGGGAAACGCCACGCAGAATTACATCAGATGATGCTTGACGCGCTGCTGAGTCACCGTCGCGGAGATCCCGAGCAACACAGGCCATGGATTGAAGCACTGCTTACGGATTATTACGACCCGATGTACGAGCACCAAATGAGACAGCGTAGCCGGCCGCCCCTGTTCAGGGGCAACCAGCAAGAGGTGACAGAGTTTTTGTTGGCTAAGAGCGCACCAGGTTAATCGTCACACCCTCTCAACAAAACCAGAGGAAGATTGCGGTACACTCTCGCACCTCTCCCCGTAGTTAAACAGGATATAACTACCGCCTCCTAAGCGGTGATTCCAGGTTCGAGTCCTGGCGGGGAGGCCACGGCGCCGCCGCTTGATCCTTCAGTAGCGGCGCGGATATCGCCGCGACAGCCAAAAACCAAGTAGCGGCACGAACGTGAGGATCACCCACAACGGAGTGGTTGGCACGGCTACAGGCCCGTTGGGCGTCGGGTCTGATCCATCTGGATCTCCATCACCATCGGTATCGGTCGTCCGGATGGCAGAATCGCTAAAGGTGCCTTTGGTGAGGGTACCCTTCAATAATATTTTGCGGCCAATAACACTTTCTGCCCAGCCACAATAGGTATTGCCGTCCATCTGCGGTGTGCCAGTTGCAGTGGACGCAACTTCGTTGCATGACCCAGAGTAATCGTTGCCCATGTCACGCACACCGAACTTGAGCGGATCCTGAACACCGATAGAAACCGCATTTGTAGGTGAAGGCACGAGCCCGCCCGGTAACTCTCGGCTTATTTCGATATTGCCACTGTCGGCGTTGATGACGAGCGCCCAGTGGTATTCATCGCCAGAAGCCTGATCAATTGAAGAGCACTCACTGTAATATGCGGATACCTTGCCAAGCCCCGGTATAGCGCCGACTTCTTGCCCTGGACAATCTGCAAAAGACTGCGCAATTGCCTCGCCCATGCCTGCACTGAGGAACACCATTAGCGCAATAAATTTCGTGGTCCGCATCCCTATCTCCTACTTCCTCAGGACTTCATGGCAGCTACACGCACGCGAGGCACGGTTGCCCAAAGCGCGTGTCTAGCACGATCCAAAGGGCCGCTCAGTCGGTATAACTCAGACTGCCACAGGCCCAAGACGCGTTCAACATGCCGGACACCAAGACAGCTAATTTGACCTTGCACCACCTCGAATACTCACAATCCTTTCGCGTACTGTGGATGCTTGAGGAATTGAACACACCTTTTGATTTAGTGGTGTACTCGAGGGATGCAAAAACCATGGGCGCACCAGATGAATACAAGGCGCTCTCACCATTGGGCACCGCACCCGTCATTACTCATGGCGACTTGGTTCTGGCTGAGAGCAGCGCCATCATGGACTATATTCTCGACCACACACCTGGCCAAACGTTGCGGCCCGAGGTCGACTCCCCCGACAGGCATCGCTACCTGTTTTGGTGGCACACCGCACAGGGCTCGATGATGCCGCTGCAGCTGATGAACGTCGTTCACACCATCTCTCAAAAGCGTCTGCCGTTTTTCATGCGGCCATTGGTGAGCCTCTACACAAAGGGCTTGGACGAACTTTTTATACAGCCTCGGCTCAATCGCATACTCACGCTCGCGGAGCAGGAATTGGCGCGCGCACCGTGGTTTGGGGGTCATTCTCTTTCAGCAGCTGACTTTCTGATTGCCTTTAACATGATTGCCGGCGAAGAAAGGGGCGTCATCAATGGAAAACAGCATCCGAATTGCACGGAGTGGATAGGCAGAATGAAGGCGCTGCCCAGCTTTGCTAGGGCGAGAGAAAAAGATGGACGCCCCAGCATGGCGCTCAGCTACTGAAGACACAGACCTGCCCGTTTTCCTAGCGCGCCTGAGTGCCCATCAGGCTCTAGACGCCCGGAAAAATATAGCGCTTCAGAGTCTGGTGAAAATGACGAATGCGGAGCTCCTGATAGCGCGCCGTGAGTACTTTTCCAGCGTGGGACGCCTTTAGGCCTTTTTGCACCTCGGGCAGGTTGTTTGCATCCTGGTCAAACAAGGCTCCCAGCATCCCGAGCTCATCCGCTTCCGCATAGGCTTGATCGAAGCCCAATCGAATGGTCTCCGCATCGGGTGGTCGAGGTTGATCTCGCGCGAAGCCGTCGAGCAGGTAAATGTCCATGATACAGGCGTCTGGATCCATCCCGTCGGGGCGATAGCGGTACGTTATTTGACTCTGAAAACCGCCCCATGGCGCGAAATTGGGGAACACTAGATACAGAATCGAGTCCATCGTCTCAGCGTCGGTCACCGAGGCCAATTGCTCCGGTTCAAGGAACGTCGCAAATTGCTCCTTTCGAACGGCTGCAATGGCCTGTCGGGAGGTGAGCTCGGACTCACTCAACCCCGTCAAGCTCATGGCCTGCTCCAAGCCGTCAGGTCCGGTCATCCCCTCGACAGATGCTCGCAGGTCGTAACGATCAGCCTGCCCGGGATTAGCAACGCCCTGAGCTGTCATTGTTCGGCTGAGGTGCGGTCCAAACACGTCATACTGCGAGTTGTCGCCGCCGGTAAAGGCCAAGATCTGCGGATGGGTTTGAATGGCATGATAGGACTCGATAAAAGCCTCCATCGCGACCTTCCAATTGCACCTGATTTTTTTCTCTACGTGCAGTGAAACGTACCGATCCTCTGGCTTCCAACGCCCGAAGTGATCTGACAGCACAGGCACATACTGCTCAAAGGGTGGCGCATCAGGATCCATGTTGATCAGTACCCAACCGCCCCAAGTAGCCACCTGTACCTCGGGCAGATTTAGCTCAGCTAACGCATCGCGATCAAACTCCCATTCGCAGTAGGCCTCTTTGAACTGACCCTCCAAGGTCCAGCAAAAACCGTGGTATGGGCAACGAAGCTCTCGACTCGTGCCTCTGCCGGACTTGAGGGCCCGTCCGCGATGGAGGCAGGAATTGTGGTAGCCCTTAATGGCACCAGACTCGGTACGGACAAGCACGACGGAATAGCGGGCGATGTCATACACATAAAAATCGCCGGCCTTCCTAAACACGGTCTCACGACACACCATCTGCCAAACTTTTGGCCAAAGATGCTCCACCTCTCGCGCAAAAATCTCTGGGTCAGACCAGACATCGGTGGCAATCAGCTCGTTTGCAATCTCAGGTTGGGTATCCAGTCTTAGGGCGTCGGGGACTGGCACGCGCTCCTCGTCAAGCAAATCCTGATAGCTCGGAAAAAGCGGCTTTTCTGCAGCAGGCTCGAGTCCCGCCCCCGGGTTCTCAGCGTTCATTCAGGCAACCTCGTTCGTTGTCTTGTCAAAGGAAATATAAAGGTCTTGCAACCCCCGCAACAGCACGTTGGGGTTGTGTAAAAGCGAATTCTTATCCTCCACGAGAGCCCAGTTATCGGTTCGCTCCAGTAGCACCGTGAGCGCAGTCTGTATTTCAGTGCGAGCCAGCTGCGCACCAAGACAAAAATGTGTTCCCTGACCAAAGGCCAAATGTCCGTCCGCGTTCTCCCGATCAATATTCATTTGCCCACCGTTATGGAACACGCATTCATCACGATTGGCAGCGGCATAACGGACCATGACGATAGATCCCTCGGGGATCTTCACGCCGCCAACCTCTGAGTCAGTCGTCGCGAGACGCCACATGCCGCTGGTCGGCGTCTCAAGACGCAGAATCTCCTCCACTGCCCTGGGAATTAGACCGGGATCCTGTCTCAGCAAAGCCTGCTGCTCGGGGTTTTGGATGAGCAATAGCACCCCACCCGCAATCGCGCTGGTGGAAGTCTCATTACCAGCGACCAGTATTTGCTGGATCATGCCCAAGGCTTCTGCCTTGGTCAGCAGCCTGCCCTCATCGATCGTTGCGTTTGCTAAATCAGAAATGATGTTGTCCTCTGGCGCCTCTCGCATGCGATCCAGGAGCGCCGCAAAATAATGCTGAAACTCAACAATGTCGTGGGCGTTCTGAATTTGTTCGGCCTTGTCCGCCAGCTGACCAAGCCGACTGGCGGAGGCATCCGACCATTTCTTCAGCAGCGGCAATTCGGAGCGTGGAACACCCAGTTGATCTGCGATGACGTAAAGCGGCAGCGGCACTGCCAGCCGGTTCATCAGGTCCACCTCGCCGTCATCAATCCACTCATCAATCAGTTCGTTGGTCATCTGGAGCATATAAGGCCGCATACTCTCAACGCGCTTGTTTGAAAAGACCTTGTTCACCAGGTTTCGATAGACGCGGTGCCGCGGAGGATCCAGCGTCAACAGCGTCTCAACCATTGGGTAGCCTTGTTCATAAATATCGCTGACCGCCTGGTCGTCCGACCCAGCATTCAGCAAGCCTCCAAAGCTGCTGGAGAATCGCTGTGGGTCACGAACGATCTCACGCACGTCACTGAATCGTGTCACCAGGAACATGTTAGTGTTGGGAATCTGCCAGATCGGAGCCTCCTCCTGCAGTTGCTGATAGATTGCAAATGGACACTCCTGAACCTCGGGGCTAAAAAAATTGAGCGTATTTAGGTCAGTACGAGTCATGCCAAAGCCTCCTCTAAAATCAGCGTTGCCGTAGGAAATATGTCGCCCGACAGTTGTTCGTTGCGCGCGCTAATGAAGGCGGCAAAGTCTCCCACGACCAACTGCCACAGAAAGCATCGCTCAGCCCCGTCGACGTCTACCTTAAAGGGTGTAAAGCCCATGGGAACGTAAGCGAAAGATGAATGTATCTGGGGATGGAGATGGGCCAACTGAAACCCCTTGATACGCTCCAGATCATCCACCTGCACCATATCGAAGAATGCCACAGCCGACTCCGCGATACCTAAACGCCGTAGAAATTCAGTCGGGAAAAGACCCCCAGTCCATCGTGCATTGATCTCTGTCACTATGACGTCGTCGCCATTAATAAAGTAATCGACGCCGCAGTTCACACCTTCATCGGCGACGTACCCCTGTGCACGGGCATACTCTCCCACGGCAACAAGGGTGCGCTGATGCTCGGGGGGCAACGGAAGATCACCACTGATGTAGTTCCCCACCCAGACGCCACCGGCGAAAAGAATTTGGCGCACATTACTGATCTCGACCGACTCCGGCGTAACCGTAAGATCTACCGTCATCTCCTGCCACTGGTCTGCCTGCAGAATCTCCTGCAACAACACTTCAACAGTGTCATCGTATTCGTCGATCAGCGACAGGCATTCTGAAAGATCAGTCGCGCGAAAAACGTTACGCGCCCCCGCCAGCCCAAGCAACTTGACCATCAAGCCTTCGGGGTGACTGTCAAAAAACGCGCTGGCTTTGCCGTCGCGAAGCGCGCCCTTGGTATATATCTCGGTCTGCGGGACGGGAATACCGGCGGACGGCGCGTTCAGCGCGAAATGCAGCTTGGAATTTACATTTCGACTAATCGAATAGGCCTGTTCATTCTGGTGCAATACCGCGTTCGACCCACTGAACATATAGAGATTAACAAGCTCTACCTCTGGCAGAGTTTTAGCGACACTCGGATAGAACGCGTCGAGGTCATGGAAAGAAAGATGGTCACGCGCGACGATGCCGAGCCCCATAGACTCAAACATTGCCCGATAGTGGGTTAGCAGATCGGCCCAGACGGGCTCGACAAAGGGAGTCGCCATGGCAACATAATCCTGGGGCTTACCCAATCCGTTTAGCGCCACTTGCAACGCGCAGGTAAGCACCTGATTTTCCCAATGGTCATATTGCTGCTTCGGCGTCAGCTCGCTCAGGTCATGATGAAGAGAACAGTCGTCACCAGCCATCGCGTAGAGCGACGTTTTGGCTTGCTCGGGAACAAAGCTTCCTATCTTCATATGGCCCGTTGGTCCTCAATAAGTTGCTGGGAGGGTGCCGAGCTGGCGCGGTCGGCTATGGGTTTCACAAAATTACCACGCCTTATGGTGCCTGCGTCAGAGTGCCTGTGTCGAGGCATTCGCTTCAAACCGCGCAAAAAGCGTGACGCGGGCCAGGCCGTCACTCCCCGAAGAGGTCTATGGTCTGCCCTCGCACTCTAGCGGCCTCGTTCTCCCCAAGCGGCTCGATTAGCGAGGGCTCATCGATAGCTGCTCGATTCACCCGCTGGGATACCGGATAGCACTCGACGGGCACCGAGTGCATGCATGTCTCAGGGTTTGCTCCGTCAAGCCAAGCGCCCATGGTGATCTCGGTTAATAGCAGCGGCTGCCTGTGATGAATATGCGCAATGGCAGCCTGTGACTGAGCCGTGACAATGGCGCAACCGGACTGCTGTCCGTAAATACCTGCAAACAGCAGTAAGCGGCCATCCCCATGGTGATACCACGGGGAATTGCGCTCACCTACCCGTTGCCACTCATACCAGCCATCTGCGAAAAAAACGCAACGGCCCGTATTTTTAAATGCGTTTTTCTGAAGCAGCGTTTCTGACCTGGCGTTACTGATATGAAGAGACGGTCGCGCCCAATCGGGGGAGTAATCCCAACGCCTCAACTGAGGGTTCCCCGACTCCAGCTGAATCAAAACGTCTGACTGCGGTGCAATGTTAAACCGATCTCTCGTCGACAGACTCCACCGTTGAATCTCCGGGTGGGTACTTGTCACCAAGGTGTAGCGACCGCACACCGGTCAAGCCTCCAGCCCGGCCGCCCGTCGCGCCATCACCCTCAACACCTCTGGGGTTTGCGCCGCAACCCTGAGTTGGGACGTCAAGTCGGGAAACCCTCCACCGTCGAGGGTATCCATCTGTAGTCCAGCCGCGTGATTCTCGGCGAGCTGTGGTTCCAGTGCGGCCCTGAACTCAGACTCAAATTGTTTAATCAACGGTAGTACCGCAGCCTCGGCAAAGCCCGTTTGCAACCCCCTGAGCATGGACGCCAACCGATCGGCAACACGGAAGCAGGTGTTCATCCCCTGACTGCGCGCCGGATGCATTGCGTGGCAAGCGTCTCCCAGCAACAAGGCAGCGCCCTCGCCCCCATAGGAATCGGTCCTCAGCGACACCGGCGGATATATGGCACCGAAGGACAGCTGTTCGAACGCCAGCGCTGGACACCAGCGCTGTATCAATGCATTCAGCTCAGAGGAGGCGCTGTCGCGCCATTGCGGCAACTCAGTCATGTCTATTGGAAAACCAATTTTTGTCCAACCCCCCGTGCGCGGGATGATAGAGAGCATGCGCTCCCTACAGAGGTAGACGTCCAGCGTGCGATCCTGCGCCTGCTCTGCGGGGCGACCATACAACACAGCGATCGGAAATTGGTACCGATGCCTGCGTGCCTGAATGCCCAATTGCGCCCGAACCGACGACCCCGTCCCATCAGCACCGACCAGCAAGGTGCATCGCGCGGATCGCTCCTTCTCTCCTCGACGAAAATCGATGCGCCAGGCCGATCCATCGCGCTCCAGCCGCCACTGCCTGACGCCGGACACGAGGTTCGCGTCCCCGCGAAGCGCTCTCTTGAGGAGCACCTCACCAATCCGCTCGTGATTCAAAAATAAAAACCAAGGCGGAGTTGCGCCAGTGTCCGGCACATCAACGGTCACAATGGGTTGCTGCTGCGAGTCAAACCAGCGAGTTCCGACGCGGCGCTCGGCGCCCGCCTCGAGCAGGTCCTGCAAAACGTCCCAGCGGGATAACACAGGCACGAGGCTGGGTTGAATATGGTCACCCCGCGCGGTATCAAGCAGGCCCTCGCGCCGGTCCAGCAACAACACCCGCAAGCCGCTATCGGCCAGCGCGGCAGCAAGCGCCGCGCCGGCAATGCCTGCTCCTATAATACCGATATCCACCTGCTCTATTGGCTTAACAGAGCCTACGCGCATTTTTTCACCACTCTGGTATCTGCTGGTGTATGTTGCCCATGCAGTGACGAACGAGCCACAACCCCATGCCGATTACGCATTCTAATGATCGCAAATGGATTGTACTGAGCGGTCTATTTTTGATCTACATGGCGTCCAACGGCATTACGCTTCACACACTGCCTCTCCTTTATCCCGAACTTATCGAAAGCTTTGGCTGGAAAGCGACTCAAGTTACGCTTCCAGCGACCGTTTTTTTTATTGTCGGCGCCCTTACTTCGCCGCCAGCGGGCTGGCTGCTGGATCGGTTCTCGCCCAGAAAAATCATCATCATCGGTAGCGTTCTGCTGAGTCTTGCCCTGATCGGTGTTTCACGGGTTCAGTCACTGTGGCAACTGGTTTTCATTTATGCACTTCTGGGCACCGGTCTATCACTGTGCGGACTGGTCTCCAATATGGTTGTGCTCACGGACTGGTTTACCGAAACACGGGGTCGCGCTACCGGCATTTTGCTCATGGCCTCGAGCTTGGGCGGTGTACTATTTCCACTGGTGGTCGGTGCGGGCTTCACTGCACACGGATGGCGGATCACCATGCTCGGCGTAGGTGTGGGCACAGGGGCACTGATGATCAGCAGTGCCTTGCTATTACTCCGCGACAGTCCCTATCGATCCACCCTCAGCAAACGGGAGCCCCTCGGAGCCAATACCCATGCTTTTCGAGGCGGCCTTACTGATGCCCTCAAGCAAATCAAGTTTTACAAAGTGCTGTTTATCACGGGCAGTCTTTGGTTTGTCATCATCGCCCTGACTCAGCACCAATCGATTTACCTAACTCAGGATATCGGCTTTTCGAAATCTCAATTGCCGAGTGTGTTCAGCCTATTTTTTGCTTGCTCAGTGGCGGGCAAATTGGGCTTTGGGATTTTATCCGAGCACTTTGACGTCAATCGCGTCATGGCGGCTTCTAACCTCACATTGGCCGGCGCGCTGATTTTGCTGACTCAGGTCACAGTCGATCACCAAATGATGCTGTTTGCCTACGCCGCCATCGCAGGCATTGGATTCAGCGGTGCATTCACCTGCATCCAACTGGTCGTCGCCCATTTCTACTCCGGCGCAAGCTATGGCCGGATCCTGGCCGTCGTGATACTGGTCGATACGTTATGCGGCGCCCTCGGCACCCGGTTTGTAGCGCTAGCGCGGGAATGGGAAGGAAGCTACCAAAATGCATTCACGGGGCTGATTGCACTGACACTGCTCGCAGCGCTTCTGGTAGTGTCCCTCAAACAAGAAAAAGACAAGGCGTACTGATCAAACCGCGGTGATTTGATCACGCCTGCGGCATACCGAGAATACAGCGCTCCGTCGCGAGCAAAGCTCGACTTCCCTCATCGAGCTGGAACTTCCCTTTATACTCGTTCATGAATGCAAGGCCCTCCTCCCGGATTCTGCGTCGCTGCAACGCACTGCAGAATCTGCGGACGTCATCCTCACTCTCCAATATCAAGGGCGGAACTTCCGCTGTATCCCCATCGGCCCCCTTTGCCACCATCGTGAAATAACACGTATTCGTGTGCTTACTCACCCCATCCTGAAGATTTTCGGCGACCCCCTTGATACCAACCACGAGCGACTTTTTACCCACATAGTTGACGGAACCCATGAGCGAGACCACCTCGCCAACCTCAACCGGACGCAAAAACTGGACGTTGTCTACTGAAACCGTCACACAATAGTTACCGGCATGCTTACTGGCACACACGTAGGCCAGTTTGTCCATGAGTGACATCAGCGTCCCGCCATGTACCTTTCCGCCAAAATTAGCGTAACTAGGTACCATCAGTTCCGTAATGACGCTGCGTGAATACGCGACGGTATGCCCATCCATTGGTATCTCCTCCTGCCTCTCGTTTCTACGGACCTCGGCCGATTAGGGATTATCTCATCAAGCCGGCGCGGCGCCCGTGAACCATGACAAAAAGGGCTGCCGGTCGCCAGATCGTAAAGTCTTGACCTTATACCCCTATGGGGTATACCTTTACCTGAATACCCCATGGGGGTATCGCCATCAAGCAAGAGGAGCCATTTTGAGAGCGCACACCAAACGCCTAGCGGACGCCCGCTTGGCTCGCATCGAGGGCCAGATTCGCGCAGTCCGCAAAATGGTTGATGATGACCGCTACTGTGTGGACGTTGTCAGGCAGGTCCAGGCAGCTCGAGCCGCCTTGGCCAGCCTCGAAAACGTCATCGTGGAGGACCATGTCGAAACCTGTGTGCAAGCATCACTCGAGAGTGGCTCCGCACACGCGCGAAGGGAAAAAGTCAACGAACTCGTGTCAATACTGACAGGCAAGAAAAGGTGATCAGGCCGCTAGTCAGCCTTCTCCTATTGCCGCTATTGTTTAGTGCCCCTGCGCCCGCGCGACCCGTTTCCTATGCTGGAGGGTGGACTCTTATTGAAGAGTCTGACCGGCAAGTCAGCTCAGCGTTAGTTCATTACACGCCATCCCCATCATGGTCGATTGGGCTCAGGGCGGAGACCAACAGAGACGGTGACTTCGCTATCTACAGCGTCCACCCCACATTCCTCGCCAAGCGCTGGTTTGGTGGCGACTACCAGGGCAACCTTTACCTCCATGGCGGAATTGGGCGCGCTACCGGCATCAACGGCAACTCACAGGATGACGCGACGGCAGTTTATGGCGGCATCATGGCTGACTGGGAGACGCGCTCACTCTTTATTGGTTACCGATCGCGCTATCTTGAAGCTGGAAACTTCGGAGATCAGTTCATGCATGCCGCGCGCTTCGGTTTTGCCCCCTACGAGGGGGATAGCGGAGATCTTCACACGTGGCTGATGTTAGAGATAGATCACCGGCCAGAAGATCAAAAACCACTCGCCGCCACTCCTCTGGTACGTTTCTTCAAGGGCCCGCTCCTACTGGAATTGGGCTACAACCTTACCGTCAATCAGCCATTACTTAATTTTACTTACCGCCTCTAATTGAGAGGGCACGCATTATGATTTCGAAAGAAACCATGGCCGTTTTACTGATGAGTCTTTTGCTATCGCCAGCCGGTATGACACAGGATCATGAACATCACGGTCACGATCATAACGAGGACGCCCACCAGGACCATGCTGACCACGAGGGGCACCATCACAATGAACCAGAAGCTGCCGCGCAGGCATCAGACACCCCTGCGGTATCGCATGCCACGCTCACCCAAACTGATGAGATCAATGCCGCACTGGCCAAGGGCGGAGAGGCCATCGTTGCCGATGTGATGGGGGTAGTCTGTGATTTTTGCGCGCTGGCCATGAATAAGATCTTCAGTAAAAGAGAGGAGATAGCGGCGGTGTATGTTGATCTCGATACCAAAGCCTTGAGCCTTGTTCTGACGCCAGGAGCAACTCTGAGTGATGAAACGATCGCCGAGCTCGCGGTTCAGGCGGGATATCGAATCTCTGCTGTCCGGCGAGGTGAACAAGCACTGGGCCAAGCCTCGTGAGAGGCGACTGGCGCGATACGATTGCGCCAACATTGGCGCTGTTTGGCAGTGCCTCAACACTGCTCTGCTGCGCGCTGCCAGCCCTGCTGATCTCGCTGGGCGCCGGCGCCGTGATGGCTGGCCTTACTTCAGCAATTCCCGGCATCATGTGGCTGTCAGCGCACAAAAATATGCTATTTGTTCTGTCGGGGGTGCTCATGGCACTTAGCACTGCGCTGTGGTGGCAACAGCGGAGCGCTCCATGCCCCCTTGACCCTATCAAAGCAGAGGCCTGCGCCCGTCTGCGCCGGATCAATATCTGGTTGCTCTCAAGCGCGTGGCTGGCGTACGGATGTGGTCTGTTTTTCGCCTATTTGTGGGTGATGATGTTCTACTGATCCACCCTCTTTCTGTTCGTCAGTGCGAACAACCAAACCCCTAGCGTCGCCGTCAAAACGGCGAGTAGCGAAAAAAGCTTGAGAAGCCACGTCCCCAAGGTGTCCCGGTCGGAGTAACTCATAATATGCAGCGACCATAGGAAATCCCACCATCGCCACGCGCTGTGCCTCACGGTAACCACCTCACCGGAAATCGCGTCCAAATAGGCGACCCTGCTTGGGTCCGCCGACTCCCAGAGCTTCCATAGCGGCAATGGCGCACCTCGATACTCGCTACCAACCACAGCTTCCGCCACCCACTCTGCGCTGTCAGGCAGCATGACCGTTCTGGCTGCACCCAAATCCAGCGCTTCTGTTCTGGAGAGGGGCTGTACCAATTCGCCCTCGCTGTCACGCCACTCAATACCCCTGGCGGAGTGGACCCCCACTATAAACTCCGCTGGCCTGCGCTGAAGCACCGACAGCTGACTGGCAAGTACGGGGCCTATCGCAAATTGTGAAGATGTAAACTCGACTTCCTCGGGCGCCACTTTGAATTGATGGCCACGAACATAATCAATATCAACGAAGGCAAAAAAAACACCGCTGATGGTCCACAGAAGGAGTTGAAGCGACGTTATGAGGGCAACAACTCTATGCCAGCGCCTGACTTTGCGCTGCCTTGCCAATGGGGAATTCATATGACGCGATTCCAGGATAGTCCGTAGGAATCATACATGGAACGACGGGTAAGAGATCGTCATAGGCTCGCCGGCCACACTGCGCTCTACCCGTCCCTCAGGGAGTTCCCTGAGCACCTTCCGATCGAGTCGTGCAACGTAGCCACAGACCATCGCATCCAAAACGTCATCTCTCGATACCCCGGGCCGCAGCGGATGAGCATCAACTTGTTCCATTAGCTTGGCCACTGAGTGCCGTCCCATGCGCTTCCGTAAAAGCGCCAGTCTCTGCGAATAGCCGAGTTTGCTTTTTTTACTCTCAGCCATGGGCTCGCCACCTTGCAAGGCTGCAAAACACAACTCTGGGTGCGCCTCGCGCCATTCCTGACAACGCGTGCGATTGTCTTGAAGATGACGGGCCGCTTCTCTTATTTTGGGCAGTAAATAGAACGCCTGCTTACTGATTCCTCGACCATAGCGACGCTTGCTCTCTGCGTTCAGCTCGGCGTAGCTACGCTCTTTTAAAGACAAATAGGGTGGCGCGGGAAAAACGCTACTGCGGCGAGGGCCGAGAAGTCGCCGCGCTTCGACGTCACAGGCGCGCAGGCCCGTTTCTGACAAACCCACCGGGATATCGATGCAGACCCTGGCGCGAGGTGCAATAAACGCCAGACTATCCCCTAAAGAAGCGAAAACCTGGGCCGTCCACTCGCTGCCATCCCAACCTATGCACACCCACCCGCTCCGACAGCCGTCGAGGCCCGCCGACAAAAACATTTGGCTCGAGGTTGATGCGGACACTTAAATGAAAAGGCGTTGATGCGCGCTAGAAACGCGTGACCCTCACTGGCAAGCGCGTGAAGCCGCGAATGAACAGATTACAAGTTCTCTCGGGCTCGCCCGCCAATTCAATGGTCCTGAAACGCGCGAGCGCCTCTTCCCACAGAATCCGGAGCTGCATTTCTGCCAGTCGATTCCCCATGCAGCGATGAATACCCAGACCAAATGATAAATGGTTCCGCACATTGGGACGTTCTATCCAAAAGTCATTGGGCCTCTCAATGACGGCGGCGTCATAATTACCCGATACATACCAGAGCAATACCTTGTCGCCCTTCCGAATATGCTGCCCCCGAAATTCGGTATCCCGCGTGGCAGTTCGTCTCATATGGGGCAACGGAGTTTGGTAACGGATGATCTCAGAGACCATGGAGGGTATCAGTTCCGGCTGCGCGCGGACTTTGGCCATTTGCTCAGGAAATTGATTTAGAAATACCACGCCGCCAGACATTGAGTTCCGTGTCGTGTCATTACCGCCGACGATAAGCAACATAATGTTGCCCATGTAGGTGAGGGGATCATCCACCATATTGGCGGTATTGGGGTCGGCCTGGAGCATTCTGATCAAGTCAAAAGCTTCTCTGCCGTCCCCCTTTCGCTCGTGCCAAAGCTCGGTAAAACGCTGTAAGCACGCCGTCATATGCTCAATGATCACCGCTCTAGGAACGCCCTCACCCGCAGTGATCCGCTCGTCATTGGTGAACATATCCGACCACTCGGTCAGGTTATTGCGCTCCTCCCATGGATAATCAAACAGAGTCGCCAACATTTTAGTCGTCAGATCACGACTCACAAGTTGCACCCAATCGAACGGCTCATTCTCTGGGAGGGCATCCAGCACCGCGGCCGTTCGTTGCCGAATCAGCGATTCAAATTCCTTAAGGTTTTTGGGCGCCACAACATGGTGCACTGCGCGCCGCTGATCATCGTGCTGCGGGGGATCCATGGCAATGAACATCTTCAGAATCATGTCCGGCTCGGGATCAAGAATGGCGATAGAGGGTTCTGAGGAGAAAGTTTCTGTATCACGCTCGATCGCCACAATGTCCTCGTAGCGCGAGACAGACCAGAACGGCCCGGCAGGGCTGGCTGGCTGGTAATGGACGGGCGACTGTTCCCTCAACCGGGCAAAAAGATCGTGCCAGTAATCGAACTGGAACATGCGCGGATCAGAAATATCGAGTTCCGAGAGCGGCAGCGCTCGGTAGTCCGGTGTCTCACTTGACGCAGGCATGCCCATAAGTGTCACCTTCTAGTCATGTTTCAGGCCCAGCAGTCTTAGGCACTACATTTGAAATTCTGGCAGCCGAACCGTGATATCCGCCATGCCTTCGGCAATAACAATTTGGCAAGCCAGACGCGAATTGTCAGCGCGATCTGGCCGCAACCCCAGCATAGCGGTTTCTTGGCTATCGGGCGCAGGCAGATCGCCCGCAACCTCAACAAAACAATGGCACGTGCCGCAAATAGCACCCCCGCCGCAATCTGCGTCGATACCGGGGACATCGTGCTTTAAGGCAGTCTCCATCAGGGACAAGCCAGCGTCGCCATCGACCATTCGCTCCGAGCCATCGTGCTGTATAAATGTGACCACGGTCATAATCTATTTCTTCCTTGCAACTACCCGTTTCATGAGAGCGCAGACTGTAACAAACACTCGCGCAACAGTCCCTGCTATTCGCTAACGCTGGTTAGTCAACCGCTAACAGCTTGATCCGCCTCAAAGGCCTCGTGGAACGCTGCCAACATGCTCTGCTCGTGGCTCTGCGCCTCTGAGGTATCAAGGGGTCGCTCGAGCTTTGCCCAGTCGATATCACCATCATCCATCATCGCCTCGTACTCCAGGATTCCCAGCTCTTCAAACTTGGGCCGTATACGCTCCGTTAATAAACCAATTCTGCGCAAGTTGGGCACGACGCGCTGAAAAAGCAAGTTGCGAAAAGTCGACATCACGAAACCGTCGAGCACCTTCCTGCGACTCTCCTCGACATCCCAACCAAAATGTCGAAAGACATCAGTAGCAACTAAACGCTCGCGACTGATGGCGCAGGCTTCAAAAGCAAAAAGCGCACGTTCCTCGCGCTCGTCATCCGTTAAGGTTTTGACGTATTCCTCCAGGTAGTTGACGCCAAATGTCACATGGCGCGCCTCATCCCGCGTCACCAGATACACAATATCCTTGAGTACCGGATCGGGGGTGGTTTCCCGAGTCGTATTGAAAGCAGACAACGCCAGCCCCTCAATCACAATCTGCATACCGATAAACTTCAGGTCCCATCGAGGATCGGTCAGGATCTTGTCGATAATACTGTTGAGATGCGTGTTGATGGGATACATCAAGCCAATACGCTTCTGAATATACTGATTGAACACCTCGACATGGCGCGCCTCGTCAAATGTTTGAGAAGCAGCATAAAGCTTCGCGTTGAAAGTAGGCGCGCAGGAGCACAGCTGACTGGCGACCAGAAGCGCGCCCTGCTCCCCATGCAGAAATTGAGAGAGCGACCACGCATTCATATGTAGCCAGAATTCATCCTTCTCCTTATTGGACAGCGCGAGATAAGGCGGGTAGTCGTGCAGATTCATCAACTCGGCCTGCCTTTCTTCCTCGGGCCAGGGCCGGTCCCAATTGATGTCCATCTGGGGATCCCAGTTCAACTGCTTACCCAACTCGTAAAGTTTTTTTATACGATCATCCTGCACCGAATAGTCCCAGTTATATGAGCCGGTCAGGGGTGTTTGAAAGATCTGTGCGACGTGATCGACATCGGCGCTGGTCAATAGATCCTCGAGATCTGGGTTGTCTGTGGGATAGTCCGGATGAGGAAAGTGCTGAATTTTGCGAGGTGTTTGCTCGTTCCACGAAATTTTCATAATCAATGCTCCAATCGCGATGGTCACATCATCCAACCGGAGGGCTCCTTAACTCAAGGTGATACCTTGCCAAATAAAGGTCATTTATGGCCAAATGCGGCCATGGAGGCATCAACACCGGGTCAATATCTGCTGATTCTTATCGGCATCGTTTTGCAGCGCGGCTGCCCACTGGACGCGATCTGCGACGGAATCGAGCTCTCTCTAGAGGAGCTCGGACAGGCCGGCACCCGGGTCGGCGAAGCCCAAGCTGACAAGATGGTTGCCAATGCACTGCAGGCGACCGGTGACGCGGCTCTGGGACTGGAGGTGGGGCAGCAAATTAATCTTGCCGCTCACGCCGTGGTAGGCCAAACGTTCATGGCCTGCACCGATCTGACAGAGGTATTAGAAACACTTGTGAAGTATGGGCCACTGCTGACGGGGCCCCAGACGAGGCTATATCTTTTTCACGATGGGCAACGCGACCGCACGGGCTTTGAGCTCGAACTACAGGCGCCGGCGCTGACAAGGCGGTTTACCCACGACGTCATCTTTTCCGCCGCACAAAAAGCATTGTCAGATCTTTTGCAATCGCCAGTAGAGCAGATCGAGGTCTCATTCCCTTACCCACGCCCAGCTGACACAACCCCCTTCGGCACTATTTTTGGCTCTGCAGTGTCCTTTGACAAAGATCGCGCGGTGATGAGCTTGCCGAACACGATCATGCAGCGCCCGCTTCCCACATCGAATGCAACGCTGAGAGAACTTTATGAGGCAGAGTGCGCAAGATTGCTCGCTCATCTCGCCAACTCCACCAGCTGCACAGAGAAAACGTTGATGGCCCTGGAAAAGTTAGAGGGGCAATATCCCCAACTCGAACAGATGGCTGCCATGCTAAATCTCAGCACGCGGACATACCGCCGGAGGTTGGAGGCAGAGAGGACTACTTTTCAGTCCCTGCTGGATCGCGTCAGGTTGCAACATGCCCTTACGCACTTGCGCAAACCCCATGCCAGCATCTACCAAACGGCAATGGCACTCGGATTCAACGATGCATCCAATTTCAGGCGTGCTTTTATCCAGTGGTGCGGAGAGTCTCCGACCCAATGGCGCGCGCGCTACCGCAGAGACACAGCCACCACACCTACCGAACCGATTGACGGCTGATCTCGAACCCATGTCTGGGGAAGTGCAGAAATACTCGGCCCCCGTCAGCGAGCGTCCGCACAAGCACAATACGCCACTCATCAAGATGCACTAACATCCCACACGATTCATCGCGGGCATAATCGTTCGGCCGCACCATTACCGGTTCTTCCGCCATAAAAGGAGGCTCAACGACGCCCCCAGAAAAGACGGTCTGCTCAGCGATTGCATCGGCGATTATCTGCGAGGTCACCGGCGAAGCTTCCCCGTGCCCTAAGTCCTGAATTTTTTTAAACCATTTGCCTACCGCAGAAGGCCACAGAGCTGTGATGCTTGAGTCTACCTGGCAGGCCATCCAGAGGGGATGAAAACAACAAAGATCCAGATACCCAATTTCCTGACCGGACAGACAGACATCCGTAGTCAGCCGATCCGCCAGATGGCTGACAAATGATGACAGGACGTCCCTCGCAGTTTTTGCATCAGGCTGACCGATTTTCGCGTCGCGGGTCATCGCAATGCGATCGAGAACGAAGCGAAGCAGACCCAAAATACCCAGTTCTCGCGTCAAATGCTTAACAGCGCGGTAAGGCGATGATGTCGCTATGACTGCAAAAAAAACCTCCTCTTCAGCCCACTGGCGCAATGCTTCATCCCGATCAGTCAAACCCCAATAGCC
>Ga0181574_10002073_pt1 | contig 18502 bp, 19 predicted proteins | sample 101ome_24_FD_145600 | JGI IMG/M metagenome (GOLD analysis project Ga0181574, IMG submission 145600) | Coastal salt marsh microbial communities from the Groves Creek Marsh, Skidaway Island, Georgia - 101410AT metaG (spades assembly) | ecosystem: Environmental > Aquatic > Marine > Intertidal zone... | reverse complement strand
AATTTGATAAGTTCTATTATGTATTTGTTTGAGAATGTCTTCAATGTATTTTAGCATTACATCGTAATACTCCACTTTCAAAGTTACTTTGGAAAGTTTATCATCAGCATTCAAATACCTTTCCATGTCGTTTTTATCACGAACTTTCTTTTGAAAAGGTTCATCAATGTAAACATCAGGGTCTGCTTTTCCGGAATAAAACTGATGTCTTTCGTGTCTTATTTTTCTCTTCTGCTGTTCTGCGTTCTTTCTAAGAAGAACTATGTTATTATAAAGGTCAAAGTATTTTGCATGTAATGATGGGGTATTTAAAGATTCCGTATGTAAATTATCGATATCAATCTTAGAATCTTTTTCCCACATCTGTTGAATTATTTCAAGATCAATCATTTTATAGGATTACCATTCTTATCAAGTATATTATACATCATATATTTGAAACTTACATCTGCAGTGAAGTATTCTACTTCAGTATCTGTAGCATCGAAGTCTATAGCAGATATTGAATACGGAAAAAGATTTCTAAATCTTATTTGAAAATTTACTCTTTGATTACTATTCAATACCATTAAAGTTGCATCAGAATATAAATTCATTTGCGTTTTATCAGGTTGAATGAAATCAGGATTATTAGATTGCCAGTCATAAATCTCTTCTAAACTTTCTGGAAATCCTATACCTCTAATCCAATTTTGAATTTCCATAAAGTTTTCAAGATTTTCATCAATCAAAAATCTTAATCTGAGATCATCAAATTCTACTTTATCCCCAGGAATAGGTACATTAGTAGTGTAACTAGGTTGTACCGCAACACCAAGATTTAATGCTGGAATATTTGCACTATTACAGAAAAAAGAAACCTTAGGTGATCTATTTAAAGTAAATTTAAAACCAGTAGGAGATAAGAAATTTCTATTCTCTATCTGCTTATCGTATCTAGACATCGGTTTTTTAATTATTTAGATAAAAAAAGGGTGCCTTTCGGCACCCTCTGAAGTTCCATGTGAACTTGGATCACATGAGGTTCTTAACAAGAACTCTTCTGTAGTAACGGTTGCTATCTGCTTGGAGACGACCAAGAGCAGCAGAGTTACCAGAAGCAAGTCCACCTTCAGCGAATGGGTTAGCAACAAGACCATAACGGGTCTTAAAGCCGATCTTAGGCTGGAAGGAGTTCTCACCAACGGCACGGACCATTTGGAGAGGAACGTATGGGCAGTAGAACATGCCTGCGTCATAAGGTGAAGAACCCTTATAACCGACGACGTAATACTGATTACCACCGACGTTACCAGCACCACCAGCGCGGTTGGTTACGTTTGCAGCATATGGGTCAATGTATACGCGATACTTGCCCATCAGAGTACCAGCAAAGGTGTTGCCGGTTTCATCAACGTTCAGGTTAGCGTTGAGTGCTGGGGTGTAATCGAGAACACCAGCCATGGTCAGTGCGGAAGCAACGTCTGCGGAGCAGAGAATGATATTGCCCTTTCCACGACGAGTTCTGGTTGCGATCTGGTTAGCATCGCGCTCGATTTGGAACAGAAGACCCTTGAACTTCTCAACAGACCAGCGACCGTTGGAGTCAACGTCGAGGTCAAAAGTACCTTGAGTTGCAACGTTTGCAGTTGCACCTGCTTCAGCAGTGATGTAGATAGAACGGATGACTTCGCGGTTGATTTCAGCAAGAATTTCGCTAGACAGAATGTTAGCGAGTTCTGCTTCAGCGTTAAGACCATGAATTGCCTTCAGGTCTTGTGCGAGTTCTAAGGAGTACTCTGCTTTCAGAGCTCTTGACTTCGCTGTAACGGTGACTTTCTCGATCGAGAATGCCATCTCGTTGAAACCAGCATTGGTATCGTAACCGAGACCTTCAGCGTCTCCAGTGGTCATACCACCAGTGACGTTATATTCACCACCTGCGTTCAGGAGACCAGGGTTGGTGTTACCAGAGATAGCAGCAGTAGTACCGATACCAACGTCACCTGCATAACCAGACTGGTTATTGAGGGTGTTGTCTGCGTTCTCTGCAGAGAAGCGGGTATCTGCTTCATCAAACAGTGCTTCTTGACCAGACTGATTGGTGTAGCGTGAGCGCATTGCGAAGATCAGTCCAGTAGGACCAGTCATTGGCTGAACGCCTGCGAGGTCATAAGCGACCAGGTTAGGCATTGAACGTCTGATCAGGGAGATCAGAACTGGGTCGAAACCTGCAACAGGACCACCAGGAGTTGCTGCGCCACTGAAACCAGCGGGGTCAGAACCTGCGGAGTTGGTAGGTGATTCAGTCAGGAATGATCCAGACTGTGCGAAAGCATTTTGCTCTCTTAAAAACTTTTCTTGGTTTTCCAGCAGTTGAGCGGTTACAGCCTTCTTGTGAGAGTCTGTGATTTTGTCCAGACCTTCATGCTCCAGAAGGGGTGCCCACTTTTCCTGCAGATGTTCGGATTGAAACATTTGCGTTTACCTTTTTAGTGTGTTTGTTTTAATGTTAATTTCAGGACTTAGACATTCTGGTCAGCATTTGAGCGTATGATGCAATAGAAGGAGATACAGATTCTCCTGCAACATCAGCACCCTCGGTCAGCGTCTCAGTTTTTGTCTGAGGAGCAGCAGTTTTTGAAGGGAAATAAGATTCCTTCAGTGCTACTAACTTTTCACGATATTCGTTTTCACTTCCAAACTCAACACTTTCGGCAAGTGAAGCGAGCTTCTCTTTCTGGCTCAGGGCAAGACCCTCAGCGATTTCGTCAAAAATTCCATCTGCAACCGACTCTGCGAGGCGCTTGTTAAGTGAAACGTTCTTCTCGATCTGCTCGTTGAGTTTTGTTTCCATTTCATCAAGTTTTTCTACCATGCTATTGAGGACATCATATTTTTCTTCAGGGATTGATACATAATGTTCTTCAAAAAGATTCTTCAGACCTGACATGAAGGACTCAGAGAGTTCTTCTTTCAAACCTTGCTCAACTGAGAGTTGATTTTCAGAAATCCACTCATCAGCGACATACTCAAGATAAGAATCAACACGCTCAGTAAGTGCTGATTTGATTTCAGCAACTTCCTCAGTGAGTCTCTCCTCATACTGAACTTCAAGTGCTTCCTTAATTTCGGAAACCTTGGTGTTCAGTGCTGCTTCGAATACGACCTTTGCTTTTTCCTTAAACTCTTCGGAGAGTTCTTCCTCTGTCTGAAGCATTGCTTCAACATCTTCTTCGACGTTGTATGCTTCTTCTTCAACTACTTCTTCAGATTCTTCTACTTCCTCTTCGGCAACAACCTCAGTTGCTTCCTCTTCGGTTTCGACTTCCTCTTCAGAAATTACTTCTTCTTCCTCAGCAGTTTCTTCCTCTTCCTTAATCTTTGCAGGCATTGGATCAGCAGGCTTAGCACCTCTGTTAACAATGTCCTTTACAGTTTTAAGTGAAGGCTCTTTTAACTTTGCTGAATCGTCGTCAGACTTGTAGTTTTCTGGGGTAGGTCCGCCAAGATCTTCATAAGATCCTGCAATTGAAGTATCCATAGGATCTGCTGCTTTTGCGCCAGCATTAACAGCAGTTTTGGATTGCTTCGTGCCTACTTCCATTTCTTGTAAATTTTCTCCACTAGACATTTAGAACTCTCCGATTTTTACCTAGATTAAATCTATATTTATTTATAATTTAACAAATTACGCTACATGTGTTACAATGAATTCAGAAAATCATTGAACAATTCAATCTTATGCTCGTCTAATTCTTTCTGACTAGATAATCTATTAATCTTGTTACGTGTATCTTCTGCAAACTTCTCACGAAGAACTCCTCCGTCCCATATCCATTCCTTACCTTCCATAATTCCCTGAACAAATGCATCAGGTGCAGATGGATCTGCTACAATATCAGCAGCAGTTGCAAGCATAAAATCTTCACCAACTTCAGAGTAACCTTCTTTGGTTGATCTCACTGAACCAATGCCACGAGAAGAAACTCCTAATGTAACTCCATCCTTGAGAAGAGATTCTGCAATCTTACCCATTGGAGTAGAAAGAATTTGTGCCTTTCCAATAAAATCATTTCCCTTTTGTTCGAGAGAAACGATCTTATGAGAAACACGATCCAGATTTACAGTTGGACCATCGGGATGACCTAGTTCTCCAAGAGCACGACCTTTTGAAATATACTGCTCAGTATATCTCTTAACTTCTCTTTCCATTACTGGAAGACGATAAACTCTTCCATTACGGTTTTGTTGTTCGGTCTGGAGAAAAGGACCTTGAATATATAAAAGTTTCTTACCGTTCTTTTCTTCAGTAATAACTTCTACTTTTTCGATTTCTTCTCTGATTAGTTTCATTTTTTTATGCGGTAAATCCTACTTTTGCTGCTCTAACTGTAGTTGCTGACGCCCACATTAAATCTGCACCAGATTTTTCAAAAAACTCGACAGCATCATTTGGAACTGAAACTGTTGAAGTGTCTGCATAACCAACACTTGTACTTTTTGCAATACTTACAGTTGCAGTAGTACCAGCACCATTATGTACTCTAACTACAGTTGCATTTGATACTGTAAGTCCAGCAGCTTGATTTACACCAAGTGCTACTTCATCACCAATTAACTTTGTTCTTGTCATTATTATAGTAAAATGCGTTAATAGTTATTTATTCTTCTTCAGTTTCTGATGCCTCTTCTTCGCCACCAAAAACAGTACTTGCAACTGGTGATTTCAGTGTATCAACTCTCTCAGATGCCTTTGCATAAAGAACATCTTTGATTTTGTCACTGATATTTGCTGGTGTTTCATCACCAATAATCATATCCATTAAGTCATCCATAGTTTTTTAATGTAGTTTTTGCTATTTATATCTCTCCACCTTCAGGTGCTTCAGTTGCAGATCCATCAATTTCTGGTTCTAAAGGAACTTGACCCATTCCTCCGTTTGTTGCGTCCATAGGCATTCCAGTTTCTGGATCTACCATTGCTGCTGGATCAGGAATTTTACCCTCTTCAATTTCCTTTTCGATAAGTTTATCTTGCTCGATAATTTCCTGATCAGTTTGCCTAAGAATACTTCTTCTTACAAAATCTTGAGAGAAATATCTACCAACAAAGGGTTCTGCAGTAGTAACTAAGTTAAGTCTCTCATTCAGTAACTCAGATTCTTTAAGTTCTGAGAAGTGATTATCATATAAGAAATCATACTGAATATGCTCAGACATTTTATCCCAATCTTCTGGAGTTACAATGTTTTTTAAAATTAACTGAGTCTTAAGCATATCACTAAACATATTTGAGAATCTCTTTCTCAAACGTGCAACAAATTTAGTAAACTTAAGTTCGTCTCTTAAGATTTCAGAAGATCTCCCCAAGTTAAACCCACCTTCTCCATCCATTCTTGAGGGTGGAACATTGAGTGCTCTGTATAATTTTTTCTTAAAGTATTCAATATCAGTGATTTCTCCAAGGTTTTGGCCGCCTGGCAGAGTTGAGATTTCTGTTCCCCTTCCGCCTTCTCTGCGAGGCAACCAAAAATCTTCAAGCATTGACATGTATTTTTTGTCATCTCTAATCTCTCCTGTATTTGCATCGTAAACCATCTTATTGCGATAACGCATCATAACGTCACGCAGATATTGTTCTGCCTTGACCTTTGGAAGATTACCAACATCAATATAGAAAATTCTACGCTCTGGTGCTCTTGATAATCTGTAAATTACCAAAGAGTCTTCAATCATTCTAAGTTGATTGATGGATTTAATTGACTTATGGAGGTATGAAAGTACAGTATTCTTATTTCTATCTACAAGACCTGAAGTGCAATAAGTGATTGCATCTTTTGCAATCTTAATTCCTCCAGTATTTGTATTACCATAACCATTCTTTAGTTTTGGATTATATTGGAAATACTCTTCAATCTCAGGGAAATCAAAGTTTAATGGATTTTCTCCTGCTCTAGCATTATTTGCAATAATTTTATTTGGATCTGTCTTCTTTTGCTGTCTAACATAACGCATCTTAAGTGCGTCAATGTATCTAAGTTCTTGAATACCTTCTTGAGGTTTCTTTAAATCAATAACTTTATGGTAATAAAGTCTTCCGTCAATGTACCAATTTCTATAAATTTCATGAGACTTTTTATCAAAGTCTAAAATTTCTAAGATATTTTTAAACTCTTCTCTAATTTTATTTTTGAGTCCATCACTTGCGTTGAGATTAGATAACTCAACCTGAACAGGACTATCATAAGTATCCGAAACAATCGCTTCATTTACAATGTCTTCAATAGCACTATCCACTTCTGGATGAAGTGCCATCTCACGGTATCTACGAATTAAATCTTGCTCATTCTTGTAAACACCTTCAATATCTACTGAAGTACCAAAAAATCCACTTGTTAGATAATAGTCAACCCCATCCTCGTTATTTTCGGGGACGGGGGAAACTGTAGTTTTGGATTTATCCTCGTTATCCTCAATTGAGAATCCAAACAATCTGGACATTATTTAAACCGACTATTACTGTGATACTATTTATCCTTGAACTACGTTGCTATTTGCAGGTTCAGGTGCGAAGAATTGAATCTGGAAATCTACAGTAAATTCTTCGATAGTATTTTCGGTATCATAAGAAAGTTCAATTGCCGAAACAGTAGTTGGGAAAATATCATAGAACTTGTACTGAGCAAGAACTTCAGCATCTCCACCACTACCAGAACCAGTTTCTCTAGCAACTCCAGCTCTTCCTAATTGTCTAACAGTAGCGTTAGACATGTAATCACCAGGATTGTTGAATCCAGTGTGGTCAGAATACTGGTTAATATTTTGCATCCATGCTTCAAATGATCTTCTAAGTGAGAAGTTCTCATCATTAATTACAGTAACAGACCATACATCAAATGATCTATCACCAGCAACTTTTAAAGTTCTTCCTCTAAAGGGAACTTCAATTGGAGTGATAGTAGATGCTGGAAGTTGTGCTGCCTTGCACATAAAATTAAAGTTGTTCGCATCAAAACCAGTTCCACCATCCTGCTGAATAAATTGATTTACAGCAGCAGGAAATTCTACAGAAACTTCAAATAAATTGGGGCGGGCACCGCCGCCAATTAACTGAGATTTAAACTGTGAGAGACTTTTGATCGTAGCCATTTTTTATTCCTCCTTAAATGGTAATTTGGTATAAGATCAAACAGTTCCTGCAACTTCTTCAAAACTGATTCCAGTTCTGGTTGCAACAAAAGTAAGGGTTACATAATTAATTGACTTCGTTGGCTTCAGGTAAATGTCTGCTCTAAATTCATTATTATCAATAACATCTGGTGTGTTATTTGACGCATCACAAACTACCAGGAATCCGTAAAGACCTCTCTTTGCTTGAATATCTCGGAGATATGGTTCCACGATATTTACAAAGTTTGCTCTTGTAATCTCATCATTGAGTTCAAAGAGTTGTGCTTGAGCAGTTCTCTCAAGTGCTTGCTCAACAGTAAGGAATAATCTTCTTACGTTAATTCTATCGAATGCAGAAGCGTAAGAAAGTGCAGTCTTATCACCAAACAGGAGAATTCCAGTTCCTCTCTGATTTACAATAGAATTGACTCTAGCGGTGTAAAGTCTATCTCTCTGTGCTTTATTTGGTGTGTATGCAAGTTTGATTGCATTATTCAGTACACCTCTTTGCTGTCCAGCAGGCGAGAACCAAGGATATGCAAGAATAGATGTTCTAACCATTAATCCAGCAACGTCTCCATTACATGGGACATATCTGAACTTATTGTTAAATCTATCGTAAGTATACTTAATTCCACTATCAAATACTGCATAAGACGAAGAAGTGATAGGTGAATAGAATTCAATAATTCTATCGGTCTGAGTGTTAGTATTTAACTCGTCAGTAAGATCACCATCATATGGAGAAAGAGTTGCAATACAATCTTTTCTCTGTCCAGCAATCGAAACAAGTTCCTGTGCTTTTGCTTGTGATTCAAGTTTGGATGGAAGTCCAGGTCCCATTAACAAATAATCAAGAGCAACTTCATCTTTATTGGAAAGTAATCTATATGAAGTAATTAAGTCTCCAAGAGTTGCTTCCATTCCCTCATTAGCACCATAATCAGCACCTCCAACAAGAGTGTAAACAAGATTACCAACTGCATTAAAAGTTACATCTTGAGTCTCTTGATGCCATTCATCTCCAGTAGAGATTGCAGTAAACCCATCAGAGAATCCAGTTGCAACAACTTCTGTAGTTGGAGATCCATCAGAAATATTATTTCCTGAGTAGATATATTTTGAGAATTGTGCAATATAATCTTTATAGAATACTTTCTGAGGTGAATTTACAGCAGAAACAGAATCAGTTGCTTTAGAAAGATTTAAATGTCTTTCGAGTAAGTTTCCTTGAATTCCTGTGATTGACCCAGTGTCATCAAAGACAGCAACATGAATAGTATCGTTCTTACTATTTCTATCTAATGAAAATTCATTAGTTACTGGTTTTGGTGCAATTGACTTCCAAAAAATAGTTGTATTTGAAAGTGGAATTGTTTGTTGATCATACCAGTCAGAAATTCCATCTGATGGTACAGTAACGGTAGAAACTGCAACATTAGATGAATTAATAAATTCAACAGAGTTAGTTGGTCTGAAAGAATTTAATTGAGTTCTTTCTGCGTAAGTTATTGGTGTTTCGGTTCCAGTAGTAGAAACTCTAGAAACAATTTTAACATCAACAGTGCTACTACCAACACCAGTTACAATACCCTTCAGATATCCACTAAATTCTGAAGTAGTTCCTGAACCAACTAAAGGTTCATTAGTGAGTGTAGTGGTAACTCCAAGACCAACAGTGACGCCAGCAGTAGCAATACCACTGATAACTTGGTCTGCTTTATCATCGATCAGAGCGACTCTAAGACCATTTCCCCAAGATCCTGGGTTCTTTGCCGCAAAGACATAAGAAACGCTATCCGAAGAAGCATTTGCTTCATAATCATCGAAGTTTTTAATTTTTAAGTCTGCAGTACCGATGCCTGCTGCTGTTGTAAATCCAGCAAGACTAGCATTAGCATTAACTAAGTTGCTTCCGTCTGCTCTAACAACTTTCATCACGCCGCCATAAGACAAGAATGATGATGCAGTCAACCAGTACTTATACTGTGCATCTTCATTTCTTGGTTTACCGAACGTGTTAAGTAATTCGTTCTCTGTAGTAATATCAACCACTTCCTCAACTGGTCCAATTGCAAATGGTCCCGCAATTGCTCCAATATTGTCTATTACATTATCAGCTCTTCCTACAGTTAAATCAACCTCCCTGACTAATACGCCCGGAGACAATTGAGGAGTCGCCATGTTTTTGTTCTCCTAGTTCTCAGTTTAACTAAAAAATATTTATTAAAACCTATATTTCCAATGGGGAAATAGTGCGTGAACGCTTACCAATCAGGATAAACATCTTTGATTCTAGGAACTGGATCGTATGATATGTCTTCTTTTCTAGATTTAGTAACTCTTTTTATAGTACACTCTTTACATTCATAAGAATATGAAGATGCTACTGGACCTCTGTCCTTATGTGTTCTATAAAATCCATCCACTAAATTTTTTATTTCTTTGCAAGTTCTACACTGCCTAGAATTCAAAAGTAAATGACCTAGTTTTATTTGACCATCTAATTCCATCACGTTAAGTAATCCCACATATGTGACATATCACCATATTCATCGGTAAACCACCTGTCTCCATTATTATCTACAAAACTACTATCACCTAGACCATCATCCATAAATCCAAATGGTGCCATGTCTTGTTCAATTTGATCACGCTGATCTTCATATAATCTTTTACGAACGTCTTGATCAGTGAGTTCTTTGAAATAATCCTGTGCGACCAACCAAGCGTAAATAACGAGACACATTGCAAGGTCATCATTACATCCTTCTTCTGCTTCAAAAGAATTATTTTTTTGAATGAATGTTGTTAATTCTGATATAATCTCATAGTCATTGAAGATAAGTTTATCTTCTTCAATCATTGTCTTTAAATTAAGAGAACCGACTTTTTTAACAGTCTTGGACATTTTGACACCAAGTTGAGTTTTCTTTCCAGAGAAACCCTGCCCAACAATCTGACCTGCTCTACCTCTCATAGAACACATAAGAAGATTTTGATACTCTAGATCATATTGAATAATACTTGCTACTTGATCGCCAATATCATTAACCTCACAAAGAATATATGCACTGTTGTAATTTTTTGCTACTTCATATATGATATTGGGAAATAGCATAGGTTTAATCTCATTATTCCTATACTTTGCTACAATTCTATGAGGAAACTCTGTAATATCAGCGACCACAAATGCTGAATAATCTTCACTTACTCCTCTTGCTACGTCTACAGTAATAATGTAGTCATGTTTATCTTTTACATCTTCATATACATCCAATCCAGCATTTCTTGTCTTTGGATTATCATATACTAGTGTCCTAAGTTTTGATGGTGCAATCAGAGTGTCAACAGAACCTAAGAACTCACATTCAAACTCAACCTTAAACTGTGCTTCTGATGTGTTTGCAATTGTAGTTTCTTTCCACTTCGAATCTCTACCAGGAACTTCTGACCAATGGACATCTGTTGGAATATATTCATTTTTTCCTTTTTCCGCATCATGCCAATATCTATAAAAATGGTTCATCCCGTGAGGGGTAGAAACCATGATTACTTTGGTGCTTTTACCAGAAGTAATAGTAGGATAAACAGAGGCAAAGAACGAGTCAGCAATGTGATTTGGGACGAACGCGAATTCATCGAGAAAGAGGATGTTAAATGACATACCTCGGACAGCACTTGCAGACGTAGAAGCTGCCAATATCTTACTTCCATTTTCTAATTCGATAGAACCTTTATTCCATGATATAATACCCTGCTGCATCCACTTGGGCAAGTTCTCATAAGCAGTTGCAAGTCTCTGTAACAATTCCCTTGCAGTCGCTGCTTTGTTTGCCAGAATACCAATATTGACGCTATCATTAAAAATAAGATAGTGAAGTAGATAAGATACAACAGTCGTAGATTTTCCAGTCTGACGAGGCATCTTACAGATGTTAAATCTGTGCTTATGAAACCTATTAATCAATTTCTCTTGAAAATCATATGGATGAAACTGAGTCAGACCTTCATCCAGAGAAACAATTTTGATGTAGTTATTTGCAAAGTAAACAGGGTCTTCCTTACACTTGATGAATTCCTCAATTTGATCTTGAGTGAACTCAATAGGTGTATTTGCTTTTTTTAATAATGGATTGCCAAGATATACGTCACTCATAATTCACTCACATAAGTTCTTTGACTAAAATACCTTCACCAAATACTGCACATGGATGAGTTCCACTAAATGTTGCCATTTGGAAAGCAATATCAGTTCTTGATGAATATCTAAAAGGAAGTCTTCTTTGAATATTCATATTATTAAAGAATGATACCTCTGCCACTCTCAAGTTAACACCATTAGGAAGACTTACAAAGTTTCTAAACTTACCTGCTTTTTGTTGAGAACCATCTGCAGTAAATGCATCAATTCGATACAGATAAAATTCGCATCCATCTGGGACTGTATAAATTGATGCTTGATTTCTACCCCTACCAGCATCAATCTGAGCATATGTTGTAGACCCTTGACTTACCGTAATATCATTTGTCGCATTTCCTGCAATTGTTACTACAGTATTAATACGAAGAAATGGTGTGGATGTTGTTGAAATTCCAGTAGCATCAAGTGCTACAACTTCTTCTGTTTCTGCATAATCAGTAGTCAATCCGATAATCTTAATAGAAACACCAGCATCTGCGGCATTACTATTTACATCCATCTGTAGGGGAGAAGGTGGAAAGACATAATCTACACTATCAGAGTTTTCCCAAACTGCTCTAAAGTCTACTGTTTGAGCATCATTGTTTCCAAAGATATTAACTACTGATGCTCCTCTTGCTTTACCCCGAGCAACATCAAGTTTAAACTCTTCACCCCATAAAAAATCTTTTGCCATAATTTACCTCAAAGTTCAGTTTTCCAAGTCAATGCTTCTGGTTGATATCTTTCTACAGATTTGACCCTATAATTTTTATTTGATTCTATAACTGGATAGATGTTATGGACAATTCCACCAGGATACTCATTCTGAATGTGCTCTGCCAACTCTTCCCTGGAAGGAAGACCCTTATGCTCAGTAGCAAACTGTAGTCGGTAAATCTTACCTTCCCAAACTACATCAGCATAAAAGTTTTCTTCGTTTGTTTGTTCTTGTTCTGGTTGTCCATTCATATAAAGATTTCCAGTAAAATCACCAGCAATATTTACGCTTTCTGAAAGAAACTCTTTAAAATTTTTCATATCAGCAGTTCCACGCTCTAAGGGACTTATTAATTCTGCTATCTGGGTCAGAAGCAGTTTTCTTTGATGTCAATTTTGATTTCATTCCTTTCATTCTTGCACAGAATGACTTTCTACGTGGATTGCCAACTTTTTTCGAAGGTGCTTTTAAATCGGAACCAGGATTCTCTCTTTCATAAGATTTTCTTCCTTTTTCGTTCAAACCACCAGATTCAGACTTACCTGCCTTCTTAGTCCAGGCAGCACCTTCAGAAACATGAAGAAGTTGCTCTCCTGGTTTAAAATCAGAGACAAAATAAGAGTTCAATCTACTTCCAGGATATACTTTCTGGATCTGATCCTGAACTTCAGATCTACTTGGTTTAGATGTCTGTGGGAAGAACATTTTAATCATAAAGATTTTCCCTCTCCAAGACAAACTAACGGTAACAATGTTTCCAGTTTTGGATGGAATTCTTACTGCTTCCTCAACTTTAGAGACCAAAGGTTCTGGTTTAATAATATCAATCACTTCTGCAAATGTATTTCCATTTGCATCTTCAATAGTAATGTTTTCGCCATAAAGTTTTGGACCTTTTGCTTTTTTCTCTGCTGCTGCTTTCTCTCCAGGATTAGAAGTATTTCTAGCAAGATTGCCAATCTTTGCAGCACGCTTTTCTTTGTTATGTGCTTTTGGATCAATAGTAAATGAACCTTCTTTTACGCAACGGTTATAAGTCTTGCCGAAGAGTTTCTGAGTTCCTGCTTTCTTATAACCTTTCCAGCACTTCTTTCCTGCTTCATCAAGTTCTACAAATCCATTTGCTTCTAATGCAGCAATTTGTGCAGGACTAAACTCTTCTTTCTTAGTAGAATTTCCCCAGTTTTTTGCACCCTTTTTGCGACACTTTACTAATGCACCAGATGCATATGCGGATGGCCATACAGAGTAACGTGATTTGACCTTATGGTAGCAAGCATCTTTCTTGCCTTCTTCTACTGTTATTGGTTCAGCATTATTGTCCCAATAACTTGTCCCATAAGCACAGTCGGATCTTTTCTCTGTTTTCTTACACTTAGGACAATATCGGAGTTCTTCTTTTGCTTCAGTTGCCACGTTCTTTGCCTTACCTTTTCTATCTGGATTTGGATCTTGACGATTCTTGCGGCGAAATGCTGCTTCCTCTTCGTCTTTATTGAGGTTTCTCTTCATCTTTGAAGATCCACACTTTGGTTTTGTGGTTTGACCTGGTTGTTTTGCACAGGGTTTTCCTGCATACTTACCACCTAATTGAACCCAACCAGGAGTTCCATCAGAAGATTTACTCTTACTGAACCAATCCCTTAAGGAACTATCTCCACTTTTATTGCCTTCACTAAGCATAGGTAGTAAGTATTATCTACAATTATTATTTATTCTTCTTCTTTGTTCTGCTTTAGAAGTTTAGATAATTCTGCAGTGGAACCTACAAATAAAGCATTAGTAACATTTGTAGGTCCTTTCTTTGTATTATCCTCTTCAAGATCCTTGAGTTTCTTTTGAAGGTCTAATAACTTGTCAGTCGTATCTCCAATGCTTTTTATTATTTGTCCCGCAACTTCATATGCTCTAGCAGAATCACTTTCCTGCGCGAGTTCTAAAACTCCATCAAGCGCCTCTTGACCTTTTTCTATAATAGAGTATAAATTTCCTCTAGTATATTCATAATCTTTTCTCGTATCTTCAGATTCATTTTTTTCTTCTGAATTATCCTCAATAGGAGTAGTTTCTTTAGAAACTATAGAAGATTCTACAATTTCAGATGAAGTATTAAAAACATCATCTAATTCATCAAAATTTCCTTTCATATATTACCTCAATTAAAATGTACCATCAAAACCAAAATTATCACCAAATTCTATGAGTGCATTATCATCAGAATCTATGGTGAAGATTTCAGTTCCAAGTACGTGCTTAGCAATTGTTGTTTCATAGGATCCTCTATCTACAACTAAAGTATTTCCAGACTTCGACTTCACATATAAAGTTTCACTATTCAAACTTATGTAACTATTTTCTGGAATTGAAGAAGCATCTACTACTTCTATAGTTGTATCTGCTATTTGTATATCCTGAGCAGATGTAGTCACTGATGGTCCAGTATAATTTTTTGCTGCAACTGGGGTTACGGAGTAAGTAACATCTCTTGTGCTTCCATCCGCAACATAACCAACAGAAACCTTTTTGATGATATCTTTTTCTGCACTCTTTCCAACAGGTCCGAAAAGGTGTGTTTTTACAGTAAATCTTAAAGTGTATATTAATGCTCTCCTCTCAGAGAAATCACCCTCATAATTATCTTCCATATCAATGTTGTCTAATCTAACAGGTATATCTCTCTTTTCTGCTACTGGTTCTAATAATTCAATGGTGATAGTGTATGCTGGTTGAAAATACGGTAAAATTTGCTCAACAATCTGAAGCATATCATCATTATGTTTCGTATATATTGAAAGTTCAAATTCCATGTTGTAAGGAACAGGAAGAAATTGTTTTTGAATTCCAGTTCCACCTGATGGGGATTTAGTTAAAAATGTTTGAGTGGCTGTTGGTTTTCTCGAAGCATCATAACTTAATCCAACAAATTCAAAAGACATTCTAGGCAACGTCAATTGAACAGATTTATTCAAATCTGGTTGTTGCTCTAATCTTGCTAAAAATTTCTGCTTAGGTGCATATGCAAGAGGAACTTTTATTGAGGATTTGGTATTACCAGAATCATCTTTTGTTTCTACTCTTATTTGATTAAAAAGAGTTCCAAATCCAATAATGGTTTTTCGGAAAACCTCGTTATAAAAGTATTCAAACATCTTTCTATAGTAATTATGTTAACTATTTAACAAAAATAAATTATGGAGTCCCAAAGGGATTAGTTTCTGAAAAATCTAAAATTGCATCAGCTTCAGTTTCAATGTCGAAATTGTCTTCATAATTTCCTGCCAAGTTGTCGGAATCACCAGAATCTGCTAGATTATCTGTATTTACTATTCTCACTGAATATTCCGCTCCTGAGTCTTGGCCAACAAGGGTCTCACCTGCAGTGAAACTTCCTGAGAGATTAGAAACTTCTAATATATTAGTGGTTGTATTCCAAGATCTAACTCTTGCTGTAGTTCCACTATCGGAGCCAACAATTTCTTCATTATAAACATATGTACCTACTCCTGTTACGGACTGTGGAGCAGAAATAGTTATAGTTGGTGCTTCTGTATATCCAAGTCCAGCATTTGTGATGTAAATAGAAGTTATAATTCCAGCAGCACTTAAGTTTGCTACTGCTGTAGCAGTTACAACAGATCCTATTCCAGATGGATCAGAGAAAGTTACCGTTGGAGATTGTACATAACCGCTTCCTCCATCAGTTACAGTAATGACTCCAACTACACCATCTCCAATGTAAGAAGTTGCTTCTGCTCCAGATCCTCCTCCGCCAAGGAAAGTGACCATAGGTGCAACTGTATATCCAGCACCGGAGTTTGAAATATTTACAGTTTGGACTCTAGAAAGGTCTGGAGATACTTCACAAAGATCTACAATACCCTTAATCATAGTTGCAAAACCAACTGCTGTTATTCCAGGAGAAGAGGAAAATGCAACTGTTGGTGTTGAAGTATAACTAGATCCTCTCTTTGTTACAGAAACGTATCTAACTCCACCATCAACGATATTTGCAATTGCAGTTGCTGTAGATCCGATACCAACTAGTTGAAGTGTCTGAATATAACCTTCATCTTCCATACTATCATCTATGAAGTCTACATCAGTATCAATAAGTTCGTCTTGATATCTGTAAAGTTCGCATTTTAACTCATAAACATAATTCTTTTGTAGTTGATAGAAAGGTTTTTCATGCTCTACATACTTGATCTCAAATAACTTATCTCCCAATGGGAAATATATTAAATCTCCTTCCTTAGGTCTAGAAGCAAGTTTTACATTTGGAATATCTTTAGCAAGAGGGTAAATGTAGTCCTCATATCTTTCCTTTGATACAATAAGAGTTAAATCATCTACTTCTTGAATACCAAACTTAGATAGTAATGTGCCTTGCCCTCCATACCCATCATAAGTATCTACATACGCTTCAATTGGAAAGGCATTAGTGAATTGAGATTCTACTACTTCCTTTATGACTGTCTTTTCAGTCATATATTCTCTGGGTAGGTAATAAACCTCAACTCCGTAAATTTTTAACTGTTCGTTGATCAAATCTTGAATTAAACTCTGCTCACCCTTTGATCCTTGAAGAAAAAATGGATTTAACATAATCTTAACCAATCATATCTAATGGGGGAAGTTCATAATCTGAAGACATACGTTCTTTTATCATTACCAACTCTCTTTCTGCGTCATCGTAAATCTGTCTTCCATTTAATTCAGTTCCGCCAGGGAGTTTAACTCCTTGAAACTTAATCAGGTTTTGTCCCCATTGACGTTTTATTAATGATGTTAGATACATCTTTAAAAAAGAATCATTCCAAACTTGATCATAATCATTTGGGTCCATCATTCTATAACAATCAATAACGATATGATCTCCAGCATTAACAGAATTCCAGTCGATGTCTAGATATAATCTATCCTGCCTTTTATTAAATCTTATTTGTTTATCAGTGGTCAATAAAAAGTCAATATCTTCGAGATATGTTTTAGTCATAGCATAAGTCAGCATTTCAGTAGATCCCCAATAATAAATATCATTCAAAAACAACTGATATTTTATACTGAACATTCCACTAGAAACAGAGTTGCTTCCTCCAAATTTGAATATTTTATTGATCCCTATTACGTGGTTTGGTACTTTTAAATAATTACTATTTTCGTAGAAATCAAAGTTAACTCCAGAACCATCAATAGTAGATGTTGCTGAAGTACTCGCTATTCCAACACCAGATATTCCTGTTGCCTTTCCTCTATCAATATCACCTTGTGTAAGTTCATACTTTAAGTATGCTCCATAAACACCATCAAAATGTCTTTCTTGGAAATACTGGAGAGCATCATCAACAAGATCATCAACTTGCTCTTCTGCAACATTTATCTCCAAAACTGGAGCACCTAACTTCCTTAAGCAATAATCTACTAATTGTTGTCTTGTTGATGGTTTAGCCATTAGATTTTAAATACCGCTTGTTGCTGCTTTAAATATAATTTAATATACGTCATCACTAATACTATCTATACTTGTAGAAAGTTTTTTAAAATAATCATTATCCATTTGCGATGCTCCTTAATAAAGATTTTATTTCACCGAGATCATCTTTCAATGACTTCAAATCATCCTCAAGATTATCAATTCTTTTAACTTCTGCCTCTTTTATCTTTTTAGATTTTTTGTAACTTTCATAAGCGTCCATATCAGTATTAATTATTGCAGTTGTCCTTTCATCTCTAAAGAGGTGGTTGTGACCCTCCACAGGCGAGAAAGGCGACTGTGGAGGCATCATCATACCATTCATATTCATTTCTTCACTATTCATAAATCACTCCTTATGCTACGGCAATTACTCTCAATTCAGACATCTTAGGTGGTTTTGCCTGATTAGTTGTAGTTCCTATCAGTTTAATACTGAAGAATCTAAACTCTGGGAGATTATCAATTGTAAACTCATAATCTCTGAATGTTGCATCTTCACCTTCAACGTCACCACTTTCAGAAGCAGCTACCTGATTATCTGGAGTGCCATCGCTATTAGAAATATCAATAACTTGTCCAGTTTTAATCAGATTATTATATCCTGGGAATGGATAGTAAATTGCTTCTTCCGTGCTATCTTCCATAATCGCGTAGAACGCTCTAATGTCAGCAGATTCATCAACATGTGCATTTAAGAACATCTTCAGGGAAGTTGCTGGAACTTCTAATGTAATTGTGTTTGTAGCATAAACGAATGATGATGGATCAGCAGCAATTGTAGAAGTTCTAAAATCAGTTACATAATTATCAATTGCTTCATTAACACGGTTTGTGTTGAAAATCATTCCAACTCTATCTAAATCAATCACAGGAGAGATATTTTGATCAGATGAGTTTAACTGAAGATTGAATGTGAAGGATTTGTTTCCTGGAAGATCTCCAAGTAAAGAATCTTCATTAACCTTAGAAG
>Ga0181574_10002059_pt1 | contig 18563 bp, 38 predicted proteins | sample 101ome_24_FD_145600 | JGI IMG/M metagenome (GOLD analysis project Ga0181574, IMG submission 145600) | Coastal salt marsh microbial communities from the Groves Creek Marsh, Skidaway Island, Georgia - 101410AT metaG (spades assembly) | ecosystem: Environmental > Aquatic > Marine > Intertidal zone... | reverse complement strand
CTGTAATTAGACAGCAAGCGGAGATAGCTTCTGTGAATCAAAAGCTTCAATATAGTAATAGTCAACTAGCTATGTTACTGGCTAAAAACTTTAGCGGAGGTGCTACAAGTGGCAATTAGTATTGACTGGCCTACGGGTGTCATAACAGTACCTAAAGCAGACATGACTCTTATTCAGTCTACGCCTACAGAGATACGTCAGCTAAACCTAGATACGTTTAGGCTTACTCTAAAAGACTTAGAAGACGATCCCGCAGGTATGCCGTGGCCTAAGACTCACAACCATAACACCTCGGTAACAGTTGGTGGGGTAACGCTTGCCCGAGTGATTGAGATTATTAATGGCTACACGGTTACATTTGAAGATGGTCAATACGCTGTCAACCTAGTAGGTGCGAACAGTAACGTAGGTGATGTGGTTAATGTCAACCAAGTCTCTGTCAGATCCGCTAACTCAGCAGGCTTGCAAGATCTATCAACTATCCTGATTGCATCTTACAACGGGGAAGTTTGTGTAGATGTCAACTCATCAAACGCAGGAACAGACATCCCGATAGGTACAAGAAAGACGCCAGTTAATAACTTAGCAGACGCCAAGTTAATCGCTGACGCTAACGGTATTCACCAAATACGAATACTTACTTCAATGACTATTGCTAACGTAGATTTTAGTAATGGTTATGCGTTTACTACTGATAGCCCAGTCACAGAGACTTTGACGTTTGACCCTTCAGCGAACATCAGAAACTGTGATTTTGTGAATTGTAGAATTGAAGGAACGCTAGACGGGAATAATATTTACCGTCAGTGTGTACTGTTAAATGTGAACTATACCTCTGGGTTTATATTTCAATGTAGCTTGAATAACACTGTGACTTTAGAACCCGGTGCTATGCTAGGCGCATTAGATTGTTTTAGTAACACATTAGCAGGCGAGCCTAACCCAGCGATTGACTTTAACGGAAGTGGGCAGCTTCTTTTGCGTAACTACGCAGGAGCAATTGAGCTTAATAATCACACCTCAGACGATCCAGATGGCGATGTTTGTATCGATATGGCCTCTGGTGTAGTAATTATCAACTCAAGCTGTACCGCTGGTTTCATGCCGATTAGAGGTATTGCAGATGTTAGAGACTTTAGCACTGGGACTTGCGACGTAAGAGATTTAACAGTAAATGCTCTTGTAGAAACCAATACAGCAGGACTGAACATTATAAACGAAGGCGTACAAAAATCTTCACTATTTATACCGCACAATACAGACTTATGAGTATATTAGGAAACATAGTAGGTTCACTAGGTGGCAAGGTAGTTGATGCTGTCTCTGCTCGTAGTGAACGTAAGCACCAAGAGAAAGTACGTGCCATTGAATTAGAAGAAGTCAAGCATAAGACAAAGCTTGAAATGGCTATGCGTGGTCAAGAGATGGATAACTCTTGGGAGCTAGAACAAATAAGAAACTCTGGCTGGAAGGATGAGTTTGTACTTATTTTACTTAGTATACCTCTGATACTTTGTTTCCATCCTGAAACAGTAATGTATGTTGAGCTAGGATTTGCTGCGCTGGACAAGACGCCTGACTGGTATCAGTGGTTAATCCTTGCAGTGTTTGCTGCTATCTATGGAATAAGGATATGGCGAAGAAAATGACAGCACTAGATTTTTTAAACGCTGTATGGCCTATAGCGGTAGGCTTTATTACATTAGTCATTGTGTTAGCTAAGATGCATGGTGACATAGAAACCCTCAAAGAAAAGGTGAAAGTTTTATTTGAACTATGGAACAAGAAGGATGGCTAAGAAAAAGAAATCTACTGTTAATAAAGCAGGCAACTACACTAAGCCTACGATGCGTAAGAATCTTTTTAAAAAAATTAAAGCTGGTTCTAAAGGCGGTAAGCCGGGACAGTGGTCTGCTCGTAAGGCTCAGATGCTGGCTAAGGAATACAAAGCTAAAGGTGGAGGCTATAAGTAATGGCGTTAAAAGAATCTCAGAAGTCTCTTAAGCGTTGGACTAAACAGAAATGGCGTACACCTAGTGGCAGGAAGTCCTCTGAAACTGGTGAAGTATACGCACCTTCTAAAACTATTAAGAAACTTAAATCTACTTCAGCAGGTAAAAAAAAGCTGGCAGCAGCTAACAAAAAGAAAAGACAGGCTACTGCTAAAGGTAAGCAACACGCTAGACATGGGCTACATAAAGGAAAGAAACGATGAGTAAAGCAAAGCCAAGAAAAGGAAAAGCCAAAGTAAAAGTAACTGCTAGTGGTAAGAGAGTAAGCTACGGGCAGGCAGGTAATGCAAAAGGTGGTGGTCCTCGTGTTAAACCCGGAACATCTAAAGGTGATAGTTATTGTGCAAGAAGTCTAGGTATTAAAAAACGTTTACCTAAGAAAAAACAAAATGATCCTAACACACCCAATAATCTTTCTCGTAAACGCTGGAAGTGTGTAGGCGCTAAGTCTAAAAAGTAATTACTTAACGCTACGTATATCCATACGTTCAGCAGCTACAACCTTTTGAGAGATCTCATAGATTAAATCTGTGTGCCTATTGATAATATTTATCATATATTCTAAAGACTCTTCGTAGTGTTCCATAGCTGCTACAGCAGTAACGATATCTACGTTAGCTCGCATGATGATTCCGAGCTTTGACTCAGGTGTAAAATATATTTCTTCAGACATGCTTCAATGCCTCCAAGTGTTTCTCTAAATACTCGTGCAGGTCATCAAACTTTAAGTGGCATTCTCTTAAGACCACACGTATGTAGTTTTGTGTGTAAGGGTCAGTAAATACTTTGCTTAGTTCTTCATCTGGAACAGAGGAAAGCTCTGTCATGAGCCTTCCTTTTCTATCCAGAAATACTTTAAAGGAAATGATGTTAGCTTCCATGCTTATATCTCACACACCCCAGACACACATGCTAAGGTTTGCATAGCTTCTGTGTTGTCATCTTCCTCTGTTAAGTCCCACTTAAATTGCTTAGGTATAGTTTTAGACATTTCTTTATAGGTGTCTGCATCTATTTTCTGGTACGGAGCTTGCTTATATACATGCTCAGCCTCGGGCAAAAAGCTGATGCCGCTAACGCTGTCGAAGTTTTCCCATATCCACTGACACACAGCAAAGAAGTTATCGTCGTTATAATAACAAGTCATAGAAGGTTTATGTTCGCACCAGTGGTCTTGATAAATCTTCCATAGTTTAAGTTGCTCCATAGCTCCCATATCTTCTACGGTTACAGCCTTAGCTGGTGCTTTCTGAGGAAACGAAAACACCCAGTTAGAGTTGTTCATTATGTCTTCTTCGTGTGGGAAACCTGCTTCAATCATTGAAGTAGCTAACGGATCTTTCTTATCTGCACGTACTGTACGTATGTAGTATTCGCTAAATCTAGGATGAATACCTGATGCACTGTCTGTTAGCTGTGACACAGTACCACTAGGTTTAACGCAAGTAATAGCTGCTGACTGATTGATGCCTAGCTTCTTAGACCATTCTTTATTGGTATCAATAGCTACCTGACGCAGCTCATCAAGCAACATAGGTAAACCATTAGAAGAGCCATTAGTTAATTTACAGTCCATGATGCCTGTCATAGATACACCAAGCAATGCTTCTTCTTCGGTGTTACGTTTCCAGATGTTACGTAGGTAACGGAAGTTAGTCATGGTTGCCTGTAACGTACCAAGAATGGTAGCAATCTTAACCTTATACTTCAGCGTATCTTCTGTGTCGTTGGAGCGTACAATAACTTCGGAGAGATTACAGAATTGATAAGGCCGCAAAATAATTTCAGAGCAAGGATTAGTTCCAAACTTATGTGTCGCATCACGCCGTTCGTTCTTAGCGGCTACCTTCTGGGCTGCTATGCGGCTGAAGATGCCACGCTCGCCAGACTTAGATTCGTAGAGGCGCTTCATCTCAGAGGAGTAGGTGTCAAAGTCAGGCCGCTCAGAGTAAACAGCACTGTTATTCGCCAAAGCCCTCTGACCATTACTAAGATACCATTCACCGTTCTTAGCGTTAGCCATACGATTATCAGTAACGTTGCTGAGGCTGATAAGCGCAGACCTGCGTACACCACCAACCACAACGATGTCAGCAATTTTGCAGACAAGATCGTGGCACTCAAGAGACGTAAGCTTTCTACCCGCAGCTCCCTGAAAAAGCTCAACAGAAAAGTTAAACAAGTCGGCAAGAGGCTGCGGTCCACTAGCTCTACCTCCAAAGGTCTTTAGTCTAGCCCCGGCAGGACGAACACGAGTCAAGTCACACTTAGGTATTTTACCTACGTACAATAGGCTGATTAGTTCACGGAAGGAACTGGCCCAACCTATCTTACTATCTGCTACAACAATCGTTGTGTCTGTCTCGTGAAAACTATCTGCAACCTCTGGTAACTGATTAACGTAGTCACGTTCAACACTGAAGCCTACGCCAGTTCCGTTCAATAGGATATACATTAGCTCGTCAAAGGAACGTGGGCTATCGATAGGTAAGTAGGAGCAGTTGAATCCTGCTACGTTATCTCTTTCTAAGGCGGGGCCTGCGGTCATCATGCAACGCATAGAGGGCATGACTTCCATATTTAAAATAGCTGTATAGATTTCCCCTTGTTCTTCTGTTGTTAGCTTATCTTTCCAGAAGTCAACGTATCTTAGGACAGTCTCGTTCCAAGTTTCTCTACGTTGTTCTTCGTCTAGATATCTAGCATACCTACTTTTGTGGATGTACTGTTGATACTGATCCATATCTTTCTTCAAACTCCTTTCTTAAAAAACTTACATTTCTTATCCTGTACTCTGAGTATCTTAATACAGGCATCTCTTTGTTAAACGCTTTCTCATCACAATACTCAGCATACATTAGCTGACAAAACAATTCAAAGTCTGGGTCACGCATCTCTTATGTCCTGTTCATCATCTAACATGCGTAGCTGCTCACGCCTCAGACTCTTAAAGTTTTTCTGAATACGTGTAGGCTTTCCCTTATGTTTCTTATTGTACTTATTTCTACGCTCTGTCTTAGCGTCGATGTAGTTATTATTGTTGTTATTCTTTTTCATCTTCTGTCAGGAGATTCAGGAGTCTCTTCTCGTACCATTCTGCTTTCTTTAGATCTTCTACTCCGTTCTTGTACGGGAACCTCCATCGATACTTCAGACTGTTTCCGCGTAAGTACCCAATGAACTCTTCTTTGGTTAGCATTGCTTCGATGCCGTCGATGCACTCGATGTCCCCTTTGTTGTAGTGTTCAGGATTATTAACAGGATCTAGCATAGCATTCACTACTCCATATTTTTTTATGTTAGCTCTAACAGAATCCCATTCTGCAATTGCAGCATTATCTATTGATTTGTACTTCATGTGTCGCTCCTCCACTCATCGGGAAGGCTTTCAGCAGTAAACCATCTGAACCCATTATCAGATGCCCACTCACCGTGACTACGTTTAGTCCCGTCTTTCCTGCGCTTTGCCTGTGGCATAGGTGCTGATGGATCAGCGAACAGGAAGACTAACTCCATTGTACTAGGTAATGCTTTCTGAATCCATACGTACTTGTTGAACTCAGCGTAGTCCCAGAACCTACCCTTTGCTTCTATAATAATTTTCTTACGTCCTATCCTTTTAGTAAAATCAGGGTGGTAGTTATGTTCAATAACGTATGGGATAGTGCCATCATGATGCGTCCAGTCCTGTAGCACTGTATCATGTAACGTCTTTTCCCATTTAGAATCGTATCCTCTAGGCTTATCCTTTTCAATAGGACGCCTAACTCTAGGCTTTCTTCTACTCAATGTAATGTACCGTTTCTTCTTATGATCTCTCGTTGCAATAGGTTAAGTAGTTTAACTAGTTCCTCGTCTGGAACCTTCTCTACTCCTTCTCCAGTTGACATAAAGAAAGTAAACATGGAGGCAACAATGCTTTCAACATCGTCATCAATCTCTAACATCATGGTCTACCTGCCTGCCTCTGATAAGAAGCAATGTCTTGGGTAGTGATGTCTTCTATAGAAAGAGATGGGTTTCGTTTTATCAGTCTCTTGATTATCTGCTTAGCTCCCTTGTATGAGAAAGGAATAGAGTAAGCAACAGAGTTTTTATAGACTGTGTGGTTCTCTCTAGGTATCTCATCTACTTGAACCTTAGCTGCCTCTTCTTCAGGCAACATACTCTTCAACCATTCAACGGCAATCTCCAAGGCTTTCTTGTTAATTCTTTTAGATACTTTCCTGTTCATATCAAAGGAACCTCCGGTACTTTAGGCAAGGCTACTACACGAGTAAAATATTTAACACCGTTAGAATACTTGAATGCTCTCAATCCATCCCAGCACTTAGCCTTGTGAGGGCAGTAAACACAGCCAGCCTCTAGCCTCATGTTCCCTTTCTTACCTTCTGCTACTGGATTGTAGCAAGGCTTGATAGGCGGCTCGTCTTTTGCCAAGGCATCTTTGATTGTGTTGATCCGTGTAGATACGTTTGGCTTAGACAGATTCCCCGGCCTGAACAAACTCAACTCACCGTTCTCTTTGTTGATGGCAAGGAATCCCCCATCCTCTGTACCCTCTGACTGCTCGTATCCTGACAGCTGAGCGATGTAGCCAAAGGGATCGTTGTCAGGTAGGGTTCCTTCAGAAAACTTCTTGAAAGCAAAACCAGAGGCTGTCTTGATGTCAACTACCTCACCGTCTATCTTGCAGTCCATGTGACCCTTGATGCCATCAATCTCTACTTCTTTCTGCATATCTGTAACAGTATGTCCAGATAGTTTAACAAGAAGAATAGCAAGATGCTCTAGCATGTGGCCGTACAAGAACTTAACAAAGGTAGAGGGGTGTACGTGTTTAGTGGTGGAACCCTCTGGCTCCTCTTGCATGTCGTACCAGATACGCCTGAGAGGGCGACCTACGTTAGACATGCGGATAGATTTAGACTGTAGCTTAGGCGTAGACCAAGACTCAAGCGACTCTTTCATAGAGGCGAGGAACTCTTCCGTAAGTTCCTCTGGGATCTCTATGCCTTTGTCTGTGTTGAGGTTGTCTAGTACACCGTAGATGTCATCTATCAGGGTGTCTAGTGTTTTTACTTTCTGTGATTCACGAACCGACATTTTCTTGTCTCCGAATTATAGTGAACATATTGTACACCAAGTTTTCGTTGATCGGTAGTCTTAGCAGACAACCTACCATCTTTGTAGGACTTAACATCAATCAGCAAAGTCTCTCCTTTCGGTGACACTGCCACGATATCAGCGGGGCCAGTGCAGCCACAGTTCTTGAACACATGATAGCCTTTATCCCATAGCCATGTGATAGCGTAGTGTTCTGCCATATCTCCTAGTCTATTAGGCTCGTGTTTAACTTTCATTTGTAGTCTTCTTATATTTTATATGTCTTATAACCCTTGCTCTGTCTCGCTTATCTCCGGCATAAAATACAAGCCCTAATTTTTCTAGCTCATTAGGCCGAGAAGAAATAGAGCTGGTAGGGACATTGGGGTTTTCAGTGGTCATTTCCTTGATTGTCCTACCCCGTGATCCAGCTTGCTCTATCAAGTCTAAAACAAACTTCCGGCTCTTTGCTATATTAGCAGAAAAAGCAGCTTCCCTGCTTGTTAGTGGGTCGTTCTTTCTATGTAACTTATTCGGATCTACATTATCAAATATATTAAGTTGTTCCATATCAGTGAGTTTCACTCCAGTCATCTCCTATTTTGTACTCGCCATCAAGAGGACAGTTAAGCTCTAAGATCTCACCCGCTTCGCGGATAGCCTCAACACCTAACTGACCTACTTGTTCGGCTTGGTCTTCTCTTACTTCTATCTGCCACTCATCATGCACGTTGGCAACAAAGTGTGCGTCTATATCTTTGATCTTTTCGTCTAGTAATACAAGAGCTTGCTTCATTACGATAGCGCCAGCACCCTGAAGCAGTGTGTTCAAGGCACTGTGTTCACTACGTACAATCAGCTTCCTACCATCAAGCCCCTTCAAGTAGTCCCTTTCTGCGACGACTCCTGCAACCTGATTTTTAAGATTTGCGAATGATGGTAGATTATCGAAGAAAGATTGTCTAAGTCTTTCACCAGTGCGTCTACCTCCTCCTGCCACGCTTCCAAGCTTCTCATCTCCTGCTCCGTACAAGAGTGCATAGATGAAAGTCTTTGCCTGATTTCTTGATTCAAGTCCTGCAAGCTGTTGGTTAGCGGTGTGTATATCTCCGTTAATGATTTCATTTGTGTAGTCCTCGTCGTGCATGTAGTGAGCTAACATTCGTAGCTCAAGCCCACTAGCATCAATACCCACTAGCTTGTATCCCCTTGGCACTGTCCAGCAAGCGCGGCACTCCTTACCGTATGGCGAAGAAACACTAGGAACCTGCGCCATATTAGGGTCGCGGTGAGTCATGCGTCCTGTGATAGTCCCATTAGGAATAACAAAGCCGTGTACTCTGTCATCCATCTCTACCTTCTCAAGCCAAGATCTAATCTGCCCTTCTCGCTTTTGTAACAAGAAATGTTCTTTGATTAGCTCAGCCTCGGGTATGTCAGTGATTGTGCTGAGTGTCTTTTCGTTTACGATTGGTCTTCCGTTGACAGTAAACTCAGTAGGCTTCCACCCAAACTCCTGAAGGTACTCACCTATCTGCTTGCGAGAAGAGATGTTCAGCTCTACGCTTGAGGTACGAACGATATGCAGAGGAACAGAGTGTTTCTCCTCGTGCATAAGCTGGTACTCTTCTTCGGTAAGCCTCACACCTGAAATCTGTTTCAGTTCCTCTTCCCTTTGCAGCTTACGTAGGTGATAAGCTTCTTCGGTGTCAGCTACTTTGCTTATCGCTCCCGTCTTTGTGTATCTAGGAAAAAGCTTTTGCCTAAATATCTTAGGTACAAATACCTTCTTTATCTCTCCATCAAGATCCTGCATACGCTCACGCAGCTGAGCATGCAACAGCTCAGCACGTATAGAGTCGAAGAAGAAACCATGTTCCTCCTGTCTCTTCATGATACCAGCTACCTGATGCTCTAGCTCTACGCACTGCTTTGAGAATCCTCGGCTAAGTTCTTTTAGCTTATAGTACACGAGAGTGTTTAGCTCAACATCTCGTATGCAATACTCCAGCATCTCTTCAGAGTATTCTTCAAACTCTTTGAACTCTAGCTTGTTGACTCCTATCTCATGGCCCCACTGATTGAGACTATGCCCACCGTCTTTCACTGGGTTAAACAATCTAGACAGTACCAGCGTGTCGATGACTGTCTTGTCTTCAGCAAACGTAGGCTTGTCCATGATCCTTCGTATGACAGGGATGTCAAAGCCTATGATGTTGTGGCCTACAAGATCATCAGCAGAGTCAAGAAGATCATACCCATCGTCAAGCTTGTCAGGCCCATACGAATAAATCTCTTTTGATTCTACATCTTGAGCCACTATGCACCAGATCTTGGTAGCATCAAGGCCATCTGTTTCTACATCAAATACAAGGCGGGTCATTATTCAAATCCTAGAGTGACTTCTTCCTCATCAGTGTGAGCGATGTCGTCTGTTTCAATCTCAGCAAGCCTACCAGTATCGTTGTCATAGAGCAAGTGAGTTGCCAAGCCTACGTCACCTGTGTACCTAGACTTCAGGATACGCACACGAGTAGTAGAAGACTCGACAGGATCAGACGACTGTTGATTACGTTCAAGAGAAATCACGCAGTCAGACAACTGAGCGATACTTTGAGAGCCGCGCAGGTGACTAAGCCCTGTTTCAATACCGTTCTCGTGTCCTTTGTTACCATCAATCCTGCGAAGATGTGAAACAAGAATCAAGCCCACGCCTGTCTCTTCGACAAGGGTACGCAGCCTGTGCATGATCGCATCAATAGATCTACGTTCATCGCCTTCTGTAGTGGTGGATACCAGCATGTGAAGGTGATCAACAACAACCCACTTACACTCGCAGCCAATGATCATGAATCTAAGCTTGCTGAAAATAGAATCAATATCATTCGCACCAAAGTGAGCGTGGACCCACACACGGTTACGATTGTCACCGTCGTACAAGATGTCAAATAACTTATCTATCTCTTCTTCGGTGAACTGTTCTCGTATGCGATCAATGTGTAACTTAGCGTTGGCTTCAATAGAAAGGATACCGTCAACAGTACGTCTCCAGTCTTCTTCCAAAGCAACTACACCTACATTGTCGGAAGTGTTCTTGATGAGCCAGTGTTCTATCTCGCGAGTAACGCTGGACTTACCTAAGCCTGTGCCGCCTGTCAAAGTAACTAACTCACCTTGACGCAGCCCTTCTAGCTTAGAGTTCAGACCCTGCCAAGGATAAGGGACAGAGGCTTTCTTTTCTCTGAACTTAAACTTGTCTCTGTTCTCTGAGATGTTGAGTACACCAGACGGTGTATAAGTTTTAGAGTCCCAGAATGCCTGAACAAAAGCGCCATGCTTGTTAGCACGTAGCATATCGTTAGCATCTTTGAACCCTTCGGGGAGGGTCATGATCTTTGCTTTGCTTGGACGCAGCAGCCTAGCTACTCTGCGAGTCGCTTCTCTACCGTGCTTGTCCGAATCAAAACAAATAACAACGTTGTCGAAAGTCTCTAGGTATTCTAGGTTCTCTCGTACATCACGCTCTGCTGACTGAGCGCCAGACTTAATACTAACTACGGGCCATTTAGATCCCATGAGTTCGTATGCAGCCATAGCATCACACTCACCCTCAGTGAGCGTAATAAACTTACCTCCTTCTCTGAATAGTTGTTGTCCGAAAAGGGATGCCTCACCTGCCATACCTGACCAAGCGAAACCTTTAGACAATGTTAATCTAGTTTTAGTAGCGACCTTATCTTCTTCTCCGAAGTAAGGGTACATATGTTTGACGATGTTGCCGTTGAAGTCATGAGCAACTTTGACACCATACTTCTTGGCGGTGTCCATTGATATGCCTCTGTCAGATAGTGCTGCAAACTGACCTTCTTCTGCATACCCTTGTTGCTGTACTGGGGTTGCTTGTTGTTCCATTATTGTTCCTTTGTTTGCCCTGTCGTACCCTGCACAGGAGAAACAGTAGGCGCTGCCATCATCGTTGATTCCAGCAGCGTCACTGCTCCCGCACAAGTTACAAGGCTGATGTGTTTTTACAAACGTCACCTTGTTGTTACTCCTCTGGTTGTACATCCTCCACTTCTTCTGCGACCAGCGCGTCATCAGTTAGAGCAGACTGTACCGCTGCGTGAAAAGTCTGAGCCGCTGCACGTAGTACATCAGACCTTTTGCCTAGGGTCTGAAGCTCAGCTTCTACTTCAGCAAGATACTGAAAAGAAATCTTAGCCTCGTCACTCAGCTGCTCAACATCATACACACCCGTATCTGTTTTATATGTCCAGCTCGCCATCAGAATGCCACCTCTACTTCTTTCATTGAGTCAGGGTACGATCCAATCTCAATCAGGTCTAGAACCTGTACCGCTTGAACGATTGGTCGTTTGAATTTACCTTTGCCGTACACCATTGGCGACCACTGTACTGCTACTCGAGAGCCGTTACCAATCATGTCACCAAAAGGTTCCTTCTCGGTATCAACAACGATAGGTGCAGTGTTCTCGCGCTTGTTGTAGTCAAGGTGATATCGGTAGAAAGTAATCACAGGATCAGGCGTGTACTTAGACTGACCAGCCTGCTTCATACCAACGTTGTATCCTGCTTCCTTGAAAGCCTTGAACACATCGTCGCTTACTGCGAGGTTGATCTCCCATCCGTACTTACCAGCACCCGGATTCTGCTTCTCAGTGTAATCAGGCACAGGCTTCAGCAAATGTGCGAAGTAAGACATGCCCTCTACAATCTGAGGAATACCGTCAATCATTTTCATAAATGTTTTCTCCGTTGGTTGTTTTTTCTTTCATGAACTCATTGAAGAGTTGATAGGCATCTTCTGAGATACCTTCCCCAAAGCTTATCACATAATTACCATCATTGTCTATCTCGTGTAGCTTTGTAAGGATCTTGTCCTCGTACATCAGAGCCGAATGTTTCAGCTTGAAGTCAAAGAAATCACGTCGAGAAACCTTGATCTTGTACATGGTGATTAAGCCTTTTGATTACGAACTAAGTGATTCAGAAAGTCTGGGAGCAGTTCGATGATCTCATCCTCTGTTGCACTGAGTTTATCTTCAGCTTCCATACACCAACCAGCAACAAACTCACGGAACTCTGTCCTGACGCTGCTGTCCGGCAATGCCGTACCTAGATGCAACGCAAACATCCTAGACCATGCGTCATCAACAGCCGTATTGAAGTCATTGATTCCCTCTAACCATGCATCGTAGTCTGCTTGATTACTCATCGTCGTAGTCCCTTAAGTCAATGTTGAGCCTTAGTTTACCATGATTGTCATGGACATAGAAGTCTACGTAACCTCCGTCACATACGGTGCTAACGATATAGCCTCCTGTCTTGCTTTTCTCTAGCCTCAGTTCTTTTGCATCATGAACATGAATACTATTGTTTACTGACATAACTCACTCCAAGAATGTTTTATTTTGTCTTGTTGGTCTAACTCATTTTTGATTCGTTCAGCGATAGCGCGACACTCAAACTGAGCGTCTTCGCTGAGTCGTAGTTTAACTACTCTAGCAAAAGCTACAAGTGATCCTGTCCAGATCCATTCAGTCATCAGACTCTGGGGCAGAACAATCCTAGCCTGCTCTGGTGCTACTCCTTTTTCCAAGAAGTATTTGTATGTGTCCTCTGCTCTTGTTATCAAGTCCCAGTAGGACGCAAACAATCCTGTGTCTTCTGATATTATTTCATCAGACGATCCTTGCTTTTTGTTATCTGCTCGCTTCCTCCAGAAGTAAGGCGCATGAAACGATGGCTCGTAGTCTACGTACCTCCTGCTCACCTCGTTCCACACCAAGCCTACCTGATGCTTGACTAGCTGCCTAGCAACAAAGATAGGGGCCTTGATTCTGAACTGACACTGAACGTGTGCGAACGGAGTCCAGTGGTCGTGTCGGGCTAGATACTTGATCAGCTTTGCGTCTCTGTTACTGAAGTCTCCCTCCGCTATCTCGTTAGCAAAGGATACTCGCGCACTGTTAACCACGGTGCGGTCATCTCCCATCATGTCTACTAGTTCTACTCTCATAAGGCACTCACTGCTAAGAAGATTGTAATGAAGGTAACAATACCTGCCAACACAAACCGTTCCTTTGGTGTCAGGTAGCCTAGCTTAACATCTTCAAAGATATCTTTAAAGGTTGAGGCTAGTCTGTTTAGTATTGAACGGGAGCGAAGAGTAATATTCTTCTCGTTCAGTATCTGTAAGAACATACGCCAGCATTCCTTCAAGCATCTTAATGCTGTTTGCATCTTCATCTGATATTTCGCATCCATCTAATAGCTCCACATGAGTTTCGTAACACTGTTTAATGTAAGCAATCCCTGCTGCTTCTAACTGATCTGTGTCTAGTTCAATTTGCATATCTTTAATCCGTGTAATACAAGCGCTGCTTGTGTCCTGTTATTAACATTTAACTCCTGCATGATCTGTGACAGATAACCTTTAACTGTACTATTACTCATGAAAAGAGTTTCACTTATGTCGCTGTTACTCATACCTAATTTTAAAAGATCAGCTACTTCATCCTTTCTAAGCTGACGTACCATGTACGGCCTCCTTCTGTTCTCTGCAGTTCAAGCGGGTCCTGACACCAACACTCACGGTGCTGCGGCAGGCAAACCAAGGTGCGAGTTGCCCCGCATATTGATTTGAACTTGATGCTATCAGAAGGCTGCTCAATAGTTGAACAGCCGCTAAGTAATAACAATGTTATAAGAATCTTTTTCATACGTTCACGTAGTCCTCTTTGATAACTAGTTTAACAGTTACCTCGCCATCAGGATACGTTGAGTAAAAATCCCTGAGCTTATCTTTCAACTGAAGCATCAGCGTTATCTGTTGCTCTTCTTCTAAAGAATAATCTCTGTACCCTGCGACATAGGCCAAACGAGTCGTACCTATTTCTTTTGTGTAAGCCTCGACGTAATAGTCTGCATTGTCTTTAGTTATATTACATTCAACACTCATCGGTTGCACCTCCATTGAACGCATCTACTGCATCACAGATTGCGTAGTCTAAGTCGTAACCCCTGTCACCCTTGCGAGTAATCTCAAACTCCTCTCTGAGGTAGTCAGCGATGTACATAGATAGCTTGGGGGTCATTCTAAAACGAACGCTATCTAAGAAAACGGTTTGCTGTTCTGTTAAAGCCATGTTGGATCTCCTGTTATGGCATAGCATGTAAATGCTTTGTTGTTTTATTTATAGATTTAAGCATCTTGATGAAACTATCTACCTCAATATCACAATAGTTAACATCTTCTATCATGCTTATCGTTACTCCTTTCTCTTCAAAAATCTCTGAGAAACCTTTTACTGATATTGCACCTCCGTCTGAGTCTGTGTAGATCCCGCAAACTTCTTCATCATCTTCTGAAATAATATAGTCTGGACCATTCATCGTCTGCATCCAGTCTATAAAATCTCCAACAGATAAGCCCGTAATTTCAGCAGCCTCTTCAAGTGTTAAAGCCATGTTGGTATCTCCCTTTTAGTCCAACGCATATCAATCTCATTGCGTCTTGTTTTATAGTAGTTACGATAAGCCTCGACGGTATCATCTGCTTTGCACTCATCGTACATACACTGAGGTGGATCAGTCCACTCAACACCACGAGGTATCCTGTCTGGTACTTTTGACAGCGGCCCAACTAGGCGAGCCGTTGCATGTACCTTACCGTACCTGTGCGTGTATTCTTTTAACATCTCGCACAGCAGAGTAAAGGCCCACACGTATTGACCGTGACCAGACCTAACCCACACTGCCGAAGGATGGTTCTTGTGTGTTGATTTATAAACATGAGGGGCCATTGCTGACCCCAGTTCATGATGTGCCGTAGACAAAAGCTGCGCTGTCTCAAGGATCATCTTGACCACATGCTTGTCGCAATACTGTTGCACTGCTCGCATAGGGAACTTATCTAAAAAGAATATGTTCATGCTATGCGGCCAGCCCTAACGCAACTGCATTGCGTACCTTGTCTTGCCTACGCACCAGTGTACCGAGCACGTTGTTCTCGTCAGTCTTGCGACCAGCGGGAGCGTGAGTAGACCAGTGAGTCATGGCATTGTACACAGCCCACTCGTTGGATCCTAGCTTAGGCTGCTCGTGGTTGGTGTACTGGTTCCACATGTACATGAGCGAGCGATTGCTGTACACATTTTTGTGTTGAAACAATTCCATGAGAGTCATGTCGTTGTTCTCGTGTACAAACTTGCAGCCAGCAGCATCAGCAAAGGTGCGGAGTGCTTCGCGGTTGGTAACAGATTGCTCCTTCCATCTGGCCCAGCGTTCGCCTTCGATATAGAACTGTTGAATAGCTAAGACCATCTTGCGTCTGGCGTGGTCGGGATTGATAGAGGGCGTGTGCTTGGACTTGAACATGCTGATATTGTCAACCGATACCTGCCCATTGAGACAAGCCATGCGGATTGCACCTGCTTCTAAAACAAAACACCAAGTACCATCATATGAATTACGGCAAATTATCTGGAACTGTGTGATATCACCGTTACCTAGATCAATTAAGAACTCTGGTAAGGTGTAGGTGATAATCATTTTAGAGCCATCAGGGGCCATCTGAACGGTTCTTGTTAGATCCTTTAGGGAGACACCTGACTGAAGTAAAGTCGCCTCAGTAAGCTCCACAAGGGGCAGAGGTTGATTGTTATCGTAGGTGAACCCATTCTTAACAACGTTGATGATCTTGCTGCTCTTGTCAGTGTAGATCACCTTGCGGTTAGGGTCTTGATGTGTGTTGCCGTTGTGGTCCATGTACTCAACAGGACTAGACAAGATGGTGGGTAGGTCAGTGACTGGCTCAAGCTGGTCAATGTATTTTTGGTTTGGATTTAAGTTGATTACGTGCATGACGTTTGTTTCTCCATAGTTTGCTTAGGTTAAATATGTAAACTAGATAACTATACTTTATAACTTGTTATAGCTAACTAGGTAACATATGTTACATGATTTTACCACGGCTAGAACCGTGAGTCAAACCCTTGTTTGTTGTTTAAAAACAGCCTCCAACATATCGTCTAGAGATTGATACATCACACCGTTACGTAGGTAACGTATGTTATCTGTTAGTTCTATGTGTCGCCTCCTCCAAGGGCCATTGTTATAGACATGAAGATCTCTTTCTAGGAGATCAAGAAACTCTCGGTCTGATAGATCATCAGTAATATCTTCTTCCACTTTCATACTCCATTAGCTTTCTTTCTACGTATGCTTGCTCGCAATCATCAACGAATTGTTCGATGATAATATTCTCAAGCACTGCATTAGGTTGCTTGTCTAAACGCTTGTTATTTATAACAATGTTATAGATGTCATATGACTCAGCGAAGATACCTACGGTGGGATCGGGCAAGTCAACATCGACCTGAGCCTCGCCTTCGGCGGTTACGTTGCCTTCGATGTCACGTATTTTAAAATATGTCGTCATGAGATTATTTCTCCTCTGTTAAATAAGTGTAGTGTACCTCTGAAACATGAAATCCATCTGTCCATTTGTCAGACTTGGTTGACAGATATTCGCACCAACTATTCCACAGAAACTCCGTGCCATAGTCGTGGCATAGTTTTACATAGTCTTGAATCTTAGCTGTGATCTTGGCTTCGGACTTGACGTTCTTGTCTAGGGTCAAGACTCGTGTGTCAAGGTCATACATTTTGATGTTGTGGACATCCATGCACCCAACAAGACCAGCGGTCAACTGACACACAAAGCCAGCCTTTGGTAGACCAAGACCCGGCACTCTTAGAAATATCCTCATCAGTGAAAGAGCTTTGTCATCTCGTGACTTGTGCGAATTTATAACCGCCATCATCTGAGAGTGAATCTTGTGCTTGTGTGTCATGATGTAAGTGTAGCCAGCCTTTTTACTGCGCCACAAAAAACGAGAGTCCTGCTTAGTTTTTCTCACATCGTCAAGCATCTCACCTACTGTGAGCCAATTCTGCTGAATAGATAGCAGCACCATGATAACGGTGTCAGCCATGTTATCGGCAGAACGCTGCGAGTAGGCTTGAACCTTGGTCGCGTGTTGTTCATACATTTCTTTTTATCTCCTCCTTGATTGCTCTGTGAATTATTGTTTCTACATTAAACTTATCATTCAAGTCAACGATTGCTTGATTAAAATCACCCCGCGCCTTGTGATATCTTTTCCACTGACCACGCTTAGCGAAGTCATCCATCTGCATCCGAGAGTACAGGATTGTATTCACTATACCAGTCAGGTCATCCTTTGCAGCGAGTGTTAGTTTGTACATGATTTTTCCTTATTTAAAATAAAAAAGAGCAGTTTAGCGCCATGCTCAGGGCGTTACATACATAGTAGTTTTATATAGTGACAGTTTAGAGACATGTCGGTCTACTCAATACTGCCGCAGGTTTGCAACCCTGAAGCAGCGTCAAAGCAGCAGTTTAACGCCATGCTTAGGCGTGTAGCAGTTCGTGGTTAGAGTTTCACCAGGTCACACTAGAGCCACGGCAAACGAACTTTAGAGGGTTCTATTTATTTGGCAATTCGCCTATTTGACCAACAAGATTTACAGTCTTGCCTCGTCCCGCCCTGCTACAAACTAAAATAATACACCAAAGCCCACAGTTTTACCTATGGGCAGAGGTGTAGCATTTTGTTTACTTGATGATTTCAAACACACACAGCGTTGGATCTTGTGGGTGCTTGTAGCATGAATGGCTACCTCGTGCAAAGGAAGCCCCAGCAGATCGCCAGTTTTCAATCTGCGATATATCATCTACAAACCAATCACCCTTTTGCATAGACAGGACGCGATCCTTTCTCACTCCTCTTGGATTGGTTCCGCGAGCAGGTGCTGGTCCTTTTTGAATTACGCCAATCATTGAGCGATTGCTTGAGTCTTTTACTGCTTTTACTGAATTGAACATAGTTTTTTTCCTTACCTTGTAGGTATTGTTGGTTTGATTTAGTGCCATCGTAAAATGACACACCAAAACCCACAGTTTTTAGCTATGGGCGATGGTGTAGCATCTAGCTAGGCAGCGGCAAGCATTAACTCCGCTTCCTCGGGCAGGTGTTCAACCAGAATCTCAATCCACTGAGCGCGCGAAAGGTTAAGCTTTTGCACGTATTGTGCAGCCTTCTCAGCGTCGGACTTTTCTACTTTTTCAGCCTTGGGAATGTCATTCCAGAATGTTGGATTCATCTCTGAATAGTCAGCCTTTGTTGCGATGCGGAAAGCTTCGGTTTTCTTATTCCATTCTAGGCCGAATGATTCTAGATAAGCTCGCATATTCTTTTGCGTTAATCCTGCGGGTCGCTTGGCGATATCTTTTAACACCTTGAAAATGGCAGTTAGCGCCGACGCATTGTTATGCGCTTGTAGCTGGAATACTGCCCATTCCATGCATGCCGTGAGATCTGATAAGACCGTGGCGCTG